>ERZ1292633.485-Hain-H41-02um-R1-485-length-46530-cov-7_pt1 | contig 42491 bp, 21 predicted proteins | sample MGYA00564406_ERZ1292633 | MGnify/ENA primary metagenome ERZ1292633 (study PRJEB36523, sample SAMEA6512639) | groundwater metagenome | collected 2019-01-08 | study: AquaDiva: Metagenomics assemblies of 32 groundwater samples | reverse complement strand
GAGGAGGCCAAGCCCGCGAAGCCCGCCGAGGAGGTCAAGCCCGCCGAGCCAGGTAAGCCCGCCGAGGAGGCAAAGCCCGCGGAGCCTGCGAAGCCCGCCGAGGAGGCCAAGCAAGCCACCCTGCCAGCCGCTAACGACGAGGAGGTGGCACTGCCCGAGGAACTCATTCCAATGGAGGAGCCACGGCCGGATGACGGCATCGTGCCGCCCAACGAAGAATCTCCCGCCCCACAACCCACCGACGACGCCGCTCCGACGCACACGGCTCCCGAGGTGGTCGATGAACCCTCACTCGACGGCACGACGGACGAGCCCCCTGCCGTGGCTGAGGGGACGGCACTTCCAACTGGAAAGAGGAAGCATCTTGAAGGGGAGCTCGAGCGAGAGGCAGAAGAAGCGCGACGGCAGAGACAAGAGAGTGCAGCGAGCATCGGGACACATCTGCGAAATTCCGACGGCACGGCGATGACCAAGGAACAACGGGCCGCGCATCTGAAACTAGGCGACGTCCGCACGAAAATTGACCGCATGGAGGAGAAAATTCGATCCGTCGATCCCGAAGGCGCTCCGCTCAACAATCACCAGCCCATTGCCGACGACATCGCCTGGGGCACGGTCGAACGTCTCGACCGGCGCGTCGACCAGCTCGAGTATGTCATCCACGACATGAGCACGTACTGCGAAGCGACGACAAAGCGGCTTGAATCCAACCGACACAGCGAAGATGTGCATCAGCGAGCCGTCTCGACGCTGCAAGATCAGCTACGAGATCTGTCGCAGCGGGACGAGAAGCAGGAAAAGCGCCTTCACGAATTGCAGAATGCGCTTGAAGACAAGGCCGAGGAGCTGCGTCAGGCGCAGCGGGAGGTCAATAAACTTCGCGACGACGTGAGAAACACGCAGGCGGCGCTGGAGCAAGCACACAAGCAGCTTGAAGGGCAACATCTTCCCAGCGACGATCGCGCCGCACATCATGGCGGCCGGAATGATAGAACCGCGGCGGCGGCGGCCCCCGTTCCAACAGCGCCTTGGGAGGGCGGCAACTTTCTTGGCAGCCACTTGGCGCACATCGGCGCGGGACTGGTCATCCTCGCGTTCGTCGGCGCGGCGTTGTATTTTTCCCGCAAGTCCGACACGTCGCGGACCGCCATGTCGAAGAAACGGGACGATGTTAGCCCGCCCCACGGGCACGGCTACTTTGGCGGTGCCGCAGCTTCTCCCCCGGCTTTTCCTGGCTTGCATGGTGCCTCCTCCGTCCCGCCGCCCCCATTTTCTCCAGGTCCCACGGTCGCTTCGGGTACACCATCGTCTTCGTCGTCCTCCGTTCCGCTTTACTCCAGCGGCGGCTTCGGCTCTGCCCCCCCGCCAGTGGGGTATTCAGCGCCCCCACAGGCGCACCCCGCGGCGGCCCCCCCGCGCACGTCGGAACTCCGCAACCGGCTGCTGTCTCGTTTCGACGACACCGCCGCGTAGTAGATCCTCGATTGCGGACACACACAGACCTATTCTATTGCTATTAGTTTGTTTCTCTCGTGGTCTATTACCATCCGAGGAACCTCGCTGCATTGTTGTGTGTGAAAGATGCGCCAGACCCACCACGTGTCCCCCGTCTCCTCCCATTATCGGCTTGTTGAACGAGGCCGGAAAGCTTTGTCAATCGGTTTTTTATTCATTGTTTTGACCAAAGAGCACACATTGGTGGAAGGGATTTTTTTCCTTTCTCTGTAGTTATCGCTCTATTGTTGTTCTTTGTTGCATCGACGATGCCGCCTGCGATCAACATCCATTTGAAGGTCGCCTCCCCCAGCTCCAGCCTGGCCGCCGCGGTGAAGGACCTCGAAGCCAGGGCGAAGCAACTGTCCGCGGAGCAATCGCGCGTGGCCTCGCTCTCATTCGGTACCGCGCCGGTGAACACCTTCTCGGCTGCCCCGCTGGTTTCGGGCTATGCTCCGTACACCGTTGGCGCCGCGATCACCCTCGAAGGCGTCATGAAGACGATCGGTGATGCACCCAAGGCGGGAGCGACGAAGGGAGCGGGCGCCGCGGCGCCAGCCTAACCTCCCCACAGTTCGGCACACGGCAACCGTCGTATCCGTTAAGGTATGGGAAAGATCGTTCTTCATCTAATCATTCGGCGCTTGACGTCAACGTTCTGTCCCGAAGATTGATCTTTTTCTTTCTTTCTTTTGGCAATTGTCCGTTGTCGGCTTCCCTTGCGAGGGCGTATTTTTGGTCAATGTACGCTCATTGCCTGCCTCGGACCGTTTGAGCCTCCCTTCCGATAGAGCGAGAGAGGAGACAGGGTGAGGGAAATCCAATTGCGGTTGCGCCCGGCTGCTCTAAATGACGGCCACGGCTCCGCGGCTATTCGATAACTGGGAGCGACGCCGCAGCGAGAGCAGCAGTGGGGACACGGCTGGTGTGCTTGCGTCGCTGTCGTCATTCTACCGCGGAGGCGGTGGGGGGCCCGATGCTGCTGGCGGCGCGCCGTCCGAAGGACGATTTCTCCCTGTTGCTGCTGTATCTTCGACGAGGCTTTTGTCCGTCGACAGCGATCGTGACATCTCACCGCGTCGCCAGGCGCCGCCGCGATGCCTTCTGGCGTGCTACGCCGCCGGCGTCGTGTCTCAGCCCTCAACGGCGCAAGCGGTCAACGCGGGGCCGTTACCTTCTCGACGCTGTTTGGGGTCCGCGGAGTTAGTTCCGTCAGGAGCCGTGTCTCGCTACCGTGACATTAGTCCGAGTCCACGTCCCACGGACGACTTCCGTGTGCCGCGCGGTGGTCCGGCGGTACACTCATCGCACGAACCGCGCCTCCCGACCGAACACCATGGCAGCGCGGCATCGCTGCTCGTCGTTTCGCCTTTGCGAGGCGCAATAGCCACGGGGCCGGCAATCGTCGAGCCACCTCCCGTCGTCGATCGGCTGATGGCGTGTCACCGGCTCGCGGAGGCCAAGCGCGCTGAGCGCCGAATGGCGTTGCAACAGATGGAATTAAATTCCATCCGTGCGGTGCCTCGGATCGACCGTCGAAGTGCGGCGATGGTGCAAGGCCGCTCCGCCACGCCAGTGTACGTTCGATTAGCCCCTCCAGGGCAAGCGCAGCTCCAGTCGCCGGCGCGATCCTATCGGAGCGCCGACTATCATCACGACGCACGAAGCGCCGATCAAGGCAACGGGCAGCCCTCCGGTTTGCAGCATCCGCCGTGGAACGCGAACCAACGGCTATTGGTATCATGCGCATCCGCGCCATCGACGGCGGCAGGGCAGGTGCACGGGTTCGCTTCGCCTTCGGCATCGTGTCGTCCGCCGCGCCGGTATGTGGACGTCACCGCAGCATCGTACATCGCCGCCGCCGGAAGGCACGACGAGGAGACCGATGACGTGAAGCCGCAGCCCAGCATCAACGCCGCTTCCCATCGGCTGGAGCGCAGCGTCGAGGACATGCTGCTTTGGGAGCGGGAGCGGCAGGAAAAGCTCAAGCGCGATGCCCGTGAACGGGAACTGCAACTAGCGAGAGAGGTGACGGCCGTCCCACAAGTCAACGCGGTCTCCGAAGCGCTCGTGGCGAACCGACAACGCCTCGTGGAGGCGCTCGGGGACGCCGGGACGCTTGAGGCGGAGCGACATCGACGCATGAATGAGCATCATCATCTCCGCTCCTCGCATCATGGTGGTGGCCGCATCGGCGTCGTCACCCCTGTCCATAGCCGTCGCCCTGCAGCCAGCACCATGAACCCCATCGAGGTTTCCACGCGCTTGTTCGACGATGCCGAGAAGCGCCGCAGCGAACTGCGTCAGTTGGAATTGACACACGAGATTCTTTCGTCCGTGGATCCAAAAACCGGCCAAGTGCTATTCAATCCCTTGATCCCTGCGGCGGCGTCGCACCTTCCCGAGCACCGACGCCGTTCGCCATCGGCATCATCGAAAGACGTGTTTCGCAATTTACACGAACAGCCGACCGCCGCTTTCAAAGCGATGACGTCTCAACCGTCCGACGCGCCCCCTTCGTCGTCACACCAATTCACCGTTGGCGCCTATTCGCATTTGCTCGCGGAATTAAAGCGAGAGCGGGAGGGACTCAGCGGCGTCAGCTTGTACGAGCGACTGACCGCGCGGAGCGGGTCGCGGAGTGGCTTGAACACCACCCTTGAGGTAGGGGGCGTCACGCAGCGTGCGTCCTCTGGACCCGATGGATTCGACTCGGCGGTCACCTTCAAGCCCGTTATCAACGAGCACAGTCGGCACCTCGATGCCCGGAACAAGGCTGCGTTTGATCGCCTAGGCGGACCGGTGGATAGAGTGGAAACGCTGTTCGCGAAGCAGCGGTTGTACGAAGCGCACCGTGAGCGGAGTCTGCGAGAAAAACAGCTCCGGGAAGCGGAAGAAATTTTAGCATGTCAACCGCCTCGTACGGCGGCTCTTCAGAAAAAGGGCGACCACCCTCCTCTGGATCACCATCCAGCCGACTTCCTTCAGCGGCAGACGCTTTGGGCAGTGAAGCGTGACCACCGCTTGCAGAATCAGCGCAGTGTCTCGGCTGACAATGACGTAGCTGAGTGACGTCCCCTCAGCCATCTGGAACGGCCTGGTTTTCCGGCCGTTTCGCAACGGGAAGCGCGAAAATGAGAGACTACGATAAGTTAGACTTTGGACCAGACTTTGGACCCATTTTTTCTTGGTCATGACTGAACGTGATGACGGATATGGATTATTTGTTGTTCCGCTATACGGTACAGTGTAGGTTGATGGATGTCAAAACACGGCGCACGTCAGATTTCCTTAGATTTGGAAGTTACGCACTTTGATGCACCGTTGCTCCTCCCCCACGGTGCTGTTCTTGAGCGGCTGCTATTGTTGACAGATTGAGATGTTTATGTTGTGTTCCCCTCATGTTGACACAGAGAGAGAGAGATCGTCGTACGACACAGCGCCGTTGACGCGATTCACATATGAAGGTGTCCTGAGAGGCGAGAGAGCACACAAGATCAGATCCGAGAGCGACTCGATGAGAGCCTCATCTGACTCCGTGGCATCTGAACTAGACGTCGGCTGGTCGCTCAGCGTGCTGATCGCGGATGTGTTCAACATTTCGGCAGCCACCCGGCGCTGCTTCTTGCGCTTCGCGTATGGGCATGACGCGTTCGACACCACCACCCGCAGCGTCGTGAAGGAGCAGGCGGTGTTCGGCGAGGAGCTCATCTTCTCGCTTGCCCTAACGGCGACGTCGAGTGGCCAGTTGACGCGTCCCACTCAGCTGCACGTCACGCTGTTTTGCGACCGCGTTGCCGATGCACCCGAGCAGCAAGGCGCAGCGGTTTTGGACATCGGACCCGTCCTCAACAGTGGTGCCACGCTCGCGGGCTTGTACAACCTCGGACGCGCGAAGGCCCACATCAAGGTGGCGGTGGTGGCAAACGGCCGACGGCGCGCCAAGTCAACGTTCGCGGAGCTAGCGGGCATGGACTTCTCGGCGCCGACGACTGCTGCGATGCCTTCGTCACTCGTCGTCGCATCCCACAGTGGTAAACCCGCCGCCATTCCGGCGAGCGCTGGGGGGAGGAAAATCACCGTGGGCACTCAAACAACGGAGACACGGATCGCGTCGGGTCGTCTCATGGTGTCGCGTGACCTTCAGGCCCTTCGCGATACGATCGTTACCACCAATTTTGAGGTGCCAGCGGCCACCACGGTTGCCTGGGGCGGGCTTTCCTCCTCCGCTTCCCTGAGAGACGCAAACGTATCGTCTGAGCTCCGCGATCGTCGAGACGACGGCACTCTGCCGCCAACCGCGGCGACGACAATTCCGGTGCGAACTGCCCGCCTCGGTGTCGACGTTGAACTGCTTCGGAAGTCGCTTGCGGCGTGGCCGGTCGACGAAATCGAAGGCCTCTTGACGTACTGCCAACATCTAAAGGACCAAAAGGATGCGACGGAGCGTGCCCTGCTGGCTCGCACGGTCTCCTCAACAAAGGCGATGGCGCGCCGGTTGCAAGCGGGAACCGACGCGGGTGACTTCGTGTCTAGCCCTCAGTCAGTGCAGCGGCAGCTTTCCGTCGCTGAGCGTCGATCGCATCCGCCGGCAGCGTCGTCGTCGTTCACTGATGGACCCGACAACAACGCAGGGGGAGATGCGACCACGACGTTGGACCGCGTGGCGCGATTGGCGCTCAACCGTTCGCTGTCCCCGAGCGAGAAGCGCCACCTCGCTCAGCATTACGAGCAGCTGTAAACTGGGGCGGGGGGTGGAGGAAAAAGAAACCCTCTTCACCAGGATGTGCCAGAGAGGTTGCGTTGTTGGTCACATTCTGTCATCTTCAGACCTCTCTCTCTCTCTCTCTCTCTCTCTCACTCTGTACCACAAATCTTCAGTTTTGGAGCCATTGCAGATGGTCAAAAGATTTACATCCACTTACTTAACAAACAGAGTCACGAGTTGACCGTTGAAACAAACAGCAGTCGGTGTGTGTGGGTGCGTGTGTGTTTTCAGGCCTCCCCCCACCAGTGGAACACCAGGTTCTGTATGTTTCGAACGTCGCAGACAGCCGGCGGCTTCTCGTCGGACGAAAAGGACCAAATCAACTTCCTGTTTCTCGTTGCCCTCAGCCACGGGAAGGCCATCGAAACGTTGCGCCTTCCGCGAGCACACTACGACTGGTTCTTCGTGGAATGTGGGTTCACCGATCAAACCGTCACCAGCACTGGTGTGTCGTCGCTCTTCTTGCACACGTTGTGGGAGAGGTACGCCAGCACCCCATCGCCATCGACCTGCGGCTCCGCCTTGGCTGGTTTGATCAACCAGAGGACTTCTTTCGTCAGTGCAGCGTCCTCCTCGTCGCTGCTGTTGAAGCGCCGCAAATCATCCGTCGTGACGATGGCCGCGGCGGATGCGATCTCGGACGCCCACCAGGCCGGCGGCGTGGAAGCGGGGGAACCCGCTTCAGGTGGCGAGTTGGTCAAAACGGGTCGAGCACCGTTCAGCACCACCACCGCGACGACGGCCACTTCCTCTCCGCGCGACGATGAAGGGGACGGGTCCGTCGATGAAAATGCGTTTCAGCAAATCATCGAGGCGGTGTGCATTCGACTCTTCGAGCAGTCAAAGCTGATGGCGGCCCCTCCACCTCCGGCAGCGTCGATGAACACCGCGGCGTCCAGTTCAAAATCGCTCATCCTGATCAATGAGGGGAGTCGACGAAAGTCGGAAGTCACTCTGTGTCTTCCGTCCGCGAGGACGAAACCGTCCGACATGTGCACGTCGTCACGGGCGCTCGCCGCCGCATGGGAGGCGCACTTTCAGCCCCACGTGGAACGCTCCATCGTGACGCCGACCATGACCGTGAGCCTTGATCAACACAACTCCTGCTGGTCGCGTACCACCTACGAGGTCATTCGTGGAGTGGTGCTTTCCGCGCTGAAGGAAATCCGCGGTGCCTTCACGTCGCACGCGTCTGACGGCGCGTTCATGTCATTCGACCAATTTCTCGGCGTCCTATCGACCTACCACATTCTGCCACAGGTCGATCCGGCGCTCCTGCTCCCCGTATTCAGCGAGGCAAACTGCCAAGACACGCGCGGTCTGTCGGATGGGATCATCGAGGAGGAGCTGGAGCTCGACGAATTCCTCCACGTGTTCGTGATGGTCGCCATCGCCGCTTTCGCCGATGAGGACAAGCACCCGAAACTCGTCACCGTGCAGTCAAAAGTGCATGAGTTGGTCGCCGTGTTTCTGCGAGAGTACAATGCCCTGCACGGCACGAATGCTCGCGTCTCCGACGTGACGTTTCCGCCCAGCGACGAGGATTGGGCACCGCTGGTCGCCGCCGTGGAGCCTTGGCGCATATCGATGGATGAGGAGGAGGGCATCTTCGTCGCGGGCATCAACTTCCCATCCGCGATCGAGGACGGCTCCAAAGGCGGCAAGAAGAGTAGTGCCGCGACGGACGACAACGTGACCGCAGCGGATCTGGTCAAAGTCATCAGGCAGCACGGCCACCAATCTCGGCACCGCGCGGCCGCCAATGCGAGGCGGAAGGCGTCGGCCAGTTTGGATGGTTCGGTGACGTCCGCGAGTTCATCCTCCCGCGGCACCGCGGCGCCCGGAGGGTTGCTGGAGCGGTCCTCGTTGGCGACCGAGGGAGCCGCGCCGAGCTCCTTATCGCCAGAGGCCGCGACGGCCCAGTGCCGGCGCACACTGCTCATCCACGCCCAGAGCTTGTTCGACTCGGGCGAGGTCTCCAGTGAGCGTCGTCTGGAAAATGCGAAGCGGCGCGAGCGTCTCTTGGTGTACCTAGGCGACGTTCCCGTCACGTCGACTGTCATATCCCGCAACCGAGTCAAAGCGGTCCCGCCGCGCGCGGCGTTTCTGGGGAAGCCCTTCGTGCCGTACTGCGCCGTCGATCTCCAGGGCCTGAAGGCAGCGCGAGAAATCACCATCGCAGTCCGGCGCGTGCTGCTGGTCGGCGTGACAGTCCGCATCGAAGGAAAAGCCGCCACCGACCCCGCGACACCTGCGCCGCCCCCGTCTCACCCGCAGCCTGGGACGGCCGGTGCTGGCGGGCGCCGCAACAGCCACTTTGGTTCGCTGTTGTCCGGGAAACGTGGCGAACCCGTCAAACCGCTTGAGTGCCCTCTCGTCCTCGAGTGCGGCACCACCCTCGCACGCCTCGGCCCAGAAGACGTCTCCTGCCTCATCCGCATGTTCATGGGTTATGCGGTGCCTCTCGCGAACGCCAAGAATCAAAGGTCCGACGCGACGCCGACCAATGAAATAGAGGTGCGTCACGCAACGCCCCGGGGCCAAGCGTCATCAACCATATCCGATGCGCAGCTGCACGTCAGCGTCACCACGGCCGAGAATCACGTGCTCACGAGAGCCGGCTTCGTGGCGCTGGTGGCCGGTCCCTTGAAGGAGCACCTGCCAGTCAACACCCGTCGCCCATCATTCGCCGTTGCGCGCGATCAGCGACATTTTTTGCCAACGTGCAGCGTGGCAGACTTGTTCGACGAATTTTGCGGCTGTCGGGATATCACTGTCGACGTGGCGCAGCCGTCCTCCATGGCCACCCTACCAGCCGCGACGCCTATCGTCACAGTGGATTCCCTCGTGAACACGCCGCTCAAGCCGGCCTCTCCTCTCCAACTGGACGCATCGGCGCTCATCGCCACACCACCGCCTCCAGCGAGACGGGGTTCCACGTCGAACGGTGCCACCCCGATGCGTCAAATCAGTCGTCGTGCAAGTGACGCCAACATTGGTGGACTTCAAGTCGCGGGCCCCGTGTCACCACCGCCGCAGGCGCTGCCGCGCATCGCGGTGACGAGGGTGCCGTGGTTACCGGAAGACGCCTCGCTGCTTGGCGGAGTCGAGGTGATGTCGTTTTCGTGTTTCGTCTACGCCATGGTTTCCTGCTTCTTTGAGTCAGCGCTGGCTTCCGACGACATGGACGCCGGCGTCATCGTGCGAAACCTCTCAGCCTCGCTCCACGCGTCAATGGACCGCGCGGGATTGCGCACGGTGCTGCAGAACCACACGTACACGATGGCGGCGCGAGGGGGCGGGGTGGCCTGGGACGAGAACCACCAGCTCCCTGCTCAGGTCGAAGCCTCCTTTCAGCGCGCACGGCACCATCACCCACCTTCGCAGCAGCGCAAGGTGGTCGTCGCTGCCGACGAGGCGGCGTCGGCGCGCAAGCGGGTCGAAGCGGCCCAGCTGCGGCGGCAACCTAAGCCTCCGGCGCCACCGCTCCCCGTGCTTCAGTCCACGCTTTCGTCTGTGTCTCCTCCTTCTATTACGACGAAGTCGAAGTTGCGCCGTAAGACGATGCGCCGTTCCGTCGCCGCGTCGGACGCAGGAGGAGGCAGACCAGTGTCCTCGGCATCATCCGGCGTCGGTTCCACCCGGCTGTCGTCGGCTGCAGCATCGTTTGAGGTGCCTGAAGCCGATGATAGCCAGTTGCCTCCTTCGCGAATCCCAAACATTTTCTTACGCCCACCCGCCGTTGTGGAATGCGACGCGGGCCAAGAGCCTTACCAGGTAGGCGAGTCGGAGGGCCTTGACGATGAGCCGTTTCACGATCACCTTGTGGAACCTGACGATTCTGTCGGTCCTGCTGAAGCGAGGACCAGCGCGTCGACCACGCCATCGCAATCCGTCACCGCGGCACATACGGCTCCGTCGACCGCGACCGCCGCCGTGCTTTTTGGAAGCCTCTGGGCGAGTCCGGCGATGATTGGCTCGATGCCAATCGCGTCCGACCCGCTGGTCGCCTGCGACGCTGCGGCAATGACAGATGACGACGCCGAGGACAAAGACGACAACGATGACGACCCCGCCGCTCTGCAACGAGATCCATCCAGCGGGCTGTCGCCTGCCGCTAGACTGTTTCCCCCGGCGGCGGCCGTCTCGTCGCGAGGTCTGACGGCGACCCAAGACCCCACCGCCCCGGCGAGCTCCATCACCACCACACCGACGGCCACCACTACGCCGAGAAGGGCCCCCGATGCGACGCCAATGCGGGTGGCAGCGATGGGAATGGCCACCCCCAACGCGGGGACCACTCCAAGACCTCCCCCCGCGAGGTTGCCCGTGTCGACTCCGTTGCTCGCGTCACATCCTCAGCGACTCCCACTCCCCGCTATTCCGGCGGTTGTGCCCGGGCGTGAAGCGCTGCTCCATGCGATTGATGGCTTGGCCGGATCTGTCAAAGTGGAGCATCTGCACTCCAGCATGACGATGAGAGGGGCTCTGCTGCCAGTTTCACTCGGCGTTTGAAACGAGCCCGCGCTTTGGACACACAACCGGAGCGCGTGTACAAAACTGAACGTTGTGTTAGCTCTTCTGGGACGTTCCCGCGATTCGAACACGATTGTTCTACTCGTGGGTTCGGGATTACGGAATGAACGCAAACACTTTTTGTTGCGGAAAAGAAACGCAAAAGAGAATATTATTCCCAAATGGCTGGGAGGGCGCTTCGTAAACTCTCCTTGCTCGATTACGCACCTCGGGCGCCGTCGATCGTGTTGCCTCGGTTTCGATATCCCGAGGTCGCCTCGATGCCAGTTGCGGTGTCTTCCGACCCTTGGCGACGGCGCGCCCACGCCGTCTGGACCGACACCGTCGAACGCGCGCTACTCGTATCACCGCCGCGCCCTGACGACGGCGGGCATCCTGCGGCGGTCACAACGCCTTCCGCGACGCGATCCCCACCATTGCGGGTGGGCACCGACATCGAAGCCGCAATGCTCGCCGTCGTGCCGCGGATGCCGTTTCTCCATCGTCGAGGCAGCTATTGTCAGACGAATGCCTCTTCCGATCTGGTCCGGGCGCTCGCCGACTTGGAGCGGCTAGGAGGGTCGGTCGTGGCCCTGGAAGAGGCGCTCGCGACGAGCAAGGTTATGGTCGAAACTCACAATCGGTTGATGTTGGTCGCCAATCGGCAATGGCAGCCGCAGGATCCACGAGGAGCGGAACCAACTAGTTCGAAGGACGAAGGTGCCTCCGGCTTGTCGACGTCGTACGGCACCCCCGACTCGATGCCGGATGTCCGCCGGCTAGTCGTCGTCGACTTCTTCCCCGAGGCTCCAGCCGCCGATGAGCCGCGGTTGGACGTGACGGCAGCAGTTTGGAAAGGCGTTGTATGGCGCTTCGTGGGGTCCGTGTACGTAACGCGAGGCATTGAGGATGCCCAGCGCGTGAGCCAGTATTTTAGACGGGTCGCTCTTCACGCGATGAGCGCCAATGTTCAGGGAACGACTTGACCGCTCACTTCCGAACCTCTCCTTTGTCGGATACTCAGGTTGCTCAGGTGAGGTCAAGTTGATCGACACCTTACTCGGCAGCAACAACGACGTCCTCTCTGGAAAAGGTCAATGCTTTGGTGCTGCAATTGATTCGTAATGTACTGTGGGTAGGAAGTCTGTTCTGCGTTTTAAAAATGGATGCGGTGTTGAAGTCGCAATGCGAACGGTGGTTGCGCCTCGACCGCAACCCCGCGACCCGGGGAGCCGTCGCCGCGCTCCTTTCCTCTGCCAGCAGTGGTGGCGCTGATGGCCCCATTCGACGATCGAGTGAAGCCGCGCTCCGCTCGATGTTTGGCTCCAAGCTTGAATTCGGCACCGCGGGTCTACGCGGCCGCATGGGTCCCGGAACGGCGCGCATGAATGACGTCACGGTCATCCAAGCCGCGCAGGGCGTGGCGAAGTACCTGACGTTGAGACACCGAGGGGCGACGGGACCCACTGCCACCACCAGCGCTCCACCTCCTCCTTCGTCTCGTCCCCCTCCTGCCGTCGTTATTGGTTACGACGGCCGACACAACAGCCAGCGATTCGCTGAGCTATCGGCCAACGTCTTCGTGGACTGGGGACTAAAAGTGTACATGTTTCCATCGACGACACCGACCCCGTTCGTGCCATTCGCCATCCGGCGTCTCTCTCTGGACGCGGGCATCATGGTGACCGCCAGCCACAACCCCAAGCAGGATAACGGCTACAAGGTGTACGCGGCGAACGGAGCCCAAATCATCGCCCCGATCGATTCCGCCATCGCGGAGGCCATCGATCAAGAAGCGGACCACATCGCCGAGTCCGCCTGGGCGGACGCCTCGTCATGGCCGGCCGGGAAGGTCGTCGTCCTGCCATCCGCGACGGTGATTGAACCGTACTTTGACTCGCTGCGCCGGATGCATTGCGCGCCGCTCACCCCCCCGGTGTCGTCCACCCCTCCGCCGCTTCGCATCGTGTACACCGCCATGCACGGCGTGGGCGGTCCGTGGACGCGGCGGGCCGTCTGCGACACGTTGGGGTTTCCATCGTCTCACTTTTTCATCGTGGAGCGCCAGTTTCTCCCCGACCCGGAGTTTTCGACCGTGACGTTCCCGAACCCCGAGGAAGGAAAGGAGTCCTTGGACTTGGCTCTGCAACACGCAAAGCAAACGGACTCGCATCTGATTCTCGCTAACGATCCCGATGCGGATCGGCTCGCGGCCGCCGAACGAGGGGGCAGTGCCAGTCCGGACTGGAAAGTGTTCACCGGTGACGAGCTGGGCGCGCTGCTTGGCTGGTGGTGCTTCGGCCGCGCGAAGCTCAGCGGCATCCCACCTAGCCGCATGGTGATGCTCTCCTCCGCGGTTAGCAGCAGCTTTCTCGCGACGATGGCCCGCGCAGAGGGCTTCCACCACGAAACGACGCTCACTGGGTTCAAGTGGATGGGCTCGCGGTCGGCCGAGATTCTCGCTGCCAACAGCTCGCGCAATGCGGCCGATGCGAGGGAAGTCATCTTCGCCTTCGAGGAGGCCATCGGCTTCATGTGCGGGTCGAGGGTATTGGACAAGGATGGCGTCACGGCAGCCGCCGTATTGGCCCAGCTCGCCGTTGCCGTCTACGCACGGGGTTCCACACTCGCGGCCACCCTCTCACAGCTGTACGAGCGCTATGGCTACCACGGTACCTACAACTCTTACGTGGTGTCCCCTTCGCCGCAGACAACGGTCGCCTTATTCGCGGACCTCTCGGATCATCACCCGAGTACCGTCGCAGGAGTTCGTGTCGCGGACATTCGAGACCTCGTGAAGCGCGGGACCGACTCGCGCAACATGAAGCTCAATGGCGGACGCGCGACCCTTCCCATGAGCAAAGCGTCGCCCATGATTACGTACTATTTCGCAAACGGTGTGACCCTGACGCTCCGTGGCTCGGGCACGGAACCAAAGATCAAGTGGTATTCTGAAGTGGTCGCGGCCCCCAGATCGGCCGCCGCCGGTACGAATGACGCCTCTGCGGGTGATGGCTCCTCCTCCTCGGTGGTGGCTCATCGCAAGGCGGCGCTCGTCGAGTTCGTTTCGCGTGCGGTGGATGAACTGCTGCAACCCACAAGCCGCAAGTTGAAGCCGCGGGCGTCGCTGTAATGGTCGCCTCGTAAAGAGAAACGCCAACACAGAAAAGAAAATGGAAATACTAGTACTACAGTCGTATTTCCATTTCTGTAATATTTCAACATTGAACTGGGCGATACGCACAGCCTTGATTGATGGAGGCGTAATCGAACAGTCCCTCCTTTTCTGGACCCACAATTGGACCTCGTGCAAAGTGATGACCGCTCACCCCCCACAAGGGGGCTGCTATGCGAGCCCCGCTGCGCACGTGGGTCTCGCCGACCTTCTAGAGTCGGAACGCATGGAGGCCTTCGGTGGCGACGATTCTCCAACATCATCTCTCGCGCGCTGCCTGGAACTGCACGCGAGGGAGCGCATGCACTGGACGCCGCGCGGACTCGCGTTGATCACGACGGGTGCCAGCGCGGTCGTCCTGCACCCTGCGAGGCTTGGTGCGCCATGCTCCGTGGCCGTTACGGTGCCTTGCTGCCTGCCCCCCAATGGACCTCCGGTGGCGGAGTGCGGCGGGCTTCCTCGAACCACGCCGTCGGCGTTCTTGACATCCCTACTGCAGTCCGCAAAGTCTGCGGTGAAAGCGAAGGTCGCGTCATCGACGTCAACGACAAGTGGATCGGCAACAGTGCATCGAACGCACATCTGGACATGCTTGCGATGGTGCAACGACGTCGATTTGGCGCTTGGAACGAATCTTGGTGCTCTCGCCTTGGTCGACGTCCGCGACGATGCGAGCATCGCACTTCCCTACATCGAGTGGCTGCGCGCGTCGTCCGCCGAGTCACCACCGTCGTTTTCGACCGGTGCCGCCGTGATTAGTCTCCGTCACCTCCCTTCGATCGAGACCGAAAGCCGTCGCGTGGTGTGCCTGCAAGCCGATTCAACGCTGACGATTCTGTCGGTGCCGCCGGCGACTGCGCGTGGAAGTCGGCGCACCGACGATGCAAGTCGTTCGGCAGCTGGCACCACCACCACCAGGCTATTCAGCCAGCGGCTGTGTAACCAGCCGACCAGCTGTTTTTACTGGGGTGGGAGCCACAGCGTCGCGCCATCTGATGCCTTTGCCCGCTCGCTGTTGACGTTGTCTTCCCTGGCGGCCGCCACTTCGATTGTCTCCTCCTCCACCTCCTCGTTATCCCCTAACACCCCGGAGCATTCGTTACTACTGCACGACGGTGGCGACGGATCGGTGTATCGCCTTGACGTACACCGCTCAGGCTCCAAGGCCGCATCTGTCGTCACCGTTGAGGCCGTTCACGACCCGTGGATACCACCTCGGCCTCGTCGACGTGCGTCGACGCCGTCCTCGCCGGAAAGCCTCTCGAATTCGTTCGACGTGGCCGCCGGGTTGTCGCCCCAGCCTGAGCCCATCGTCGACGTGGTGTGGGCCGATGCGTCATCGACGTCGCCCTCGTTGGCGTACGTGGCGCTGCCCTCGTTCGTCGTACTGCTTGACGCACAGTTGGGTTGCAAGCTCGATCTTGAATTCATCTGGCAGACCCGGGCGAATGTCCACTTTGTGCGATTATTTTTATTGTCACATTCGAACAGTGGCGAACAGCTCGCCGCTGGCAATCAGAAAGACGGCGACGTTCTGGAGGCAGAAGCAGATGACTTCCTGCTCTGCAGCATCGACTCGGATCACCGAATTACGGCCTGGCGCCACAATGGGTACGTCGTGCACGACGATCGCAAAAAGTTCATCTCTTATTCCTGCCCGCTCGTGGCGACCATTAGCGGAGGTATGGCCACGGGGGCCCATCCGCCGCCTCGCCTCCCCCTGGCCGTGGAGCAGTCTGACTCCGACCGACGCCGATTCGCCGTGCTATACACCGACGGGGCTCTCGCCCTGTGGACGTTCTGCCCCAATTCGAAGCTATGGAACATGACGCAGTGCGCCTCTGGAACCTCGGGTTGGGGTGACCGGTCGCTCACGCATCATCATGGGAGCCTCAGTGCCCCCAATTCGCAGCCGCTCGATTCAGCCGCCGCCATCGCGCCGCGACATCATCTACGGTTTGGCACCGTCACTGTGTCCAGGGATCGCCGATCACTGAGCGTCCTCCGCGATGTCGACGTCGCCGTGGCGTTGTCCTTCGACGTGGTCGCGACCCCGACGATCCTCATCGTGGCCATGGACTGCCATCCCTGTGATCCGAACGCGCTCGTCTGGGTGGCCACGTTGGACGCCGGGCGGGGACACGGGGCGTCGACGTCGTCTGCAGCACCTCCTGCCTCCTCGGACCTTGGGTGGCTGCAGGTGTCCGGCGTGTCGTTAGACTCTCGTTACAGTGAAGGCGTGCTCTTCCCCGCCCGACGCGTCTCGCCTAATGGCGCGCTGCTGGACATCGCCGTCAGTCCGGTATTTCCATACATTCTGCTTCGCTATGAGCGCGGCTACTATGAGGTCTGGAGCACCAAAACGCTCCCAGGATCGCTTGTGTTTGCCCCGGGAAACCCATCGCCTAACATCAGTGCGACGTGGGCCAGGTATTCCTCGAAGGCTGCCGGCGATGCCTGCTCCCTCATCGTGCTAAGGCACGACCGCACGATGCATGTCCTCACCGTGCACGAGGACCATGGCATTGACGCAGGCGCGGCGGCTGGCAGCGACGGGGCCGTCACCGTGGTGAAGGTCGCGAGCTACGGTAACCGTATCGGGTGTGGCTCTGGTGCTGTGTCCGGTGGCTCCCCGGTCGACTCGGATCCCGCCATTTCGCCAGTTCGAGCCTCCACCGGGACGTCTTCGTGGTTCACGTCGACCCCGCGACCAACGTCAACGGCGACGAGCGCGGTCACCTTTTCAGGCGGTCTGCGGTCCGTCGTTGCCGTCGAGCGGTACGTCGCCTACGCGATCGCGGACACGATCGTGCTCGTGTGCGTCGCAGACGGATCGGTGGTCATTGTGGCGACGCCGGGCAATCGGCGCGTGACGCGACTGCTGCCGTTTTGGGCCGCGTCCAGTCATCGCATCCTTGCGCTGTTCGAGCACGGGGGTTGTGGTTGCTTCGACACGCGGCGCGGCGATTGGACGTGGCCCGTCGTGGGCGGCGCGATGGGGCCGGCGTTTTCGGATACCATCACATGTGCTGTTTGGATCGCCCGAGACGCGGTGGTTGCCTTTGCGGGGCCACTTGGGAGCATTGCCGTCGTGCCGGTTCCTATCGACGATGGGACCCGACAAGGCATTTCGTGCGCGCCGACGTACCGCCCACCAGCATCGTCCCTCTCGGAGACTGGTGACGTGTCTCTCGCGCTATCAACGGAAGGTCGAGGACACTTTGCGACGTGTGCAAGCTTCGCACACCGCCACGTTCACTACGCCAACGCCCTCGCGGCCGTCGCGGAGGCCACGATCTCGATCATTTCGAGTGGTCCGCAGTCAGTCCATCCAAGTTTGCACCGAGACGAGCAACGACCCCCTGGATCGGACCACTATGAGCAGTGTTTGAAGTCGCTAGTGAGCGTGGCGGCCAACTTTGAAGAAGCTCACAGGGTACGCCTGTGGTCGACGGTATGTCTCAGCAAAACCTCATCTGCGGACCGGCTTGCTGCCTTGCGCGAGCGGCTGCGTGCGCAGCAGCTGTCCCTGTGCGAACTGCGAAAGCGGCATCTAGCCACGGTCACCGTAGAGGACGACACCAGCGATGCCTCGCCTTTCGCCTGGCGGGAAGGTGGCCGGCAGCGCATGATCAGTGTCACGGCGCACGACTGGCTCGTGCTCGGGAGGCGAAACGACGCGTGCGCCTTGCTTCTCACGTGCGATCAGTCAACGGAGACGTCCCGCATCATATCTGCCTTTGCCATGGCTCTCGCACCTGGGGGCGGTCAAGGGGGTCCGGCAGAAGGGGAATCCGGCGCAGCGACCAAGCAGAATCGGTCGGGATCGAGAGAGGCAAACCGTGACGGTCAAAGCGATGCGACGGCCACTAAAGTTTCTGAAAGGCAGCCCACCGAGGAAAGTGACGCTGCCACGCGTACGCGCTTGCACATCAAGCGCACCGCCGCCAAGCTCCACGCACAAGGTGAAACTCACGCGGCAGTTGAAGCGCTGATGCTAGTCGATGAATGCTCCGCGGCGAGCGTGTTCTTGCTGTCTAGTGAGCGACACTGGGAAGCTCTGCTGTTCGTGCTGGTTGCCGCCGCAGCGACGGCCGACGACGTGCACTCGGTCGCCGCCGCCGTCGTCCGGCATCTCACCATGTCCCAAAACTACCAACGCACGGCCGCGGAACTGCTGCTTCAATTCGGCGAAGCCCATGCGGCGCTGTACTTGCTCAGCCTGGATCCAGCACACCATGACCTCGAATCTGCCGTCCTCGCGATGGCGTTGTATGCGGAATCCGCCGTGAGGTGGCGCAGCGCGACCGACGCTGCCGCCTCCATGTCGCTTCCTCTGCCTTGCAATGAAAAAAAGGTGTTGGATTGCATTCGTCCAGAGTATCGCGAAGCAGTCAGTTGCCTCAGTCATCGCGCGGTTGGACCCGCTATTGTGACGTCTCTCAACGAGCCCGTCGGTGTACTCTATGCACGCTGCGTCGCCCACTACGCTGACCGCGCCGCCGCGACCCTTTCCGCATCCACGACCGATCTTCAAACGCTCAAGAACCTCGCGGCTCTAATGCGGGGTGAATTTCCGTTCTGACATCGTCGATTTTGAATTCCGAAGCCGGACAGCTCCTCCAGTACGCCCTCTTATTTATTCCTAACGAGAAACAACAACTTTTGGATATCACGAACTTATTCTCTTTTGAGTTCCCTTGATTCGGCCGTTGTTCACGCGTCCCACATTGGAACAACCCACCCCGTCTCTCACACATTCGTGTCCCCCACCTATCTGTCCTCACATTCACGGAGACATCCATGAGCTACGGCGGCAACAACAGCTCCGGTTTCGGGGGGAACAACAACTATTCCATGGCGAGCGGCGGAGGTGGGGGCGGGGGCAGTGCGTCCTACAACAATGCGGCGGCCGCCACTGCGAACGCCTCCTCCGCGGCGCTCTTCATGACTCTCGCCGACTTCGAGTCGCTGAAGCACGATCCTATGGCGGTCCTGGAACGCGCGACGCAGTTTATCGCGCTTTTGTCGGAAAAGGACCGTGAACTCGCAGAAGAGAACAAGTTGCTTCAACAACAGCTGCGCTCGGAGTCCGATCGCGTGACGTTCAACAGCGAACAACACGCAAATCTTGTGGAAAACGCTGCCGAGTTAGAGCTAGATCACCGAGAGCTGTCGCAAAAGTATGTTGATATCGAGCTTATCAACAAAAATTTGCAGGGCTTGGTCGACGCCCTTCGCAATGACAAGCAAATTTTAACCGACGAACTGTCCTCGTTGAAGTCCCAGCAGCAGGGACTCGTGCATCAGTACTCATCCTTACTGACGCAAGTCGGCGAGGCCGAGGAGCTCCGAGGGGCCAAGGAATCCCAGCTGAAGGTGCAGCAGGAGGAAATCGACGTGAAAATCAAGGAGCTCGACGCCTACTCGAAAAAGGTGATCGAGGAAACGATGCGCACCATCGAGTTACAGCACGCCACGGAGCGCATTGGCAGTGCACGTCTGTCGCTGGAGTCTGAAACCACGGCCTTGGAGCAAACCACGCAGCAGCAGGAACGAACCCTCGCGTACTACCAGCACGAAGTGACGTTCTTCGACGCCGCGATCAATCAAAAGGCGAACGAGATGGTGCAGCTGAAGAAGCAAATGTCGGCGGCGGTGCTGGAGCTGCAGCTGCAGATTACCAAGTCGGAGGAAGAGATGTCCCGAATTCGGACGATGGTGCAGAATGAAAACGACCTCACTGGCAGGCAGAATCTGTGGCTGGCGAAGGACCTGAAGAGTAAGCTGCAAGAGCTCATCATCACCAGGCAGGAAATGACCAAGGACAACGCCGAGCTCAAGTCTCAACTCGCATCGATGCGTGAAAAATCATCGCGACTCAAGAGCAACGTCCTCGTCGTGGAGAAGCGCAATCAAGCCTTCCATGACACGCTAAAGCGCCTGGAAGCCGAGGATGCCCTCGTGAAGGACAATTACCTGAACCGTAAGGACGCCGCGTATCACGAGCTCAATGAGCAAGCCGTGAAGATTCAGCGCATCAACCAGGAACTGCAAACGGCGCGGGAGGACCTCTACACCATCAAGTCGCGGCTGTGCAAGCACTGCCGCATGTCGATCTTGCACACCGCGTCAGAATCAAACGTTGGTGGGACCGTACCTGCCATTGGAGCCGGGGGCCAGTCGGCGGTGCAAGGGAGGTGACGCCTGAATTAGTTTTCAATCCCACGTTGGCGACGTCGAGTCGTTGTCACATTCTTCCACACACACACCGGATGCCCAGACACGACTGGACCGACTCAACGAACCGACCGACTAGACCCTTTCCCGAGACACATCTTCCCTCCAACAACAAAGGCATCTCGCGCCCCGGGGATGCGAAACGACACGTCCCAGCCGCTGGTTGGCTTTGTTGAAATTAATTTCAAAAACTGAGAATTAACGAAGGGAGCGCTGTGCCGGAGGGGGGGAAAGGGGGAGAATCTTTTTTCTCATTTGGCCTTTTTCATGTCTAGCTCGCCGAACAACGACAGCGCGGCAACAGCCGCTCCGCGCAATGTGGCGTCCCCTGTGAACGGTGTGGCGGGGGGCAAGTTACCTCGCATCGTGGGGTTTGGCCACCCCCTGCTTGACATCAGTTGCCAGGTCGACCACGCGCTGCTACAAAAGTATCGCATCTCGCTGGGATCCTGCAACCTCGCGGAGCCGCACCAACTGTCTCTCTTCGAGGACATCTCACAGCGCCGCGAAGTTGAGTTCGTCCCGGGCGGCGCCAGCATGAACAGCATTCGCGTCGCTCGTTGGATCATCGGCGAAAACATTTGCAGCTTCGTGGGCTCATTGGGCAACGACGAGTTCGGCTGCATTTTAGAGCGAGCGCTGCGGAGAGGGGGCGTGCAGAGTGTGTTCGAGTACCACGAGGACCACCCCACCGGCACCTGCGCGTGTCTCATCGTGGAGAAGGAACGGTCGCTCGTCGCTCACCTGGGCGCGGCGCTGCAGCTGTCGCTCGCACACATGCAGAGCAAGGCCGTTACGGCGGTCATCGAGCGGGGCACGTACTACTATCTCGAGGGATTTTTCATGAACCTCGTCTCGTCTCCTCACAGTTTAATTCTCCTCGGCGAACACGCCGCGGCCAACGACAAATTTTTCATGCTAAATCTGTCTGCGCCGTACCTGTGCTACATCTTCAAGGAACGCCTTGAGCTCATCCTGCCTTACACTGACTACCTCTTTGGGAACAACGACGACTTTAGCGCCTACGCGGCGTCCGTTGGGTGGGAACCCCCTGCGTCGCAAAGCGACCTTCTTATGAAAATGGTCGGACTCCCGAAGAAGAACGGCCGTCGAGGCCGCACCGTGGTGATGACTTGCGGCGCGAGCGCCACCATCGTCGCCACACCGGATGGCCTTGTGCAGCAGTTCCGGCCGTTTCCAGTTCCCGTTGAGGAAATCGTCGACACGAACGGCGCCGGCGACGCCTTCGTGGGTGGATTTTTGAGTCAAATCGTCCGTGGGGCCTCACTCGCGGAGTGCGTTCGCGTCGGCCATCTTGCCGCGGCTCATATCATTCGCCACAACGGATGCACGTTCGACGACGCACCGCTGAACACGACGAATACCACTTCCTCGGAGAATGGAACCGGTGCAAGTGCGATCCCGGCTGCTGCTTCAAAGTAGAAGGAGTAGACATTTTCGCTGTCTTAAAAAAAGAAATGTCCCGAGGGGACGTTGTACACACTACGCGCTAGACGTTGCCATTCCCACCACGCCCCTCAATGGCTTCAATCTCAAAAGAGCGACAAGCAAGGACAAATCAACGGCTTGCATGATACACTCAGTATTGTGCTTTGTGCACTGCGTTACTATTCTGTTTCAACTCTTCCGTTTTCTTCGTTCTATTTTTCGTTTCTGCAGTTCGGCGCGACCTGCGCACACACAAGTTTCTCTTCCGTCCTTCCGTCTCCAGGTAGTATCGTGCGCCGCGTGAGCCACGGCATCAGCAAGTATCCACACACAATCCTGTTCATATCACCTTATAACACTCTTCTCTCGCTCTCTCTCTCTCTTTCACGTCTCTCAAAACACACAACTTCATCGCATTGATAGTGAACTGCGCGGTGCTTGGGTTGGTTCAAAGTATGCAACGATCGATCAACGGGAAACGCCAATTGCGGTGAATTTGATTTCCACAACAACTGATTAGCGATCACCAGGCCGAGCGCACTGGAAGGGGGAGCACATTCGTGTTGATGGCCGAACGGCCCTCCCATCGTGGGGCTGCCGTGGGGGACGTGGCCCATGGACGCGCAGGAGGAGCCACCACGTCCTTCCGATTCGATCCTAACAGCGAACACAGTAACGTAGGCGGTGGTGGCTTCCGGCCGCCGCCGGCCGTCTCCTCTACGGGCCACCACGACGCCAACATCGACCTGAATGCTGCTTCGCTCGTGACGTTGCATCCTGTCGCAGTGCTGGAATGCAGGCGTCGACCTCCGCCGCCCGTAAAAGGCATGGCGTCGGCGGTCTCCACTTCCCCTGGTGAATCTCTGTTTTCCGTGAGCACGTCCTCCACCTGCGACGGTGCCGTCTCGACGGTCATCGCCATCACCGCGGCGCGTCCGGAGGAAGATGAAAGAAACATTCTCGCCGGTCACCACCAACCTTCTCATGTCACCCACCCGCTCTTCCCCTCTTCTTCGAACGCGACCCGATCGCCGCCGGTGACACCGGCCTTGTGCCGTTCGGCAGATCATGAAAGCGCTGCCTCCATGGCGTCGAGTCAACACCCTTCGGCGATGATGAACCTGCAGGATGCCGCCGACCATGCCGTGTGCGACATTGTCACCCTGGGTAGCGAGAGCAACAGCACGACGAGCGTGACCCACGGCAACACCAGCGATCCCGGTGGGCCTGCAATGGTGACATCGTCATCGACACGATCCTCTGGGGTGTTGACGTCTCCGGCTCCGTCGGAGGTCACTACGCAACAGCATGCGGTGTCGGTCATTGCAACAGCAGGCAGGGAACCCGGAGAGCGGCCCCTTGCCCCGGCCTTCGTGCCGTCGACTGCCGTTCCCGCAAGAGGGCCAGCATTATCTCCGACGCGGCAGGCTCCACGGATCCCAAGCCATGAAGCACCAGTGGTTGTGGCGAGCTCTGCATCACCATCATCCGTCACGGTGCCTTCGGTCGTTCGCGCCCCACTTAGCGCACGGCCGACTCGTAGTCCCCCTCCTCTCCAACCGGCAGCGGACAGCGGAGGCGTCAACCGCATCGCATCATCGGTGAACCCCCAGCTGTCCGGCAGCTTTCACGTGGGTAGCGACCAGGGTCGGCGCCGACGGGGCAGCGACACCTCGTCGATCGCGTCGTGTTCCACTGTTTGCAGCGGCAACGTCCTGCCCGCTGGGTTCAAGTACGCCGCCTTCAGCACCGATATTCGCTGCTACGCCTGCCGCGGTCCCGTTCGCCACCCCGTTGTTTGTCGGCCGTGTCAGCATCCTGTGTGTCGAGCCTGCGTGCCGAAAACCGGTTCTGGAAATGTGTTCGAGGAGGGTGAATGGACATGCCCGCGTTGTCACGCCGTCGTTCAAGAACACGTCGAACCCGACGCCACGATTCGAGACGCCGTAGCGAGCATCACCTTGGTGTGCGATGACTGCGACTGGTCTGGTGCGCGTGGTCTGGCGGTGCGGCACCAATGTGCGAAAAAGAAGGCTAGGGCGGCCGTTTCGATCATCAGTCGGGACGCGGGAGATCCGCAAGGCTGGCTCATGTTGGGACTCGCGATGGAGAAAACGGACCGGCTCCGTGCGAAAGCGGCAAACGGCTCGGTGCTAGATGTGACCCGAACGGAGGCTTTCGTGAAGTACCTCACCTTGATGAACAACAAGTTTAAAGCGTTGAGACGAGACGCCGCGGCGAGAAGGCAGAATCAACGCTCATCATCGGCGCAAAGACAGCAACCATTTCCCCCCTCGATCGAGGACGAGGAGGATCGACACTTCATGCACCGTAGTAAGGACGACCTCGCGACGGCGTGGGGCAACCTGGGCACCAGCCTGCAGGCCACCACCGCCGCCACGGCAAGGACCGCCGCCGGCGCGCCGCCGCTTCCCGCAACGGTGACCGTTGGCAACGTCACGTACGATCGCGTCGCCTGCCTCATCCAGTCGCTTGAAATGAACCCGAAGCAAAAAATCGTGTGGTTCAATCTTGGCAACGCGCTGAAGGAGGGTGAAGGACGGACCATTTCCACCACCATCGCGGAAGGCACGGAAGTGGCCAACGCTGGCATCAGCGGCACAGCGGCGGCTACACCAGGCCATGAGGGCAGAGCTGGTGGTAACAACCCCCCCGCGGCGGCATCGCGGCCGCTCTCCACTGGAGGCGGTGCGACGATGATTGACTCCACGACGGCCATCCCACCGCCGCCGGTCCCCGGAGGCCCTCCTCCTCCTCACGCTCAGGAGACCATCACGCTCACCAAGTCGTTTTGCTACATCCGCAGCGTTCTCTTGGATGTGTACTTTCCCGAGGGCTGGTTTAACCTGGGCATTAGCCTACTGAATGATGGCGACGCCACGGTAAAGTACCGCCGCAAGGTCTACGATGCCCCGATGTGTTTCATCATGGCCCTGCTAGCGCGGCCAGAGTACCCCGAGGCGTGGTTTCAGCTGGGCATCGCGGGCTGTGACGGAAAAACGTTTTTCGACCGTCAATGGACTCAAAAGGACTGCTTGAGGAAGGCACTATCACTGAAACCGACCATGCTGGAAGCCTGGCGGGCGCTGTCCAAGATCATGGCCGTCGACGAGCTCATCGAACTCAACGATGGGTCGGTGTTGGATCTGGACGCGGTTCTCGCACGCACCGCTGTCGCGAAGAACGTATCGCCCGCGCGACCGAGGAGGAATAGTTCCTTCACGACACTCCCCTCCGTGGGACAAGCGGCTAGCGTTCCCCCGGCAGCTGCAGCACCCGCCCGCTCGATAAGGGGAAACACGTCCCCGCGCGTGGCCAACGAGTCCATCCCACCGCCCCCTGGCACTCGCCGCTCAAGCGTCCCATCGATTTCGCGCCCGGCGGTGCAGCCAGCCGGAGGCATAGAGAGTGACATCGTCGTGATCGGCCGAACGTCCAACGGCATCCCTCCGGATGGGGGTCTCGTCGTCCCACAGCCAACCACAACGGCTCACCGACGAGAGGGGGGATCCAAGTCCTCGGATGCCGACGGCGGAAAGTGCCTCGTCAGTTAGTCCCATTTCCAAAGCGTCCCACCGACAATCGGGCGTATCAAGTGCACAGTGTGGCGGTTGATCCCCCTTTTTCCCCTTCCCGGACGACCTTGAATCTCTCACCCCTCTCTTTCTTTCCGCATTGTTGCGACGAGTTCCGCCAGAAAATGGACAACAAGTCTGTGTGTGTACCGACCCGGAGTATTTGTTTCCTTTCCTCTCTTCACTCCCATGCATTCCCTTTGCCCCATCGGCCTTCTTCTTCTTCTTTTCTTCCCATCTGTCTCTCGTTTCACGCCGTCCCTAGTTTCCACACCTTTCAACCCGCCTTCTTGCACGGCGCTAACGCGGAATCTCAGAAGGGGGAGTGTCTCTCGCTCTCTCTCTCTCTCTCTCGCTCTCTTGCTTTCTGGCTCTAGCGACGTCCCACGGACCGCTGCCGAAACAGTTTCGTTTCTCCTCCTTGACTGCACTCATTTTGGTATCATCATACTCTCCTCTCATGAAATTCTCTATTCGATCCAATAGGGAGGGACACCACTCACTCACATCGTCAACGCCGGTTGGGCGGTGAAGCGGTAAGCTGGGCTTGTCAACATGTATCGTTGGTCGTTGTGTCACACGTCGCCACGGTTCAGCACACCTGAGAGAGGTAGGTAAGGAAGGTCTCATGTCATCTTCCGTGGCCAGTGCCGCCGAACTAGCGACGAGCGGCAACCCGCTGCGGCGAGACGTGTTAGCGTGGTATCGAAAAATGCTAAAGGCCGCGTTCACCGTCCGCTGGACCAGCGACGAGGACGCGGCGTATGTGTTGAACGAGACGAGACGGCTCTTCCGGGTCAACCAGCTCATACGCGACGTCAGTGTCATCGAACGCAAAGTGTTGGAGGCGGAGCAACGCTACGAACTCGCGGTGCACTACCGCATCCCCTATCCACGGATGTTTCACAAGGCCATCGGCTCCAGTCCCCTCGCGACCGCGGCATACGCGTCGTACTTGGATTCCGTGTACGAGGATGGGCCGGTCAATCCCAGAGTGGGACCGATCGAGGTGGGTTCTTCCAACTTCCACTCGCTCGCGGGAAGCGGGGGCAGCGTGTTACGGCCCTCTTCAACTTTCGAGGAAGACTTGCGAAGTTCGTGAAAGTCGTTATGTGGACAACTCTCTCTCTCTATCTCTGGCGACTTTTATCCACGACGTTGCAAGGGAGGGAAGGAAGGGGGGTAAACTTACTACGGATCACGACCGCACTTTCGTTGGTGTATTGCATCTTTCTCTCTTTCTTTGTCTCACTAGCCGACAAGTGACAGGACAGCTTTATTTGTTTTTTTCAACACCAATTGTTCGAGAGATCCATACCGGTATTATACGTTGCCGGAACATGCGAAAATTTCTAGACGCTGTGATTGCGACCTGGCAGTATTGGTTACTGTACGGTTGGACGGTTTGCAGCGTTGCCGCCGCCATGCTGGCCGCATTGACCTCTCGAGGAGGGGCGCGCCCCCCTTCGGCGGCTAACGACGCGTTTCCTTGCGCCACGGCAGCTAGTGGCAGCCTGCGTTCGAGCACGTCGTCGTCTCTGACGCGTGATCATCTTGACGCCGAGGGAGGGGGGTCGGCCGCCTCCGACGAACCCCCTAACGTCCGCGTGCCTCCTCAGGTGACAGCTCAATATCGTTACGATTCGGAAACGGATCGGTTTGTTCGGTCGCCCGCGCCATCAACCACTTCCTGTGGACCACAGGACGCCCTGGGCCTCGTCGCGGCGGTCAAAGGCGACCGTCGCATCGATGAAGAGCCCACTTCGCACGGAGTCACTTTTCGACTCGCGAGGCATCTGGCGCGGCTCCTGGGCCTCACACGGCCTGATCCCCGCGTGGCGGAGTTACCAACCACGATGACCATTCGCGAAGTGTCGCATCGGATGAGGGCGGCGACAACGTTCGCGGAGTGGCGCGCAGCGGCTCGGCTACTAGATGAAAGCGAGGGCTTTGCCGATTGGCGCCTGGAAGAGGACCCCGACAACCGTCTCTTTCACTTCGACGAGGTCTTGCACCGGATTCGAAAACTGTACGACCTTCGCTCCACCCGCCGTTTCCACAGCCTGCTGCAAGTGCTGCAAACAGACTTCCACCGGGACATGTGCGGCATCAGCAACCCGCTTCTCTACCAATACCGCACAGGCACAAAGGCGGCGGTGTCCGTTTACGTTCAGCTCGTGGCCCGGTTGATTCGGGAAGTAGGCAACATGGCCAGCCATTCCGGTCGCCACGGGCATCAACAGCAACCGCCGCAACATCAAAGCGACGAGGCGCCACTGCCTCTCAAGGGAGGCGTCGCGCAAAACGTCACGGTCGCAGACGAGGCGTCTTCATCGGCGAAGTGCCCTTTCAGCATCGCCAAAGGGGAAGCGTCCGCTCGCCCTCCCCTCGCCTCCAGGGACACGCTCGTTGAGGGGATACTCGGCAGTCCGGTGCATCACGCGGATGCCACGCACAGTAGTGCGGTGGGCAATGGGAGCAGCAGCCATGCGTCGGGGGGTGTCACGACCTCCGAGCTGCACCATCAGCGCCAGCACGCCTTATCGAACATCTCGCGCGCCTACGGGCACACGGCGCTGATCCTCAACTCCTCGGCGATCCTCGGTGCCTACCACCTCGGTGTCGTCAAGGCCCTAAACGATGCTGGCTTGCTTCCCCGGGTCATCTTCGGCCGCAGCACCGGCGCCATCGTGGCCGCCTTCGTATGCTGTAGCGGCGACGTGGATGCGCAGATCAGTCTGAAAACCGTCGATTTTACAGCGTTCACGAAACGATCTGGCGGAGGGGGCAGCGGCTGGCGCAAGCTGACGCGACTGTTCACGCGCGGCACCCTCATGGACGTGGATGTCCTGCTCAAGTTTGTGCAGGACAACCTCGGCCCCGTGACATTCCTGGAAGCGTACCAGCGCACCGGATGCGTTCTCAACATTTATGTCTCGAAAGAGGTCACGCCGGGGCGGGATACGGGCTGGCTCATGAACTACCTCACCGCCCCGCACGTGCTCGTCGCGTCGGCTGCGGTTGCGTCGTGTTGGACGCCCGGGCTGTACGCCTCCGTGCCGCTCATGTGCAAGTCTCTTGACGGCAGCGTGCACGAGCTGCAGCCGCACTCGCTGCGTTTCTTGCCTCGTTCCTCCATTCGCACGTTTCACGTCAACCGAGCGACGGAACGGCTCCGAGAACTATTCAACATTCGCACTTTCATCGTCGCGGATGCGTCTCTCAGTCACCTGCCCTTCTTGTCGCTCGAGGAATGGTCACATCCCATCGCGAAGATCGTACGGTTTTTCTCCGAGGAGGTGTGGCGGGGACTCGCGTTCCTCACGCGACAGCCGTGGTGCCTGTCGCGCCTCACGCCGCAGTTGCAGGCGGCCATCGAGCCCATCACGGGCGATGTGATCATCCACCCCGTGACCGGCGTGCGAGATATCCTGCGCCTGCTGAGCAACCCTGACGCCAATCTGTTGAAACATTGCGTCTGGAGAGGCGAGTCGCAGGTGTGGCCGAAACTACCCTTCATCCACACTGTGATGGTCATCGAAAAGGCCCTCGAGCGAGCCACGGGTCGATGGACGGCCGGAAACGGCGAACCCGGCGGCAATGTTGCTGGCGCAGATGACACTGCCGTCAAGTTCGCCCCTGGCCGTTCACGACGCATGATCGTGGCAGATTTGGAACACTATGAATTTTAACGGTCAACGCCCCCGATTCCATCTCGACCCCCGAATCACGCACGCGAAGTCATCCGCTTACACCTGCGGAGTAGTGCCGCCTGCGTCAACCAACCAACGGGTCCCACAGGTTGCAAAGTGCTTTCTTGAGTTGAACCAATGGATGTACCCTTGCTGCTCGGGTCGCGCGACAAGTAGGCCAAATGGAGGCAACTTCGCGACTTTTTTCTCCCACCGTTTTAGGCCCCCCGCCGTGGCGCGCAGATGTTATTTCCATGGTGTGTGTTTCCGGTGGAACGTCGATAATATTACAGGCATAGCGTCGTGCCGAAAAAAGTTGGACCTCTCACTCCCTCTCAACTTTATTCGAACCCCCCACATGGCGGACGCGCCCTCCACGCCGAGCTCCATGTCGGCTGAGAGCGCCCTCGCCGCTTCCTCGCTGGACGCAACGTTGACGGTCGGTCAAACGACCTACATCAAGACCCGAGTCGACGGGAGGCAGTGCTACGTCGCCCAGAATCACGAAGGCGATCCCGATTTCACCTTCTTGATCAAGCAAGACTCTACGACGAGGGGCATCGTCTTCGTTAACGTGGCGTCCAAGGTCAAGACCACCAGCCTTCCCGACTTGACGCTCATCGCGGAGGCGCCACCTCTCGACCCTGTTATTAAGGTGTCGGACCGTTGCAGCTACTCGCAAATATCGAAAGCGACGGACGGGACATCCGTCTTTGCCCCGACGTTCATGAGCGGCGGTGCCAAACCGCCGCCGACGCGTTTTTGTTGGATCGCCAAGTTGGACAAGCTCAACGCGCGATACTTCTTCGTGAATCAAGCCTCCAAGTCGACCAAAGTGTGGCTGCTGCCGGAGATTGTGGACTTCAAAGATCGGCTCGTGCAGATGTTGCAGCACTACGCGCCCGCTCGCATCACCGAGGTCGACACCATGCTGCAGGAAAACGTAGGTAGTGAGGAAGAGCTCTTTGCGCAGTTGACGGAGACGTATGGGCCGGAGCCCGGCGATCTCCGGACGAAACTCCGTGAACGCGTCGTGGCAATTCTCAGCCGATACGAGCCCGAGGCCATTCCGAGGGTGGACGCCATGCTAGCGAATAGCAATGTCGGACGTCCCGGGGCCGCATCCGAGAACGACTTCATCGCGGAACTTCTCACCCGGTACGGAGAGGGCGCCACCGAGCCAATGACATACCGGGCCCGCGTCGAGGCGATTTACCGGCAGTACAACCCTGAGAAACTACCGTCCGTGGACGAAGCTCTGAGGTTGTACGCTGGTCGGGAAGTACAGCTCATCGCCGCGCTCGTCAAGAAGTATGGTGCAGAGCCGGGGGCTTCCGCCGCGGCGGCGGAACCGTCTAGTGCAACCAGTCCTGGTCAGGCGTCTCCTGGGGACTTTGAGCGGTCCACGACGACCAGCAATTCCGTCGCTCAGTCCGCTCTCATTGATGCCTATCGGAAGCGCGTCATCGCCATGTACAAAAAGTACAACCCGGTAAAGCTGGCGTCCGTCGAAACCGCGCTAAAGATGTACGAGGGGCAGGAGGATCTACTCATCGAAGCCCTGATAAAAAAGTACGGCCCAGAGCCCCCGTCGAGCTCGGCCGTGGGCGCCAGCGACGGAACCAGCGAACCGAACCTCACGCCGAGGAGCTTTGGAGAAGGTCTCGACACGCCGCGCGGCGATCCAGCTTCGACCGCCTCGAGCAGCGTCGTCGTGTCTCCAGGAGACAATAAGCCTCCAGGGAGCGGCGGACCCACCCCCATGGTCGACTCTGCCACGGTGGCACCTCCGGCGCCAGAAGCAACGTTGCCAGTCACCTCCAATCTGCCCGCGGACACCCAAGCTGTCGTCCATTCGCCCGTGGAAGTCGCCGTCGCCGGCACCACCTCACGCACCGCGGGGGGGACGTCCGCAGTCGAAGAGGCACCGGCTGACGCCGTCGCTCCTTCGCCACCAGCCACGGCCCACAAGGCGCCGGCGGCTGCTACGACGCAGCCAACGTGCACCGTGGGTGACACCTCATCCGCCATAGGGGAGCGAGCAGCGACGAGCGTCGCCGACGGCACACCCGAAACCGCTGCCGCCGCCGTGGAACCGCTTCCAGCGACGACCTCCTCGCTCCTCGCCGGTGCGCCAGTGGTTGCCGCCGCCGACGCAGCCGGTGACACCACCACCACCGTCACCCCTACCGTGGCGGCGTCCATCGGGCTCCCAGCCGCGGATGGTCCCGAGACACCATCAACTACCGGTGGACCGGCAGCAATGGTCCCTCAAGACGAAGGCCAGGCTGGCGTTCTGATCCCGGCGCCGGTCACCGAACAGGCACGCGAGCCGTCAGGTGCGGCGTCTGAAAACTTGACAAGTCCCTCCGAGACAGAACCAGCAAATGACCGTGACGCTGCCGCCGCCGCCGCTGACGTACGAAACCTTCGAGATACCGAAGGATCCACAACAGCCGATGCGGTCTCACAAGCTGCCACAGCGTTGGCGCAACCAACCGACGGATCACCTGCGGCCCCGAGCGAGGCCACGGGTGTGACCGACACCACAACCGCGGCCCAACTCGCCCCTCAAGCTCCAGGCGCAACGGGCAGCAGAAGACAAAGCGTATCGGCCGCCGCGATCGACACGGTCCAGGTCGCGGCCTCAGATGCACGCCCCGAAGACGTTTGCACCCCGGCCTCGCTTCCGGGAACGGAAAGCACGCCTTCTCGTATTAACGGCGCTCCGCTTACCGAACAGCCAGTTGTTGACCAAACTGCCGCTGCGGCCGGCGCGACGGTCAGCGCAACCGCCGACGCTCGCTTGCAGTCAGACGCTGATCCGGCCGCTACCGTTCATGCTGACGTCTGTTCGCTCGACACAACAGTCAATCGAGAAGTCGTGCAACCTGCCGCCGCCGCACAGCCGCCCGCCGTGCAGGAAGCCGTGGTCCTTTCGCCAACCATCGAACCTCCTCAATCAACCTTTTCCAGCGCCGTGCCTTGTGTCACCGCCGTCCAAGAGTCAGTCGTCAACGCTCCCGTTCCCGCCAGCACCATTGTGCCTGACCCAGCCGCCGTGCCCGCCAGCGCAACCGCACCACCCCCCGCTACCGTGTCCGCCACCGCAACCGCACCCACCCCTGCAATCGTGTCTCCGTCATCACTGCCCCCGACTAATCAAGTCGATCCGATCGCAGCGTACCGATCGCGCATTGAAGCCATTTACAAGCTGTATGCGCCTGGTAAGCTGAACTCAGTCGGGCGTCTGCTGCAACGGTACGAGGGTCAGGAAGCGTTGCTCGTCGACAGTCTCGTCGAACGCTACGGTCCTGAACCGACCGCGGCGCAGCTCGCACAATGCGAGGCATCGTCTCCAGGATTGACGAACTCCTTCGCGAGCGGCAGCAGTTCTCCCGGTTTCAGCAGCCCTCAACAAACGGCCGCCGACTTGGAGTACGACGGTTACCGACGCCGCGTCATCGCCATCTTCGAGCGACATCAACCCGGTAAGCTGGCGTCGGTGGATCGCACGCTGTCCATGTGGGCTGGTAACGAAGAAATGCTAATTCAGTCACTCGTCGCAAAGTTTGGTCCAGAAGGGCCGCTGCCGCCGCGCCCCGCCGCGGCCATTGCGCAACAACCACCTGTGGTCGTTCCTACTAGCGATTCGGCGATCCCGATGCCGCCGTTGTCGCAGCCCGAACAAAACTCGCCGCCGAGCGCGCAGCCTTGCACAGCCAACAATGCACCTCCGGGCGCGGATCACCCGCCGTCGGAACCCGTCGTAGCCGCAGGCTCTTCGTCCATTCCTGTTGCCACGCCGCCGGTGGGTAGCACAGCTCCGCCGGCGGGCAGCACAGCGCCCCCCGCTGCTGCATTCCAAAATGAAGCGACAGGTTCTGTTTCAAACGGCACCGCGGCACCGGCAACGGAGGCCCGGAGTACGCCTGGAGCGGTCGTTCCTCCAACCACGACGGCCACGGCAAGCGAAGAAGCGGCAATAGCACAGCCACCTCATGTCGTGGCTATTCCAACTGCTGTACGGTCAGAACCGGCGCTGGTCGCCGAGCGACCGCCACCATCCGCGACGCCCGCCCAAGCGGCTCCCGCACAGCAGGGAGGTGCGGGTAATGATGTGGCGGGGCAGACAAGCACAACGCTACGACCACCCAGTAGTCAACCGGTGCAGGCAGCACCACAAACGACTCCACCGCATGCTCCCGCCGCGCCGATAAGTCACCAACCGCCAAGTCAGATAGCACCTGCCGCGGTACCTCCAGCCGCACCTGCGACGCCTGCGGCAGTGGCAGTGCCTGTGGTCCTACCTCCTGTGCCCCCTGCTCTGTCCGTCGAGCCAGTGACTCCGGCGCAACCGCCGCAGCAAGTGCTCGCGCCTCCGCAGTCGACATCGTACGAGTCTCAGGTCCTGTCCGTGCCCCCCTTCGCCTGGCCCACGCCCGCGGCCATTCTCGCCGACGCCGAAAAGCGCTCGCTGCTCTCCATGATGGCCGCGTACGAAGCCCGCGTGCAGCAGGCGTACGAGGGACTGCAGGACGCGAGCAGGCGAGCCGACGCCCTCCGCGACGAGAACTCGCGACTCACGTCGCAGCTCGACGCAGTACGTCAGCGGAAGGAGGAGGAACTCCACGGCGTCCGAGCCTTGCTGCATTCCGCCGAAGACGATCACCGCCGACTTGCGCACGAGCTGCAAATGGAACGAAGCGTGGCCATGTCACAGGAGACACTCAAAGGCAAATCGACCGAGCAAGACATGGAGCGGCACCGCCTCGCGGAGGACGAGTTGCGCCTGGATCACGCCCGGGTGGTGGTTGAGTGGGAGAAAAAAATCGTTGAGGCGGAGAACCGCATCCTGCAAGGCGACTTGCACGCCAAGCAGCTGGCGTCCAGACTGCAATCGCTGCAGCGGGAGCTCGATCAATCCCACGCAACTATCGCCGAGCTTAACGCGCGAATTCACGCCCATCACAAAATTTCATCGTCGTCGCAAACTGACCCGTTGTGCGATTCGACAATGAGTTGGTCGGGTGGAGCGACGAGTCCCACTTCCGCATCGCGGAGCAAAGAAATGGAGACCGCTTTGCACGTCGTCGCCACGAAAGCGCTAGAGGTCGAAATGGGACGGTGGAAATCGACCGCCTCCCGTCTGGAGATCGAACTCCGCAGCGCCGAGCGCCGCCACAAGGAGGCGATCGCGGAAGAGGCGGACGTCGCCAACCGAGTAGTCGCGGCGCTTCGGTCGAAGAACCACAAACTTGAACAGCACATCCAGCAGCTGGAGATGCAACTACTGGCGACCGCGCCGCCACAGCTGCCCGCATCACCGTCGTCGGCTGGCCGCGGTAGCGTGATGGGCAGTGGCGGCCGGGAGCCGTCGGCGGAGGAGCTAAATGAGCTAAAGCGCCGGCTGGCGGAGTCACTGGCCGTGGCGAGGGCGCAGCGATCGGAGCTGACGGACCTACGGGGTCTCCTGGCGCTCCACATCTCGAGTCCGCAGAAGCGGGCCGCTCCCATGCATCATCACTACGGTTCCCCTTCGTCGGTTCCCTGGTGACCGTTGTGTTTCTTCTTCCCCGTTCGTCTCAAGGTATTTTCGTTTCGAGGATTCTCCCTCTCTCTCTCTATCTGTATTTCCATGGTGTGTTGTAGCTCATCGAATGTGTTTGTGCGAGGTGCGTACGAGGGGGGACCTTCTTCTTCTGCTCTTCTTTTTTCGACGACTTATTGCATGCTTGTCGAAATAGATCTCCTTTATTTTTGGCTCTCTCTCTCTTTCACTTTCTCACGAGACAGGAGTGTGTTGTGGGGCTTTCACAGGGACGTCCATGGCTCTTCAGCCAGCCCCTCTGCCCTCCGGCTCGTCGTCGACGGTTACGTTTTCGCAGCTGCGGGCTAACTATGCCATGCTGCGAGACGCGATCGAGTGCAACGGCGAACTGTTTCGCATCCTACAGTCTAGCAACCCCGTGCTCGTGCCATCCCACGCGGCCTCGCCAGCGGCGTCCAGCGGAGCGGCAGTGTTCTCTCCGTTCTCTCACGTCGCTACCGCGTTCGCCATCGCCTTGCCATCAGACGGGAGTCTCTCTACCGCGCCCCGGGACCACCGAGGCCGGCTCACTGCTGATGTCATCCGCGCGCACGTGTTGGCACGGTCCACGCCCAGCTCCATGGGCACTTGGCGAGTGCTGTATACGAATGACAAGGTCGTCGTCGATGCCCGAAGTGATGATCAGGCGATCATGACCGTCTACCGAGCGGGCCATTCGGGCAACCCTGCCGTTTGTCGGGTGTTCGGACAGCTCGTGGTCCGTGTCACAAGTGGCCAAGAGAATGAAGTCCCTGCTGCCTCCGACGATTGTTGCGGTACGCTGTGCGTGATGCTCGTCGCGTCCAGTTTGTACGCTGCGTGGCCGCCACCTCAACACGGGCTGCTGTTGCGCGACGGCAGCTCGTCGAATTTGAGCGACATGTTTGAGGGGTCACTGAAGCGCGACATCCAGGACTGGTGGGAAGTGTCGTCGCCTGGCATGCCGGAGGGCGCGGCGGCAGCCCCACGACCGACTGAGCCGCCTACCCCGCTCGTGTGCTTGCACATGCGCTGCCGGGCGTTGCTCCTCGCCGTCCACCCTCGGGCTGCGCGTCCAATCTTGGAAAATCTCGACGTCGAATGTCTGCTCTTTTTGTCCGGCTACGTGTGCGTCCGCGGCTTCGAATCGTTCACCGTCGCTCGGGTGCAGCAGATTATCAACGACGCCACGGATCGCATGATGGAGGCCGCCACATCAACAGGCACGACGGTCCAGGAGGACCGCGAGCTCTACGCTTCCGCCGTGCACGTGCTCGTCATGCACGCCCTCGCGCCGCTGCTGCTCGCGCATTGGCGTGTGTGCCACGCGGCGGACGATATGGATTTTCTGGAGCGCAGCGCTGCGTATCGACGCGGCGTCATGGCCGCATCGCAGCGGACAACGACCGCCGCGGCCACCTTGATGGCGTGTTCGCCGTGCTCTTTCGGCTACCGTGGCGTGTTCGATGCGCGACTCAAGCAAGCTGTGGTGGGGATTCGCCCGTGCGTGCGATGCTTGGACATGGAACTGAGCCCGTATGCGCTGATGCGCGTCGCTCACATGGCGCTCGAGCAGCTAGTGGCATCCTTGAAGGGCGCCGTCGACCTTACCGCCGACGACCTGCTCCCCATCGTGGCATATGCGCTCGTGGATTCTCAGGCCGCATACGTGCCGTCGACCATCGCCTACGCCCGGGCCTTTTCACTGCCCCATGTGGACCTGTCGGCGGTTGGGTACAGTTTCACCACACTGGAGGCCGCGACGCAGCTCCTGTGCATGCAGCCCTGTCCCACAGATTGACCTTCCCGTCACATGGGATCTAAGGAGGTCGCATGGTTTGAGTCCAAACATCCACTTGTGTTCGGTACACCACAGTTGACGTTGATGTTGCTCGTGTCTTCGATAGCAGGTTTTTTTCAAAGAACAATTAACAAAAGGGTACGACTCGTCCCTATTAACGAATGACTGCGGAACATAAGCGGCCGCGGACGACGGCGGCGACATCCTCCTCCACCGACCACTATCCATTGCCGACGGCCACCTACAAGGAATCTGTCGAGGAACGTGCGATCCGCACCGTGGCCTTCATCAGAAGCTTGCGATTTTCTGTCCCGCTCTCCGCGCTTCAGCGCGTTGTCGATCGGGCGGAGTGTCCAAAGTGCAAAAAACACCGAAAGTTCATTTGCTATGACTGTCTCACCGTCGTTCATCCGACGACACACCCGAAGCCGCTGCAACTGCCATTGCACGTGCACGTCATCCTTCATCCGAATGAGCACCGGAGTAAGGCGACGACGCTTCCCGCCAGCACCGTGAGTCCTGAATTTATCCACATTCACACGTATCCTGACGTGCCTTCGCTCTCGACGGAGAGCGGGGAGACGGTCGTGCTTTACCCCTCGGACTCCGCCACGTCACTGGACGACATCGGCGACGTCAGTCGCATTCGAAATGTGATCTTCATCGACAGCACGTGGCAACAAAGTAAGTGCATCTCGCGAGACGCACGCGTTGTCGGTTTTCGGCACGTTCGCATCGAGCGTCAAGAATCGCTCTTCTGGCGGTATCAGGACAAGGATCCGTCCTTTCTGGCGACCGTTGAGGCCATCTACTACTTCTTGCGCCAATACGTGACGCTCATGAACCGACGCAGCCTTCCGCCACAAACGCCAGGGGCAAGAGAAGACGCTGATGGAGGAGAAGGAGATTCGCTGCTGGATACCACCGCCACCAGCAGCAGCAAGCAGCAACGCGATGACGCCGATTCCGCCTTGGCCGCAGCTGGTGGGGCTGGAGATGCCGCCCTTGTGAGTGCGTCGTCGTCTTCCCCCTCGTCCTATCACGGAGAGGTCGATGACGTGCTCTTGTACTTCGTACATCAGTACATTCTGGTGCAGCAGTTGTACAGCGACCCGAAAAGCAAGTCGTTCTGCGAGAGGCACTTCGCCGACTATGTTCTTCGTGGAGTGGATTGGTCATCCGCACTAGGCGACGAGAAACGCCCGCCGGGGGACGCTAGCCTCGCCGCGTAGCACCTTCTCTCTCTTGGCAATTGAAATCGAATTGTTATTGTGGTCGTGAGGTGCGCGCCACCGTTCGGCTTTTGTTTAGAACCGTCCATGGTTTCCCCCCACCTCCTTCCGACACAAAAAGTACACGCATCTCGCACTCCCCCTGTGCGGCTCCGCGGTCGTGAGATTGCACCGTTTAGCAATGCGGATGCGAATGCTGCTGGATTCCGCGTTTTCCGAGTCGAGACGATTAACGGACGGGCATCCACGGCGGGCGTACGCCCCCTCGAAGGATACGTCGGTGAGTCGCGGGCTCCACTTTGGTCAGCGAAAGCTGTTGCTCAGCGAAGTTGAATTCCTCACGTTCATGCAGTCGGTCAATGGGTCGGAGACGCGTGGTGGTAGCCAACATTCCGCTGCTGTCAGCCCACCCCGGTCTCCAAATACCACCTTACCTCTCCTCGTGGTCTACGCGGGCGCGGCATGTGGCAGTCACTTGCCGATTTTATTCGCGTTGTTCCCTTCGGTTCACTTTGTGCTCATCGATCCGATGCCGTTCTGCGACGCCGTGAAGGGCATTTACGCAACCGGCAACAGCGCAGGAACGTCAGGCAGTCAAGCGGCTGCCGATGGAGGAGCATCATCTGGGCCCATTGTCGAGCTCATCGAAGGATACTGCGACGACGTCTTGTGCACGCGACTTCGAACCACGTACGCTGGACGGTTCCGAATCGTGCTGGTGAGTGACATCCGGAGCGGATCGCCCAGCGGCTGCGCGAGCAACAAGGAGGTGACCGCGATCATTACGCGGGACAATGAATTACAGAAGGGGTGGCTCCTTGCCCTTGGAGCCCGCGCGGGCATGCTCAAGTTCCACCCCCCGTATCCCCCGCAGCCAGGGACGCCGTCTGACGTGGACGATACGCCCGTGAGCATCACTTACCTGTCCGGCGTCTGCCTTTTTGGTGTTTGGGCCCCGAAGTCGTCGACGGAAGTAAGACTCGTCGTCCTGGCACCTGATGACGACCACAACGGCAGTGGAGGAGACGTGGTACCTTGGGCGGAGCAGGGGTACCACTGCCGGACATTCGAAGAGCAGCTGTATCACTACAATACCGATCAGCGATACGCGAAGGACGTGGAGGCGGAGCGCACGATCCTGGAGCGGTATGGTCATCAAGTGGTGCGAGGCTTATCGCGTACGGACCTCATGACCCGTGACGCTTTGGAGGGTCTGCTCGGCGGAGCACCGCAGGGTGGTGCAGAGACGCCTCGGCCGGTCGTCGCCGGGACTGACATCGCCGTCCGACTTTCGGCGTTCATTAGCAGGAAGCTCCACATGGAGGCTTTCGTCCCGTTGAACAGAGACTTCTCCGAGGGCGACGCGCGGCTGCTCACCTTGATACTGCGAGCCCGCGTTCCCGTTCGGTGCTTCGCCGAGTGGAGGCCTTTTGCCGCGGACCCGTGTTACGTAATGGCGGGTGCGACGCTGGCGTGGGAAACGCTCTCAGTGGCAGAAAAGGCTTTTTGGCACATGGCGACCCCGGTACGGTTGAAGGACTGCTATCCGTTGGTGAGTCGGCCAGCGCGTCCATCCACGGCCGACACCGGTGCCGCTGCTAGTGGCCACGGTAAAAGGGCTCGTGCAGACGAATCCGCGATGGGACCCATGGAGTCGTAACAAGATCACGAAGAAGAAGTTTAAGTGTCGCGTCTTCTCATCGGTGTCAAATCACTAGGTACGCTTTGCCATTTGCCACGAAAAAAAAAGGGCTGTGGTTTTTTCCCCCTTTACGTCGTAAAACGACCGATGGCCGCTCGAGGATTGTTCGACCCTCGCCTTCCCGTTGCTTCCGACGATTCTGCGTTGCGCTGCGTCGACATGGCCGTGCTCCGCTACCATCCGGAGAGCCGCAGCGGCCCTTCAGGTGCTGCCCATGACGGGAAGGGGTGCGCTGGGTGGACGACTTCGGCTGCCCAGCCAGCAGCGTCGGTGCCAAGGTCCGCGGCGTCGATCAGAGTCGCCACGTTCAACGTCTTGTCCTGCCGCTTTCCCCTTCCGATTCGGCTCGCGATTGACAGCGCCACGCGCTTCGATTCCCTCGTCGATGAAATAGAGAAGGTGAATAGCGACGTGGTATGCTTGAATGAAGTCGACACCACAAGTTACGAGCGGCTCCTCCGATCCGATGTCATGCGTTGGGGAGTCAAGCAGCCAGAGGACGGACAACGTCGAGGTCCATACGCCGTGACCCCGTTGTTCCCCGACGCACTCCCTGAAGGGGACGGCGACAACAGCAGTGCGTCACGCCCAAGTCACGGATGCGTCATTTTCGCTCGAGTACCTGTTTTGTGCAGCTTCTGGATCGACGGCGCCGTCCGTGGCCGATGTCCTGTGGCCGTGACGCTCGATGTCAGTGAGCCACTAACCATCGCTGCCGTGCACTCAGCCGCGTATCAGACCGCAGCGTGTCGCTCTGCGCGGGCCGAGCAATTGTACAGCGTGGCCGTGGCGCTCCGACAGCGCCTTGCACGGGGAGCCACTAGTGGCGGGCCGTCGTTGACGGCAACGGCGACGACGAGCTTTATCGTTTGTGGCGATTTGAATCTCCACGACGACGCGGAGGATCGGTACATCGTCGACAACGCACTCTTGGACCTGTGGCTCGAAACGCACGCCGCCGACCGGCCAGCCCTCGCGGAGACCGGCTACACATTCGACGCCGTCGCCAACACCATGATTCCTCGGTACATTCCAGGGGAGCAACGGCAAATGAGACTCGATCGGATTCTGATCAACAAGGGCGCACTATGGCGGCCTGTTAGCCCTGTCGAGATTTGGGCCAATCGACCGATCGACGCGTATCGACAGTTGTTTTTGAGTGACCATTTCGGTCTCGTCGTGAACCTGGCGTTAGGTACTCGCGGCGAGGAGTTTTTCGGCTGCCCGCAAGCCAAGTCTCTGCAGGAGCGACGATGCAACGAACCGCTGAGGAAGGAGTTGTCAAAGGGGCGGTTCTTGATGGCGTTGCCGAGGCATTGTGCGTGGCTGGCGGGACGAACCGTCGGCGTCTGGTGATGACGACGGGCCATGCTTTTTCATTGTTGAAATGGCCTTTGCTGCTTGGATAAGGAACGAACGTTATCCTACTTTGCTGTTGCTCAAACTTTTGTTTTATTAATTAAAGGAAGAAATTTTTTGTCTATGCTCTTCTATCCAGGTGGTGTTGCGCGATGAAGTGCTTCCCTCCTGATAGTTACTTGATTCGCACTCCGAACCCCTCTCACCTTCCTTCCCCCCAAAAAGGGTGTTATTACACTCTTTCTCTCTCCCCTCTCTTTATCTCTCCGGTAGTTTGCTCCTTAGAATCACACCTTATAATGCGCCGAGTCGCTGAATTGCAAGCCCAAGGACCCCCCGCGTCCAAGTTCCGTGATCGGAGTCGCAGACGAAGACGGTGTCTGGTCGTGATTGGTCTTCTCGTCGCCGCCGTCGTCATCGCTGGCCTCTTCGCGCATCGATTGCAACGCCTGGTGGCTGTTTTTACGACCACGGTTCCGTTGACAGTTGTCAAGGACCCCTACCCTCCTGGCGTGGGTGCGTCGGAGGTGGCACGGCATGCGGCCATTTCAGTCTACGTACCTGTCGATGCGGGTAAAGACGTCCGCCGAGAGCAAATCGATGCACTGTGCACACAGACTGGAGGTCCGGTCATTGAGCGCTTGACGTTCATTGCGTCGGAGGGAGACACGTGTCGCCGTGCCAAGCTCGCCGTGATGCCAGTTGAGGGCTTGAATCCGAACCATCCTGGTTGCCAGAAGGTTGAACTGCTGTGCGGACCACCGGCGGACCTGTCGACGCGGTTCTTGGATTCCCTCGTCGCAGCGCCTGCCGCTACACTTTCGTCGAAGGCCGTTTCGTCCACCACTGATGCCCCATCCTCTCAGCAACGGGGAACGCACTTTGCGCTCATCCTCGCCGCCGACGCGATTCCGCAAGGCCCCTCCTTCCTCGTTAGCGCGGTGACCGACATGGTGGTGTCGACCGTCGTCGCCGCCAGCTGCACGAGCGTTTTTTACAACGCTCTCGACGTCCCTGTGGTGTTGGACCGCGGGTTTGACGTTGTGGACGGCGAGTCGTACCTCTTTCCTTCTCTCTATCTGGCGCGTCGGTTCTCGGAAATGCTGGTGAAAGACGAGCGGGCCCAGAGCATTGACGTTGTCGGCGCGTTGTCTGGTAGGTGCTTGCTCGCCGATCACGAGTTACTGTCGAACTTCGCACACGACGCGCGCACGAAGCATCCTCTCTTCGACGAGCACGAAGTGACGCGCCGCTGCAAAGAGGACCTTGGTGGCGCCCTCACGATGTCGTTTCGCCTGATCTCGACCACTGATGCGCGCATGTGGTCGTCCGTGCGCCTGGAAGACGAGAATGCGGCAAGATTGTGGATTCGAGGGACTCGCTTCGACTATGAGCACAACACCGCAGTTGACCGCTACAGTGCCATTTTTTCCGTGTCACCCGACGTGAGGTACATGCCTCACCCGCCGGAGATGTTCGATGAGCTCCCCGACTCCCTCACGAACGCGGCCGCGGAAGTGAAGTGGGACAAGTCCATCAACGTGTCCCGACGAATTCATCGCGCCCTAAAGATCTGCGAATTACACGAAAAGGTGGACGATCTCACTCTCTTTGGATGGAGCGTGTCCTTCTACTTGCGAGCGAGTGGCTACCGGCTCATCTCATCGCCTGCGCGGGCGCTCGTGTTGACCGACCGCTTAAACGCCGCAGGGAGGCAGTCATTCGAGTCCTTTGGTAGCAAGACGAACATCGTCAGCTACCCGATCGAAAGTGATTGGTTCGCACCCTGGTTCAAGCCCGAATTTTGGCGTCACGATGACACCACGATGAGTCGCCTCGTTGTCGTCTGGGATGGTTATTGCTGTAAGTGCTGCGGATTCTCGACCGAGATTATGCAGT
>ERZ1292633.573-Hain-H41-02um-R1-573-length-42497-cov-6_pt1 | contig 42497 bp, 51 predicted proteins | sample MGYA00564406_ERZ1292633 | MGnify/ENA primary metagenome ERZ1292633 (study PRJEB36523, sample SAMEA6512639) | groundwater metagenome | collected 2019-01-08 | study: AquaDiva: Metagenomics assemblies of 32 groundwater samples | reverse complement strand
GCGCGGCATCAATTAGGTAATCAGCGGGAACAGCAATTAGTTTAGTGATTTTTCTAAATATTTCTTCACCAATACCGCATGGCAACACTTGGCGTCTGCACCACACCAAGCTAGTCACTCTGGCAGAGTGCGTTCGCATAGGATGAGTCGTATTCGGATGAGGGAGGACATCAATTGGGGGCCGACCGCGCATTATCCTTTCTAGATCAAATGCTTTGGAACGCCCTGATCGTTGCAGCGCCGGTGCTGTTGGCGACTTTGATTGTCGGATTGATCATCAGTGTTTTTCAGGTTGCAACCCAGATTCAGGAGATCACGCTCAGCTATGTACCAAAAATCCTGACTGCGGCATTGTTGTTGATTGCATTGGGACCATGGATGATGGGCCGAATGACCGAATTTGCTCGATCGCTATACCTGCTGATCCCGTCACTGGCCGGCTGAACACATGGATGCCATTATCAATCAACTGGTTGCGATTGCTTTGCTCAGCCTGCGCATTGCTCCCACCCTCGCCTTTGCTCCGCCCTTTACATTGATCCGCATCCCAGCGCTGGTAAGAATGTCCTTGGCTATCGGTGTCGCCGCGTGGATGGCAGCCAGTAATGCAGCCGCAACATGGGATAGCGATTACTGGGTGCAAGGTTTGCCAATCACCGCCGCAGCAGAGTTATTTCTGGGTATGTCGCTCGCGCTGGCGTTACAGCTCGCCTTTGCAATGATCGCAATGATGGGCCGTGCGATTGATATTCAGGCTGGATTCGGCCTCGCGTTACTGGTCGACCCAACCACACGGGCACAAGCACCACTCATCGGCACAATATTGTCTTATGGCGCGGCGGCGGTTTTCTTTATGACTGACGGGCCTAGCGACGTGATGGCGCTATTCTCGATCTCGCTCGATCATATCCCGCTCGGCATGACTGGCTTGCCTGACCGGCTTGGCCCACTGTTCGGATATCTATCAATTGTGTCAGTGATGGCGCTTGGCCTCGTCGGCCTGTTGTTGCTGGCGATGTTGTTAATTGACCTCACCGTCGCGCTGCTGTCAAAAACATTACCGCAAATGAATGTGTTGTTACTCGGTTTTCAGGTAAAGGCGATGGCGACATTGCTATTGCTGCCAGCCACTATGGGCCTTGCCGTCGGCGGGTTCGCACGACTGATGCGCCTTGCAATCGATTCCCCGTTGTTACTGTTGGGCTAGCGAAATGGCTGAACAAAGCGAAGAGCAGGACAAAACTGAAGCCGCAACGCAATTCAAGCTGGAGCGCGCCCGCAAGAAGGGCACAGTCGCACGCGGTATGGATTTGGGCTTCTTGGCGATGCTTGTCGGGATCGCAGGCGTGGCGCAAATGTTCGGCAGTGATTTCGCGGCTGAGACCAGTGAAATGATGCGTCGAGTCTTTGCCATTGGCATGACCCATGCTGATGATCCTCGGGCGGCGTCTGAACTTGCTGACACGCTCGGTCGCTCAATGCTATGGCCTGTGGTGGCGACAGGGTTGTTTATCGCGATCTTTCTTGTGTTGGTCGATATCATCCAATTACGGGGGATTATTTTTTCAGCGGAGCCGCTCAAACCTGATTTCAGTCGACTAAACCCCGCCAAGGGCCTGAAGCGGGTGTTTTCGCTGCGTATGCTCAAGGAAACCGCGAAGAGTGTTTTAAAGATGGCGGTCTATGCCGGTTCCACTATCATCCTCATTAAAACGATCTTGACTGAAGATGGGCTGCGTGCTGCATCGGGAACCCAGCTGGCAAAGGTCATGGTCGAAGGCGCAACCAGCATATTATTGCTTTTCATGGCGCTTGCCCTGCTGTTTGCCGCCATCGATCAGATCATCGTCCGTCGCGAATTTTCCAAACAGATGCGGATGAGTAAGCGCGAACTGACTCGTGAGAATCGTGACCGCGAAGGCGACCCTAGACAGCGGCAAAAACGCCGTCAGATCCACGCCGAATATGTGAAACAGAGCAGCGCAATTGCAAATGTTGCCGGTTCGGACGTGTTGATCGTCAACCCTGAACATTATGCCGTCGCGCTGTCTTATTTACCGGGCAAAATGGAGGCTCCCGAGGTGCGCGCACGCGGCCGTAATGCCTTTGCATTGCGCATGCGTGCCGAAGCACGCCGGCTAGGCATCACCATTGTCGAAAACCCTGAACTCGCGCGCGCACTATATGGAAAGGCACGCGTCGGAGCGAGCATTCCACAGTCCAGCTTTCCCGCAGTGGCAGACATCTATATCATGTTACGCCGTTTAGAAGACGCAAAGGGTCGCACCTGATGTTCGAGAAGCTCTACGCAGGAAATCGTGACCTCATGCTGGTGGGGGGCGTGTTCGCTATCTTGGTCATCTTGTTTGCGCCGATCCCTGCAGCAATGCTCGATTTTGCTATCATCGTCAATTTTGGCTTTGGTCTGACAATCCTTCTGTTGACCTTTTACGTCGCAAAGCCCGTCGATTTTTCGACATTCCCGTCATTGCTTCTGGTCGTTACGCTATTTCGGCTGTCGATAAATGTGGCGGCGACACGGCTGATACTTACCGGCGCATATGCAGGAGACGTCATCAACTCGATCGGCGAATTTGCTGTTCTGGGGAATTTCGTCATTGGCATCGTGGTATTCTCGATTTTGGTGGTCGTGCAATATGTTGTTGTGACCAGCGGTGCGCAGCGCGTGTCAGAAGTGGCGGCGCGCTTCACGCTCGATTCTATGCCAGGCCAGCAGATGAGCATCGACGCCGATCTCAACATGGGCCTTATCGACCAGACAGAAGCACAGCGTCGCCGACACGGTCTGGAAAAAGAAGCCTCATTCTATGGTGCGATGGATGGTGCGAGCAAATTTGTGAAGGGCGATGCAATCGCGGCGATCATCATCATGCTGATCAACCTCATTGCAGGCTCTCTGATCGGGATCATTCAATTAGGCCTTTCCTGGCCCGAATCGCTACAGCGATTCACGCTCCTGACCATCGGTGATGGCATTGCCGCGCAGTTACCCGCACTCATTATTGCAATTGCAACGGGCATTATCGTCACCCGCTCATCAGCCGACAAGGATTTCAGCACCGAAGTTTATAGCCAGTTGGCGTCGGTCCCACGCATTCCGTTAATAGTCGGAGCAGCGTTGACTGTGTTGATGCTACTGCCTGGCATGCCGAAGTGGCCGATTATCATCATGCTGTTGGCCGCCGCACTGGTGTGGTGGCGCGCGCGCAAAGCGAAGGAAAACCTTGTCGAGGCGGCTCTGACGAGCGATGTTGAGGACTCACCGAGCACGAGCGGCGATGTGCCAGGATTGATCGAAATCGCTCTTGGGCGCGAGCTAGGCGAGTTATTGCGCGAGCAGCGACCGATCATCCTCGACCGTATCGCCAATATTCGCCAATCCCATGGCCGAGCATGCGGTGCGCCGCTGCCTGCTGTCCGAGTGGTTGATGGTGACGGGATAGGTGAGAATGATTATGAGGTGCGCTTGTTCGGATCGCGTTTCGGTTTGGGTACGATAATGCCCGGCATGGTCATGGCAATTGCGGGAAACAGCAGTGCAGAGCGGCTCGAAGGCATAGAAACGATCGATCCGGCGTTCGGCCTCAAGGCATATTGGATCACACTAGGTCAAGAGCAAGAGGCCCGCGCAGCAAATTTTACCGTCGTTGATCCAGTCAGCTTGATAATGACACATTTCGCAGAAGTTGTTGCCGGCGAAGCGTCAAGCCTGCTGACCCGTCAAACGATGGTAGACCTGATCGATCAGGTCCGTGCGAGACAATCCGGCCTAGTTGAAGATTTGATCCCGACCCTGCTATCGCTCGCCGATGTCCAGCGGATATTGCAAAACCTCTTGGCAGAGAGCGTCCCGATCACCAACATCGATTTAATCTTGGAAATATTGATAGATTTATCTCGCAATCAGCGCGACCCGCACGAATTGACAGAAATGCTTCGCCAGCGAATGGGGCATACCATCTGCAACCAGCTACGTGGAAGGCACCGCGACCTTGCTGTACTCAGCCTCGACCCTCGACTCGAAAATCAGGTGGCGACTAATGCTGGGAGCGGAACCTATGGTGCCTTTGGTGTCGAGCCCAGGCTTGCCGAGACACTGATTCGCCATATCGCACCGCTGGCGGACGATATGTTCCGCCAAGGCCGTGCGCCGGTGCTGCTGTGCGCCGCCGAAGTTCGCCGGATCATGAAAACTCTTACGCGCCGCGCAATACCGCGTTTGGCCGTAGTGTCGGTCAATGAGGTACCGACGCGTATTGACTTAGCCTCGTTTGCTGTCGTGAAGACAGATAGTTAACGATGATAAGAGGGAAATCCCTATGAACGATAATGATAATAGTGCAAAACTGGACGCCCTGTTAGGCTTTGTTGAAAGCGACCCTGACAATCAATTTCTGCTCGCGGATGCGGCGCAAGCTGCGCTCGACTGCCGCGAAGATGAGATGGCAGCACAACTGGTTGCACGTCTTGTTGATCTCGCCCCTGATGCGTTTTCAACGATTTATTGTGGTGCCATGTTGGCGATGCGCAGCCGCGACTTTGCGTATGCTGCAGATGGTTTTGCTCGGCTCATGCAAAGTGACGATTCTCCAGCACTGCGGTTCAACCGTAGCTGGTCGCTTGCAATGATTGGCGACAAGGACAGCGCGGCACAGCTGCTGGACGATGCGACCGTTGCAGCACTGCCCGCTGCTGCAATGTTGCGCTTGCAGTTGATGCATGAAGCGGGAGATTTTAACGGGGCGGTTGATTTCGCAAAGGCAATGTTACCGACGCACGGTGAAAACGCGGGTTTCGCCGCCGCCGTTTCGGTGCTGGCGCTTGACGTCGAAGACCTAGAGTTAGCACGCGAGTGCGCGGTGCGCGGCGGCAGGCACCCCGATGCATTGGCGACATGCGCCATGCTGGCGCTGTGGGAATCCAATCCAGAAGGCGCGATGGCCGATTTTGACGCCGCCATTGCCATTCGGCAACATCATCCGCGCGCGTGGATAGGGCGCGGGTTGGCGCGACTGGCGCGGCACGACAGTGAAGGGGCCGCCGCAGACCTCGATCATGGTGCCGCGCAGTTTGGGGACCATATCGGTAGTTGGCTCGCTGCCGGTTGGGCTCATTTTACTGCAGGGCATAATGATGAAAGCCGCGAAAGGTTTGAGCGTGCGCTACGCATCGATGATAATTTTGCAGAATCGCACGGGTCACTTGCGGTGCTAGATGCAATAGCAGGCGATAGTAAAGCCGCCAGACGGCGTGTCGCGATAGCGATGCGACTGGACCGGCAGTGTTTTTCGGCTACCCTCGCGACAACATTATTAATGCACGACGACCCAGAGAGCGCCCGCATGATTGTCGAACAGGCTCTCACCGCGCCGATCAATAAATCGGGTCAGACGATTGCAGGATATATGGCTGCAATGAGACCGCCAACGTTGCATTGACGGCGGACATTAACCACTAGCCCGCAACTCGGCCACGGCCCGGTCGAGCATATCTTTGGTTTCTTGCGTTTCGTCGAGCATTGCAGTGACGCGGTCGGCAACCGCTTGAAAGGAGAGGTCGTTGGCAACTTCATCGCCGAAGGCTTCGGCGAGTAGAGTGCGGACCAAAGCGCAACGAATCTCACGGGGTGGTAAAGTCTCCACTGCCGCCAACCGCATTATTTGCGCGAGCGGCTGTGTGCTCTTCTTGCCGACTTTGGCGGGAACAGTTACTTTGCCTGTGCGGCCCTTGCGGACCTGTCGCAGGCGTTCTCTCAAAATAAAGATTGCCTGATCGACTTGACTAATGCTGGTCATGTCCATTCGACCCCGGTCAATTGCGGCTGATCGTAGTGCCGAAGCGATTGAGCAGCAGCGATGTCGCGGAAAGTTCGCTGTTGGAATCAATGTCGCCCGTAGAATCGCCGCCAGCATTGCCTATCAATTCATTACACTGAGCGATGATCAGCTGCATATCGTTGTTCAGTGCTGGATTTTCTTCATTGACGGCGATCCCTGCTCTCAAGGCAGCGACACAATCGACAAATTGATCTGCAATCAACGCGTTCAGACCAGAAACAAAATGCCGGAGATAATGACCGGTAGGCAATACGGTGAGTGGAGCCCAGGTTTCTTCAGCGGTTCTAGGCTCACCCGAAGTCAGTTCAAAAAAGCCAAGCTGGAACCGGGCGATCGCAAAATCTGGTGCCAGTTCGACCGCACGTGTCAATGATTGATGTGCTTCAAGCGCGTGGCCTGAACCTGCGAGAACAGATCCACGCAAAAAATGCAATCGAGAGTCGAAAGGATAGCGCGCCATCACTGCATCTATTGCGGTCACATCATCCCCATCCCCGGCCGCAATTTGCTGGAGGAGTGTAGCCATTTCATCATCGTTAGTTACAGAACCGTACGGCTGATCGTTCATCGCCTAACCCTCAACTTTTTGCTCAGCCGTTGCAAGGCCGATTTATGTATCTGAGAAATACGTCCCTTGGTTAAACCGAGCATAGTCGCAATCTCAGCAAACAGAATATCATTATCATAATGCTGACGGATTACGAGTTTCTCGTCATCGGGTAGCTCGGCAATCGCCCATGTCAATTTCCCAACAAGCTGACGCCATGCGAGACTGTCGAAGGCATTGTCGTGGTCGCCTCGCAAATCGTCTCCACGGTGCACTTGGAGGTCGAGCATCAGGGCGAGGGCCAATTCAACCGCAACGTCGGCAAGCTGGTCGATGGCCGCTGATTGGGCGGAAGGCCGTGTCGCATCAGCAGCAATCGAGCGCAATCGATCATTATCGCGACGGCGGCGAAAGTCGATCTGCGCACCCAATTCTGTCAAATGAGCGACACTGTCGCGCACGCTTCCAGCAACCCTCAGTCTCGCAAAGGCGGCAAACGGGACGTTCCGATTTGGGTCAAAGTGATCAATAGCCTGCAATAGCCCTTGATATGCGGCCTGTTCGAGGTCGGGCAACATGGCGGGGGCGAGACCTGTGCTGCGGCAATAGCGCCGCGCGATAGAGCGGGCTAAGCGCTGATACATAGTGAACAGCCGTTCGCGGCACGTAACCGCACCATCGCTCCTTAGGCGGCGCCACAACGCTGCCTCAACGCGTTCGGAGCGCGTGACCAGCGCTAGGCCACGCGATTGGGTTAGCCCGCGCATCATCGGAAACTGCCGAGCACCCCTTCGATAACAAGCGCCCAACCATCGATCAAAACAAACATCAACAATTTGATCGGTAGCGAAATCGTTGCAGGTGGGACCATCATCATCCCCAGTGCGAGCAGAATCGCAGAGACAACGAGATCAATCAAAAGAAATGGTAATAGGACAACGAAGCCAATCGTGAAGGCCACACGCAACTCATTGAGGATGAAGGCTGGTGTCAGTCTGAGGATTTCCACCTCTTCGCGCCTCGATGGTACTGTCACACCCGCAATTGCGTACATCGTTTCAATATCTTCGTCGCGGGTCTGGGCGAGCATGAAGTCGCGCAACGGCGCGCTCCCCCGATCAAGCATCGTTTCAACCGGGATGGTGCCAGCCAGATAGGGCTGGACTGCATTCTGGTTGAGTTGCCCTAGAGCGGGCCCCATGCTGAACGCTGTCAGAAAAAGTGATAAGCTTATGATAACTGAATTTGGCGGCGTTTCAGGCATACCAAATGCATGTCGCACCATGGAAAGCACAATAACGATACGGATGAAGCTGCTCATACTGATAATGATCGCAGGCAGTACCGCCATGATCGTCAAGACAACACCCATTCGAACCGCATCGCTGTTACCGGCCAATGACAAGTTCGCCGAAGCGTTTGCGGGAACGGCAAAAAACAAGGCAACAAGGCACGGGATAATGCGAATGAGCGCGCGCGTCATGGGTGGTCGGCCCCTATATTGTCCGAGATGGCAGCCACTTCCTCCGCTTCACATTCGCTGAGCAACAACATGCCGCCCACCCCGCATATGACGAAATAGTCCCGATCATCGCAGCGCAACAAGCAAGCGTCTGCATGAGCGCTTAGCCTGCGGCTTTCGACCACTTCTACACGATTGGTGACGGCAAGGTTGAACCAGCGCAGGCCTTCTACGCTAAAGCGCAACGGCTGGCCGCTGCGCGCGCGCAGAAGTACAATGACCGCGAATGCGACCAAGCAACATAAAATGAAAGCAGCACCAATTCGGATCAGGGAAATAGCGGGTGCTGACCCTCCGCCAAGCCGGTATGCCCATGATGCTGTTGGCAAAACAATGGCGATTGCGAAGATGAGCGAACGCCAAGCGATCATGCGGTGCACTGCATTACTCACTGGCGATAGCCGTAATCCTGACGCCAAACATTTCTTCAACCGCGACAAGTTCCCCGGTTGCGATTACGACGCCGTTCAAGCGCAGTTCTACGTCGCTGCCAATTGACCTGTCGAGAGCGACAATATCGCCCTGCTTAAGGGCGCTAAGTTCGCCGATAGTCATGCGCGCAGCGCCGGCAAACGCTTCTATGGCCACCTCAACGCCCTCTATTATCGCTGGCCTAATGCGAACAATTGGCTCAATCTCTCTACTCATTTTGCTGGTCATCGCGTGTGTCTCATCATGATCTGGAGGTCTCCACAGTCGCCAAAATGGGTTGTTCGATGCAGAAAGTCACTTTGTCGCCGTCGGTACGAAGACTAAGTCTGCCTGAACTGATCGACTGGCCGTCGATCACATAAGGAAGCGTTTCACTAGTCTTTCGATCAAGCACGAGCACATCGCCAATCGCTAGGCGGGCCACCTCTCCAGCGAGGATGCGAGTGCTGCCGACAAGCGCGCCAAGGTCAATCATATGGCTTTCTAGTGCTTGTCCTATCGTACCAAGTGCTAGCTGAGCAGGCGGGGCATTTGCTCCACCAATTGCACGGCGCAACGCTATCACTGCCTTGTCATCGCATGCTATCAAAAGTGACCAGCCAATTTGCCTGTCACCGAGCATGAACTGGTGAGCGCGTTCGCTGTGGCGCTGCATCAAGGCGCTTGGTGCATGCGAGCCGCCAACCATTCTTCCACTGCTAACGCGGTGATGAAAACGCTCGGCAAGATCGGCAATGGCCGCGTGACCGGCATGGGCGAGCAGGGCCTGGTCACGGCGGGTTACTTGGCGCTCCGCATGGCCTCCACATGCCGCACCGACAGCGATGCTGCTCGCCTCATCGAAACGGATATCCCAAGCGTCGCCCCCATGCCACTGATCAAAGCGGGTAACAGCATCGCTGGCGACAGCGGTAATGGAGGTAGAGCTGCCGTCAACAAACCAGTCGCGCGCCCAAGCAGAGACGAGCCACATTACGGCTGCCTCAAGCGCTGGTCGACTTAGTGCCGCAGCGGGAAGCCACGACCGCACTTGCAACGTCATCCCTGACCTCGAATGCCGAACAATTGCTGTATCATTTCATTCGAAGCGCTGATAATTTGCGACGAAGCCTGAAAGCCGCGCTGGATGAGGATCAGATCGCCGAACTGGCGTGAGAGGTCAACGTTGGAAGCCTCCAGCCGCCGCGAGACGGCGCGCCCAACACGCGCATCGCTGCTGGCCAGCAGCCCGCGACCCGCGTCGGTCGTTTCCCGAAACAGACCGCCGGTTTCCTGCTCTAGCGCTTGGGGATCGCGGAAATCGGCAAGGGCGACGGCACCAAGAACCTTTTTCTTGTCGTTGGAATAGCTAATCTCCAACTCCCCTTTGTCATTGACCGCAACGGTCGTAATCGCACCAACAGGGTTGCCATCGACCGATGACGCCCGCAGCGTCGAAACTGTGCCGGACGAGAAAGATGAGACATTTGCGGAAAAGTCAAACTCGACCGAAAGGCCGGAGTCAACATTGGCAAAGACGAGCTTGGACGTCGCAGGATCAGGAGCGCCGCCGATGAATTTGAGTAGTTGCTCGCCAATGGTCCGGGCATCTTGATCAGTGACCTTAAGCGTCCAGTCGCTCGTGGTCCCCGAGCGCGTGAACGCCAATTGCCAAACATTTTCTTTGCCATTGGCGTCGTATACGCGGACATCGCTGATGCCATAACTCGTCGCAGACGACGATAGGTTATCAGCAAAACTAATCTTGGTTGTCATCTGTGGAGAGTTAGTCCGCGAGCTGTCGATAGATAGCGCCGTCGCCCGCCCAGAGCTGTCCAGTGTCGCAAGGCGGAAATCGGTGCCAGAAAGGACAATATAGCCGTCACGGTCAACTTCAAAGCTGCCGGTTCGAGCATAGCGCACCTCATCACCCTTCATCAGAACAAGAAACCCGTTGCCATCCACTGATATATCGAGGTCGCGCTGACTCTGGCGCAGTTCACCAGTGCGAAAATCGGTGGTGCCATCACCGATTTGTACCCCCTGGCCACTACCGTTGGAATCACGGGTGAAAGAAAGGCTGCCGGAACCTAGTGAGCCCTGAAGATTGCTGAAAGTCACTGTGCTCGATTTGAAACCAAGTGAATTGAGATTGCTGACGTTGTTGCTGACTTGTTGCAGGCCGCGCGAATAAGCGTTGAGGCCTGATAGACCGATATAGATCGAATTAAACATAGTTAATTGCCCTCTCTGATCTGACTGATACTCGAAACTGCAAGATTACTGATGGTCTGCCCATCAGCTGTCCGGATTGTGATTCGTGCGTCGCCATTTTGTAAGGCGATGGCGGTAACAACACCGGTCAAAGTCGCGCCGCCCGCAGGAATGTCAACGCGACGGCCAAGCAATGTTGTCGCTTGGCTCGCGGTCTGAGCGTTGACAAGCTGTTGCAATCGATCAGAGATAACCTGCCCTTGTTGGATCTGAGAAAATTGAGCAAGCTGCGAGACAAATTCGAAATTTTCAACCGGCTTCAACGGATCCTGATAGGTCAGTTGTGTCAGGATGATCTGCAACAGCGATTCAAAGCTGAGACCGAACGCATTATTGGCCGTATCAACCGTCGATTGCGGACGCGTCGGCTGCACCGGGTTAGGTGTCGGTGTGACGGGGGCGGTTTGCATCTCTCACTAGTTTCCTTTTCTTGGTGACCAACCGTTGAAAACACGTCCATTAACCCGGATACTGCCGATTTTTCCGGCGAATTCATGTGTCAGTTTGACCAGTTCGTCATTCAGCTGATTGTGGCTGCTACCATCGTCACGATCAACACGAATCGTCAACGCTAGGCCGGTTTCGATAGCTGCAATCACGACGCGCACTGGAGAGAATGAACGGTCGTTCAAGTCAGATAAGCGCAGAGCGGGGGTGCGAATTATCGGAGATAGCTTTGTGACAGAAACATCGTGTCGTGTGGCTTGGGCAGGCGCGGCGCTCGCAATACGCGGTCCATTACCGCCGATAGAAAAGCGAGGTCTAACGCGTTCACCGGAACCTATTTCTGCAAGTGGGAATTCCCGCTGAGATATTGCTGCGGTGTCACTAGCGCCCGCCCCAAACAGTAAAATGGCGGCACCATATAGAGGAGGCTGACCGATCACCTCCGCCACATGAGACGGTTCCTGCTGCGTAATTGTTTTCGTTGTCAATTGCAGTGGCAGCGACGCTGTAGGTGAATGGGAACACGCTCCGAATTCGACCATGCGCGTATCGAACAGTGAGGCCGCTGCGAAAGAGCGAAGTGGCGCTTGTTTGGGTGCTGTGACGTCTACGGCTACATTAACGGAGGTAGGCATAAGCGTCAGATCGCCTTGAGGTGAATCGAGCTTTGATGTCTCTGGCGATGGCTTTGCCAGCATTTTTGCAAATCCATGACCGCCGCCCTCATGTGGATACGTCGCCCGCCGCTCATCAAAGTCCCCACCTCTGTGAGGAGGCATGGGCATAATATCCGCCCCAGAAGCTGCCATCGTCACCGCCAACCCTTCCAACGTTGTAATGCGCGTTCTTCAACCTCTAGGCTACGACTATGCTCCATAACCGCAGCAAGTTTGCGGCGATTATCCGCCACAACCTTGTCGGCAAGGGCCAGTTCCGCCTCTCGCATAATGGTGGTCGTTTCCGCATTCACTCTCTTCGTGGCTGCATATTGACAGCGGACCGCAGCTGCCTGTCTTAGCGTATCACGCGTCACCACAACTGCCGCTGCCGCCTGCATTAGCAGAGGGTCGGGCCGCATAGACGCAATTCCTGACTGCCAACGCTCCAACGCATCCCTGCTTGACGCCAATTCTAACGCCAGTGCGGTTTGAGCAGAATGCTCCGCACGCTTTGCAATCGACAGTTCACGATGCGATGCACGCACAATCGCGTCGCGCACGCGGCTAACAGCGATTAGGTGCCGCTGCTGATGGCGCAAAACTGAGCGGTCAGCCATAGGTCGCTTCCTCGCTCGTAAGACGGGACAGGCAAACCAACGTTTCGTCCCATGTCGAGCATAGGTCTGATGACTGCTGAAGAAAGTCGCGTAGATGTGGGCGCGCAGAGATTGCGACATCGATGGCGCCATCCGATCCAGCAGCATATAGGCCGCTTTCGACCAGCACGCGCGCCTCTTCATAGGTACCCAGCATGGCTAACGCCCTGCCAGCGGCCTGGTGATGCTCCAGCGTCGCCACCCGCGACGCCAAGCGGCTTATACTGCGTCCAACATCAATGGCCGGATAATGGCCTATTTGCGCAAGTCCCCGCGACAGCACAATATGCCCATCAAGCAGCGACTTCATCACCTCAACGATAGGGTCATCAACATCGTCGGTTTCGGCTAGCACTGTAAAGACGGCCGTGATGGCACCGCCTGAACGAATGGCCCCACAGCGCTCTACGATCTGCGGAAGCGCACGAAGCACATTGGGTGTATAGGCGCGGACTGTGGGCGGTTCACCCGATGCTAGTCCAATTTCGCGCAGCGCCATGGCCAAGCGAGTAACGGAATCGATAAAAAGTAGCACATGGCGACCCTTTGCTCGCCAGTTGCCGGCAAGCGCAAGTGCCTGCTCGACTGCTCGGACGCGCATAGGAGCAGATTCATCCGATGTCGCCGCAACTAACGTCGCCGTCGTTGCCCGCACACTATTCTGCAAGTCGGTCCATAAAGATTCGACCTCGCGCCCGCGTTCGCCGACTTGGCAAATGATGACATGATCGCAATCGACTTGATGCGCCAACTGCTCCATCAACCTGGTCTTGCCGACGCCACTTGCGGCAAAAATGCCGATGCGCTGGCCAATCCCGATTGGCAACAACCCATCAATCGCGCGAACCCCTGTTGCCAGTGACTGCGACGGAGACACCCGATCAAGAATTGCAGTCAGCGGGGCAAAAGCCTCGGTAACACCTTCCATAGCGATAGGCCCGGCGCTGTCTATCGGCCTTCCTAATGCGTCAACAGCACGCCCAGCGAAACCATCACCCACCAGTATGCGGCCATTATCACGTAACGCAACGACCCGGTCACCTGGTCGCAATGCTGTGCCGCTATGTAGTGGGACGAGAGTTACGCGCTCGGCGCTGACGCCTGTGACCTCAGCTACAATTTCGCCACCGCCCCACCCCTCAATCCGGCACAAAGCGCCAAGTGCCGACAGCGGCCCGTCGGCTTCGACATGGGTCGCCGCAACATGGTTAACCCGGCCATAGGCAGGGAAAATATCAGCAGCATCCAGCCGGTTTATGAGGGCCGCTTCAGTCATTGTCTGCCTCTAGCGCAGGTATGATGGCCTCGATCAGCGCCGCGATACCCTGCGCCGGGTCGATGTCAATCTGACCTAGACGCAGAAGAATGCGAGCGGTACCGCGAGCAACGGTCGCATCGGCTACAACCCGGCATCCATCAGGCAAGCGTTCTGCCAGTGCATCAATAATGGTGGCAGACGTTATCATGTCGGGTGGCAGTTGCAACGCCACCACCATGGAGCCGTTTAACATAGACAGGCGCTGCGCAATCATGTCAGCGAGCCAATCGGCATCATTGACGCGTATGCTGGCTAGGCGCGACAATGCGTGAATGGCAAGGCGGCTCGCGGCATCTCCGAGAGCCCCGACAATTTGGCGTTGCGTCTGCTCATATGCGGTAGTGACAGCCGACAGAAGGATTGCAATCCGCTTTTCATCATCATCACGATATTGCTGCGCCAGTAACGCTGTGGCGTCGGCGAGTTGCGATTGGTATCCGATACTCCAGCGTCTCTCGGCCTCCTTCAACTTTGCTTCTAGCTCCATGATCTGGGTTCTGAGTTGGAGTAACTCACGCTCGGCAATGGTCAATTCAGGTGGCATGGTCGCATCGGGCTGATGCATATTGACCGAGCGTAGCAGCGGTTGAACAATCTCCATGCCGCTTGCAGTCTGCGCCTTGATCAACCGAACGGTCACGGCTGACGTCCTCCTAAGGCGACGCTCATTCGATTTACAAGCGTTGGTCGCAAAGCAAGCGTGTCAAATGCATGTGCAGCACCGCCACTGCCGACAGCCGCAGCGGCCACGAGCAGTGCGTCGCGCGCCCTGTCTGTCAAGTGCGATGTTGGTCCATCGCGCAATGTCTCAATCAGGGCAGCAAGCCATGGCGACAGGCATTCCTCGGAATCGACGGGCGGTCGCACAAGGCGTTCAAGCTGAGCCCGCTCCGATGGGCTCAGTCGTTCTAAAATTTGCACGCGGCTCTCGGGTGGCATATGCTGCAGCCGAACAATCATGCGGTCGAGTTGCCGATCACCCGATGCCATCGCCACCCTCCACAGCCATGGCCAAACGCGCACGCAATTGTTCGGTAAAACTGTCAATCGCGGCAGTAGTACCGCTGACGCGCTGACCACGGCGAGATATCCACCACATCAAGAGTCCGCCCATCAGCGCCGCCGCTATGATAGCTAGATACCATTTCCAATCATCATCCGTTTGGGCGATGTTCGATTCGGGAAGACGGCTCGTAACGATCGGTCCGCTCGGCATTGTCGGTGATGGCGCAAGCGCACTGGTTGGGCCCACACTAAACACCAGCCGATCATCCTGCCGCTGGTTAAGTGCAGCTGCGGCGACAATCGTAGCACTGAGTTGATCTTTGAGGGTATTGCTGATTGTGGCTGAAGTGATGACCTCTATCTCGATTGCGTAATTACGTTGATTGGGAGCATTGGCCAAGGGTAGCGTATCATTGGCGCTGCTCGGTGCAGCGATATCAACGTTCGCAGCGCCAAACATGGCAGTCGCGCCGCCCCCGATCAGCATTTCTTCGCGCCGACGCACGACGACTCTCACCCGAAAATCTAACGTCGGCGCAAGTTCGGCAATCGCAGCGGATGCTCTAGCGCGGTAATATTGTCGCACTGCCTCAGTTTCGCCGTCAGTGGCCATTGAAGATAGCTCTGATTCATTGGCGCTGACAAGGCGGCCTGTTTCATCAAGGACGGCAACTGCACCAACAGTTAATTCAGGAACAGCGCCGGCAACCAGGCGTTGGATACCGTTGATTCTGTTAGCTGTAATCGATTGGCCGGGCTGCAGCAACAGTGTCACCGCAGCAGTTGGAGCACTGCGATTACCGCGAAACAATGTACGTTCAGGCATGGCAAGGTGGACACGCGCATTTTCGATGCCATCGAGCAGCATAATCGTCCTCGCAAGCTCGCCTTGGAGCGCGCGTTGATAGTTGATTTTCTGCGCGAAATCGGTGAGTCCCATGTCGGATTCGTTAAATAATTCGAATCCAACCTGGCCGCGCAACGGCAGTTCCGATGAGGCTATATCTAGGCGCGCTTGATCGGCCTGGTCGCTTGGAACAAGTATGGTCGTGCCGCCATTGGCGAGTCTATGATCAATCTTTCGCTCGATCAGTTCAGCGACCACAGCCGCTGCATCGCTTTCAGGTAGCTGGGTGAACACTGGCACGTAGTCGGTGCGCAGGGCAAACCAGTAAATGATGAACAGCACGGTAAGCACCGCTGCGAATGCCGCCACGACAAGTCGCAGGGTAATCGGCAGGCCAGCGCCTCGCTCCTCAATTTCTTCCTTGTTAACGGCCATAGTCAGATCTGCATCGCCATGAAGTCACGGTATGTTTCAACCAGCCGCGCCCTTACTTGCATCGCAACCTCAACAGCCATCCGAGCGTCCTCTAGCGCCGCAGTAACCTGATGGATCGGAACTGAACCATCGAGCGTAAAATTTCTTACAAGCACATCGGAGTTACTAATTTTGTGATCGACTGCCTGTATCCCAGCCTGGAGCATCTCTGCGAAACCAACGCCCTGAGCCGCATGAGCAGGGCTTGGGCCAATACCGATTGGCAGTGTAAGCGGCACAGCTAAGCGGGCAGCAACTGGATCAACTACGCCCATCATCGACGCCCCAAATCAAGCGCACGCATATACATTTGCTGAGCTATAGTCATAGCCGTCAGATTAGCCTCATAGGCCCGCGATGTTCTAATCAACAATGTCATCTCTGCTGCCCGATCGAGGTTGGGATAAGTAACAAAGCCATCAGCATCGGCATGAGGGTGGGCGGGATCATGCACACGCCGGGCACCGTCCGCCAGCGGCTCTAAACCAACAACCCGAACGCCGACCGGGCGTGACTGGACTCCATTGGCATCAACCAATTGTTCAAATCCGGCGTCCGGGCCGGAGACCAATCGGAGTGGGCGATAAGGGCCGTCGCCTCCGGCGTTCGTCGTATTTTCATTCGCTAGATTTTGCGCAATGACCTGAAGCCGCTGCCATTCAACATCTAGCGCGGTGCGGCTAATAGCCATAGCATCCATATTATTGCCCGCCACCAGTAATTGCGCGATTGATTGCCATTCGACGACCGAGCATATCGATCAAAGCCGCATAGCGCATGGAGGTTTGCGCGGCTTCGGCGATCTCTAGGTCAAGCCGTATTTCTGAACCGGGCACATGGCCTGTGTCCTGACGCATAGTGAGAGCAAGGTGGCGAACCGCATCGGGCCCAGCCTCTGCGGCCCGCCTCAGGTCGTTCTCAAAATCGACCCTTACAGGGCGATAGTTTGGTGAAGTCGCATTGGCGATATTCTGCGCTATTGCCTGATAGCGCATGGACAGACCATCGAGTGCCTTACTGATAATAAAAGTCACCATCGGATCCATCACTCTTCCTCCGCTGCAACTGACATTGGCGGCGCAGCAAATATCTGACCATAGTCGTCAATCACAAAGAAGGATTGACCAGCGCGCCCATTCTGCAAAGCGCGAACTTCGCGGTGTATTTCAACTTGCCCGATGCGCACACGCACGACCACCGCATCGCCAATGCGCACCGCAGGGGCTTCGGGTAACCAGAGGCGACCGAGATATGTTTCCGGCGCGATATCTGCGCGCGCTACCGCCTGCAGCATCGTCCTGTCGAATCGCAGCAAACGGATAATTGTGGTGCCCGCACATGGTGCTGGCTTAACATCGTTACGCTGTATTACCTCTCCACCGACAAGCAGCCGCGCAGCCGCAAAACAGCCAGTACCCCTAGCCAAATTGGAATCGGATGTGCCCGAAAAGCTGGTCGCGGCCGCAGCGACTAGGAGTAGCGCCATACCCATGGTCAGCGGCGCAAATTGTTGGCAATTCCAAGCAGCTGATCGGCCGCTTGGACAATCTGGGCATTCGCTGCATAGGCGCGTTGCACCAACAATAGACTCACCATTTCATCGTTGAACGACACTGTCGAGCGCTCAATCGCTCCTTGGACAATAGCGCCGAAACCATCCTCACCCGGCACCCCATCGGCCAGAGAAACCGTGTCTTCCATGAGATAGAGGCCGCCGTCCAATCGCCGCGCCGCTGTGTCATCGCCCATACGGACCAACATGATTTGCCCAAGTTCAATGACTTCTCCGCCATCGCCAGTTGTCGCTGTAACAATGCCGTCGCGAGCAATCACCATTGCCGTAACATCGGCTGGGACGGTAATCCCTGCTTTCAGCGCTATACCTGCGGCACTGGCCAATGTGCCATCTTCCAATACGCGCAACCTACCGCCCCGCCATAATAATGTTTGTCCAGAAGAGCCCATCAACTCAAGAAAACCCGCACCCTCAATCGCAATGTCCAGCGCCTGACCACTTTGATTCAGTTCGCCTTGTTCACTGAGCATCGGTGCGGTCACCACTTGCACACCCGACAATTGTCCGCGCTCGACTGGCATGCCAGGAACGCTTGGGCCATCGACAATACGGTCGAGCACCACTTCGGCAAAACGCACATCACTACGCTTAAAGCCAGGTGTATTCACGTTGGAGATATTGTTGGCGATGGTATCGAGCGCGCGTTGCTGTGCCTGCATTCCCACAGCGCCAACATAGAAGGCGCCGCTCATCGCCCTGCTTGCCCTAGATTGGTGAACACCCGGCCGATGAGTTCGTCGTAAATCTGCACAATCCGTGCACCACCCTCCGCCGAACGGGCCGTAGCCATCATGGCCACCATTTCGTCGCCAAGCACCACGTTGGATTGTTCGACCATTGCTTGGCGTATCTGGGGGTCGGCAACCTCTTCGTCCATTGCGGAATGGCTCAACCCGCCAACCTCAGCACTTTGAATAATCGTCACATCGACGGCGAACACGCCAATCTTGGCCGTTGGCTGCCCCCCGACCAGCACAGTCCCATCGACACCGATGCTCACCACATCCGAATCAACCACGACATCACCGCCTCCAGATTGCTGTAAGGCGCGCCCCAGAGAGTCGATCATCCTGCCGTCTTCGTCTCGGCGGAAAGATCCTCCACGCGACGCGATCAGCCGCTCTCCATCACGAACGATGAACGTCCCTTCGCCGGCAATAGCAATGTCGAGCGGGTTACCAGTCGAAACCAGCTGCCCTGACCGCGTATCAACCACCGTTGACAGAAACGGCAATCCTGAGCTCGATTGACGATTTGCAACAAGCGTTTCAAAAGATACTCGGCGCTGGTAACCCGGCGTGGCCACATTTGCTGTGTTTTGGGCAATAACCTCAAGCCTCCGCTCGGACGCACTCAATATTGCACCAGCAGATTCGATAAGGCCGACCATAATGTCTCCCAGCAGCGTGGATTCTAATGCTGTCTTTTCGCGATGAATCTTTAGCTCATCCCATAGCAAGGGATACCTATGTTAATCACGACTGCAAGGGATATTCCTTCGCTCTCCATAACCTTTTATCCGGCCATCGACCTCAGGCTTCGGCATTACTATGCAACATCAAAGCCTTAAAGGTGATTCAACTCATTTCGACCTGATCAATCCGTTTTGGAGCAACCTGCAAGCGCTTGCTTTGCTCGGCTGTGCTGTCCATGATAGCAAAGGGATGAGAATCATTTGATCGATGTCGTAAGATGTGACGCGGCAATTTTGATAACTTTCGCGGAGGCTGTGGATGAAACATCGAGCGTGCGAACTGGTTGTGGTCGCCATCTGCCTTGTCGCGGGCACATCACCCAGCAATGCGTTGGCCGAAAACCTGTACCAGCCTGGCAATTGGTCGGCGCTCAGCAGCGATCAGCGCGCATCGCATGTCGGCGACATTGTCACAGTCGTTGTCGTCCAAGCCGCTGAAGCCAGTTCAACCATGCAGAATGTTTCGCGGCGCTCCACCGATTTGAGTGGTGGTATTCAGGCTGGAAATATTGACGAGTCGGGCGCAATCAGCTTTGGGGGCAGCTATTCCGGTAGGGGCGAAGTGCGGCGCTCTGAACGTTTTGTCACGCAACTGACCGTCAGCGTCGCAGAGGTTCTACCCAATGGTGACCTCGCCATTTCGGGTTCGCAAAACATGCGTGTCAATGGTGAGGACACCATCGTCGCAGTGCGTGGGCGAATTCGTGCCATTGATCTTGATGGTGATAACCGGGTGCCCTCGAATCGTATTGCCGATGCGCAGATTAACTATGATGGCCACGGCTTTGTATCGCGCAGTTCTAGGCCCGGCCTCATTAACCGTCTTTTCAGCTTTTTAGGAATCGGCTGATGGGCCGGATGCTTGCATCAATTGCGGCGCTCATGGTCGCCTTACTCGTGCCCATGATCGAGTGTGCGGCCCAAGCACAGCAGGTGCCTGTCCGAAGCCTAGGTCGCTTTGATGGGTGGCGAGACAATGCACTTGTTGGATACGGACTTGTCACCGGTCTTGCGGGAACCGGCGACACGCGTCGCAACGCAGTGACGCGCCAAGCGTTGCGCAACGTCCTTTCCCGCCTTGGCACCAATGTAACTGAGGACGAGATCAGCAGTCGCAATGTCGCGGTGGTGATTGTCATGGCTCAGTTACCGGCCTCGGCGAATATTGGCGATAGACTGGACGTCACTGTATCATCGATCGGCGATGCGCGAAGCCTCGCCGGAGGCACATTGCTGATGACTCCATTAATAGGCCCTGATCAACATACCTATGCGCTGGCGCAAGGGTCACTGCTGGTCGGAGGCTTTCAGTTCGAAGCAAATCAGAATCTGCAGCAACGCAACCATCCGACAACGGCACGGCTTCAGGGTGGCGCGACGGTCGAGACAGAGGTTGATTCCAACATCGTCAATGGCGCAGGAGAGTTGTCTTTCCTACTGTCAGAGCCAAATTTTGGTACTGCTCAGGATATTGCCGAGCAGATACAGGGCCGCTTCGGACACGGCGCGGCCGTTGTTCGCAATGCCGATGAAGTGCGCATCTATTTCACCGGCGCGCCCGGCGACTTGGCGCCCTTCATTGCTGCTATCGAAGCAATGACGATTGTCCCCATCTTAACACCTCGGATTGTTATTAACGAGCGCACTGGCACCGTTGTTGCCGGCGGGGGCGTCATGATATCTTCCGTCGTGATTTCGCAGGGCGACATACGAATCACAGTCGAGACGCGCAATGATGCCTCACAGCCAATGTTTATTTCCGGATTGGCCAGCGACATATCGAGTTTGGTTGTGACAAATACGCGGCTCAATGTCGATCAGGGCAGCGCCGACGCCACGGTACGGTTTGGCAGCACGTCGATCGCTGATTTAGTACAAGGATTGGCGCGACTGAACGTCGATACCCGCCGGATCATTAGCATATTGCAGGCGGTTAAGGCCGCCGGCGCTCTGCACGCTGAGATCATCGTGCAATAGCTTTCTATCTGCATGCTGTTCCCAGCATAGACCAACATCTATGTGGCTATGCTACAAACTTCATACGACCTCTCGCAACCCTGTAATCGTTAGCGAGGTAGCCGCGTGAGCTGCGCGCCTCTTACAGGCACTTTTATCCGTGCAACGAATATGGCGCAAAAGCCGTTTTTCGCGTTACCGCTGGGATTGACTGGCGTTATTGACTGGCGTTATTGACTGGCGTTGCTGCAGGCAATGAGTGCAGCAATGCGCCAGCCGTTCATGTTTAGCACTCCAAGCATCCTAGCCTAATTTGGAAGAGCAAGGGCGCAAGCAATTTGTGGATTAGAGGGCATTTCACATGCGCTGGTTGATGGGGCGGCTCCTTATGACAGCAGCGCGGTAGTGCTAATCAGCCCAGTACAAACAAAGGATGAATATCACAACCACCTTGAAATAGGTCCCGTGCAGATGGTGAGTTGGTGGCGGATAGATATTGCGGCTCGACCATCCCGCCTTATCCCGCACAATCTCGGATAATCCCATAAAGCTATTGGTGCAATTGCTACATAATGCCGCGTAACTCTATTGAAATAGAGCTAGGTCTGAGGCGGCAGGGTGATCCGTGCAACCAGCCCTTTTGGCACGCGGTTGTTGATGTCGAGCGACCCGCCCTCCGCCACAGCAAACGCATTGGCCAGCGCCAACCCCAGCCCGGACCCGCCCGTATTGCGATTGCGCGACCCCTCTGCCCGCGCAAAGGGTTCGAGCATCTCGTTGATGCGGTCTTCGGCAATGCCGGGGCCGTCATCCTCGACACGCAAAACTATTGATCCATCCGGTAATTCACTCAATCCGACGATCGCGGAACCACCATAGTTCACCGCATTGTCGATGAGGTTGCGCATCGCCCGCCGCAGTCCTGAGGCACGAACGCTGCGTGTTGCAACACATCCTTGCGCCGCCAACGTCACGGCACGCCCCATTTGTTGATAGTCATCGACCAGTTCGGCCAACATCGCCGCCAAATCGGTCGGCGCGGCTTGCTCGCGCGGCTGACCCGCCCGTGCCAGCGACAGTATATCGTCAATCATCGCCGCCATATCTTCGATGGTCGCGGCCATTTTGTCGCGTAGCGCCGCGTCGCTCACTTGCTCGACACGGACGCGCAAACTGGTGAGCGGGGTGCGTAAATCATGGCCAATCGCGCCCAGCATCCGGTCCTTGTCTTGCAACATCGCCCAAATGCGCCCGCGCATCGCGTTAAAGGCGGCGGTCAGGTTGCGCACATCCTGTGGTCCTGATTCGGGCAGAGGTGGTTCGCTCTGGCCCAGCTTTGCCTCGCTCGCTGCGCTCTCCAGCCGCGCCAATGGGCGGCTGACCCGCCATGCGACGAACAATAATGGCCCCAGCATCAATCCAAACAGCAGCAGGCTTTGCCCGATCAGCAACATCCCGATCCGCGATCCCGCATTGGGCACCCGCGCACGCACCGTTATCCAGCGGCCATCGGCGATCCGCGCCGCCACCGCCACCGCTTCGCCGCCGGCATCACCGCGCTGCGCCGCACGCCGATTACGGCCAGGGTCAGCCACGCGCGGCGGCACATCCACATGCGCAGCGCGCACTTCGCGCACAGCGGAGCCATTCTCTAACAACGCCCTTACCCGCGCCGCCATGTCCGGCCAATCGGCCATATCAGGCTGAAATTGGGGTGCATCAGCGACGATGATACGCCGTCCACCACCACCCCGCCCACGCCGGAACGGCGGCGGTTCGCGTCGCTCCGCTGCGCCCGCGCGCGGCATCATCCATATCGGGACGGGCTCACCCTCTGCTATGCGGTCAGCTATGTCGCTAACCTGTGTTGCCGCCCCGGACGCAATCGTACTTATCCGCTCGTGCCTTTGGCCATTGACCAGCAGCGCAAGGTAAAACATCTGTGCAATAGCCAGCGTCAGCGCAGTGACCAGCATCAACTGTCCAGAAAGACTACGGAGCCACATTGCGCCGTCCGGTGCGTATAACCTCTGCCGACAAAACATATCCTCCGCCCCACACGGTCTTTATCAAGTGCGGATGACGTGCATCATCCTCAACCTTGCGGCGCAGGCGGCTAATCAGATTGTCGATTGAGCGGTCGAAAATATCGGCATCGCGTCCGCGCACCAAATCGAGCAAGCGATCGCGTGTCATCACTTTGCGCGGGTGGCGCAGCAGGCTGAGCAAGAGCTGATACTCGCCCGAGGATAAGGCGACATCGCGGCCATCGGCATGGCACAGCGCCCGCCCGTCCACCGCCAACACCCAATCATTGAACCGATAGGCCTCACCGTCACCCGCATGCCCTGCTGGCGGCGCAGAGGCACGGCGCAGCACCGCACGGATGCGCGCCACCAGTTCGCGCGGGGAAAAGGGTTTGACGACATAATCGTCGGCACCGATCTCCAGCCCGACGACCCGCTCGGTCTCTTCGCTGCGCGCGGTGAGCAGGATGACGGGAATGCCGGACGCTTCGCGGATGAAGCGCGTCAGACTAAGCCCATCTTCGCCGGGCATCATGATGTCGCATATCACGAGGTCAAAGCCGCCGCCCATCAGCATGGCGCGCGCGGACGCCGCATCAGCAGCGCCCTGGGCCGCAAAGCCCTGCCCGATCAGATATTCGCAAAGCGGTTCCCTGATTGACGCTTCGTCGTCGACAATCAGCAGCTGAGTGCGTGCATCACCCACCCGTTGCAGGGGTGGCAGGGCCGCGACGCCGTTCCATCCGTTCGCGCATTTGGGCACGGTGCGCATCGCGCTCAGCGGCGGTGATGCTGCCGTCATGATTGGTGTCGCCACGGTCAAAACGCGTGGTTGCAGCGGCCAAAAATTCGCTGCGGTCGATGGCATGGTCGCCATTGGTATCGGCCATATGCGCCATCGCTGCCACTGCGCCTGCAGCGCGGTCATGCCGCCGCATGCCCTGTCCAGCGCCACCGTGCTCTTGACCGTGTGCGCCGCCTCGCTCTGCGCGATGCCCGCGCCGTTCGGACCGATGCGTGGCCATTTGCGCGCCATGCGCATCCCATTCGGTGCGGCTGATAGCCCCATTGTTGTCGCTGTCGATACGGCCAAAGGCTTCGCTGCGGTGGCGTTCCTGCCCGGCTGCGCGATCTTCGCTGGTCAAGCGGCCATCGCCATTGGCATCCATCTGCGCAAAGCGCGCAGTGGCGGCGGCAGTCGCTTCGGCGCGGGTGACGGTGCCGTCGCTATTGGTGTCGGGGTTGTGGCGGCCGTGGTTTAGCGGTGCATTTTGCGCCAGCGCGGCCGTGCCGAGCAGCATGGCGGCAAACGTCGCGGCCTTCGAAAATCGGATAAGCATCTGCATCATATCTCTCCTTGTGATAAAGAGTATGTAGCGTCAATCTATGATGACATTATGCCAGAAGCTAGGAAAATTGTCGCAAACTGTCGCAACATCCGTCAAAACTGGAGCGGGTAAGGGGAATCGAACCCCTCTAGCTAGCTTGGAAGGCTAGTGCATTACCACTATGCTATACCCGCGTGCACATTTGCTTGTGCGCCGCGCCACTGCCACGCATGGTGGGGCGCGTCAAGTTGAGGACATCATACGCCATGCCAGTCATCGACCAAAAATCCATCTTCGGACATATCATCAACCACCCGCTATTTTTGCTGATAACCGGTGTGGCATTCATCATCGCTGCGATCATTATAGCCGGAATCTTTGGCGACTTTGTGGTGCCCTATCTGGGGCATAGCGCATGGTTCGATTTTAGTATGAACGCATTGACCGCTGCGCTTGCCATAGTCTTTTACTGGCTGTTCGTGCGCTTTGTTGAGCGCAAATCCTTCACCGATTTTGGCAGCAAAGGGGCTGGCAAGGAATGGTTGGTAGGCGCTGCGATTGGCGTGGGGGCAATGGCGCTGACCATTGGCGCTATCGCGCTTATGGGCGGCTATCGCGTGACCGGATTTAACGCACCCAATGTCCTTATTGGCATGGGCGGCATCGCGATCAGTTCGGGTGTCGTCGAGGAAATCCTCATGCGCGGCCTTCTGTTCCGTTTCGTCGAACAATGGCTGGGAAGCTGGGTCGCACTAGCGTTTTCGGCAATCCTCTTTGGTGCGCTGCACCTTGGCAACCCCAATGCGACGACGCTCGCAGGTGTCGCGATTGCGCTTGAGGCGGGGATTTTGCTCGCCGCCATCTATATGGTCACACGGCGGCTGTGGGCGGCAATCGGTCTACACATGGCGTGGAACTTTACCCAAGGCGGCATATTCGGCGTCGCGGTGTCTGGATTTAACGAACCCGGCCTGCTGCGCAACCAGATGCAGGGATCGGACTTGCTAACGGGCGGGGCGTTTGGGGCCGAGGCATCGCTGCCCGCGATCCTTATTTGCACCGCGATTGGGCTTTATTGCCTGATGCGCGCGATCCGCAGCGGACGGTTGGTTGCCCCCAGCTGGCAGCGGTTCAAGACGGGCCAAGCATAAAGCTCTATTTGCGATGTATATCGGAACATGGTAGGAACATAATGCCATGTCGGATACGCCGCCGCCACCCACCCGCAAAATCATCCATGTCGATATGGATGCCTTTTTCGCGTCAGTGGAACAGCGCGATAACCCCGCGCTGCGCGGCAAACCCGTCGCGGTTGGCGGGGCTGGCGGGCGCGGGGTGGTGGCCGCCGCCAGTTACGAGGCGCGTAAGTTCGGGGTGCGCTCTGCCATGCCGTCGATCACCGCCGCACGGCAATGTCCCGACCTCATCTTCGTTCCCCCACGCTTTGACGCCTATCGCGTGGTATCGGCGCAAATTCGCGCGATCTTTAACGAAGTCGCCGACGCGGTCGAACCGCTCTCGCTTGATGAGGCCTATCTTGATGTCACCTCGGACCGTGGCTGCTTTGGCAGCGCGACGGCGACGGCACAGCATATCCGCGCGCGCATATTGGCCGAAACGGGTCTCACCGCGTCGGCGGGGGTCAGCACCAACAAATTGGTCGCCAAATTAGCGTCGGATCAGAATAAACCCGATGGCCTGACCATCATTCCACCTGGCAAAGAGGCCGCCTTTGTTCAGACATTGCCCGTCCGGCGTTTGCACGGCGTCGGCCCAGTGACGGCAAAGCGGTTGGAGGATATGGGGCTGCACTCTGTCGCACAGCTCGCCGCATGTGATCCTGCGACGCTTGCCGAAACATTCCGCAACAACGCCGACTGGTTGCTAGCCATGGCAAACGGCATAGACCACCGCGCGGTGCACGAGGACCGTCAGCGCAAATCGCTGGGCGCCGAACGCACGTTCGACCGCGATCTGACCGACGCGGATGACTTGAACGCCGCGCTATCGGCCATCATCGACGATGTGTGGCGGCGCAGTGAAAAGGCGGGGGATGGTCCCGCGCGGACGGTGACGCTCAAGCTCAAATATGCCGATTTCCGTCAGATAACCCGTTCGGTGACGCTTGACCCGCCCGTGGCCGACAAAATACGCCTTGCTAACGCGAGCACAACATTACTGGCGCGCGAAATACCGCCGCCGCTCGGCATCCGCCTGATGGGGGTCACGATGAGCGGTTTTGCCAATGCGGGTGAAGAAGCTGAACCGATTGGCGAACTGCCACTGTTTGGGGCGATGGGTTAACCCGCCAACTGCTCAGCCGACAGTGCATAAAGCCCCGCCGCGCCCGCCATCGCTCCCGCCTTTCGGCCCATTGCTTCGGGCACAATGCGGTCGATGAAAAATCGCACCGTCGCGACCTTGGCGGTGAGAAAAGCCGGGGTGCCATCCCCCCGTTCCAGCATCGCCGTCGCAGCCTTGGCCTGAACGCACAGCTGCCAGCCAGCGACCGCCACGGCCATCATGTGGAGGAAATCGACGCTGCCTGCCAAACGGCCGTCGATGTCGGCGCTCGCCATCCACCCCGCAACTTCGCTGCACGCATCGGCCAGCACCACCAGTCCAGCCTCGCCATCCGCCCCTTCTCGCACATCGGCAATCAACGCGGCCATCGCCTCGCCATCGCCAAGGCCCAGCTTGCGCCCAACCAGATCAGCCGCCTGTATGCCGTTGGTCCCCTCATAAATCGGCAGGATGCGTGCATCGCGGTAATGCTGTGCCGCGCCCGTTTCCTCGATAAAGCCCATGCCGCCATGCACCTGCACACCCAGGCTGGCGACTTCGCAGCCCATGTCGGTGGCCCACGCCTTGGCCAGCGGGATCAGCACATCGGTGCGCATCTTTGCCGCATCATCGCCCAACGAGCCACGGTCAATCTGCCCCGCCGCATAATAGACCAACGCCCGCGCCCCTTGCGTCAGCGCCTTCATCCGCATCAGCATCCGCCGCACGTCAGGATGCTCGATAATCGCGACCGGTCCCGCGCCCGGCGCACTCGCCCGCGCAGACTGGATGCGTTCGTTCGCATAGGCCAGCGCCGCCTGCGTCGCGCGTTCGGCGATTTGCACACCCTGATTGCCGACGCTGACCCGCGCATTATTCATCATCACGAACATCGCGCGCATGCCACCATGCTCCGCGCCGATCAACTCACCATAGCTGTCCACGCCATCCTCGCCATAGGCCATGACACAAGTCGGCGAATTGTGGATGCCCAGCTTATGCTCGATGGAGCGGCACCGCACGCCATTGTCGATGCTTGGCTGGCCAGCGCCATCAAGCCGCAACTTGGGGACGAGGAACAGTGAAATGCCACGTGTTCCCTCACCCGCGCCGGGTGTTCGCGCTAACACTAGGTGGAGGATATTGTCGGTTAGGTCATGCTCACCAAAGGTGATGAAGATTTTTTGTCCGCGAATTTTCCAATTGCCATCACCAACAGGCTCTGCGGTGGTGCGCAATGCGCCAACGTCACTACCCGCACCAGATTCGGTCAGGTTCATCGTGCCATTGATTTCGCCCGATACCAATTTCGGCAACCAGACCGCCTTTTGCGCATCACTGCCATAGGCCATCAACGCGTGGATCGCGCCAGGCGTCAGCAGATTAATCAGCGTTAGTCCCATATTGGCTGTGCCCAGCGATTCGATAACGATGTTGGCAAGGCTGAACGGTAACCCCTGCCCGCCATATGCGACTGGCCCGTCGATGCTGCCCCATCCGCCATCGACGAACGCCCGATACGCTGCTTTGAAACCATCGGGCATAGTGACATTGCCATCGTTCCAGCGCGGGTTGTTGATGTCGCCAAAACGGTTGAGCGGTGCATATTCACCCGCCGCTAACTGGCCGATCCCTTCAACAATCGCCTCCATCATATCGGGCGTCGCATCAGCAAAACGCGTGTGCGCGGCAAGTTCGGCCATGCCAACGACATGATCAAGGACAAACATCTGTTCAGTGGTGGGCGGCGTGTAGGTCATCGGCAGAATCCTTTGGCCGGCATGGCTTTGCACAGCAATCCGCCTTGCCTATAGCGAAACCAATGACAGGCTCAAACCCCACTACGGCGCACCTGCCTTTTTGCGATGAAACAATCGTGGGTGCAGCGGCGCTAATCCGCGCCGGTGCATGCGTCGCGGTGCCGACCGAAACGGTTTATGGCCTCGCCGCCGATGCGACCAATGCGGCGGCGGTCGCAGGTATTTATGCCGCAAAGGGGCGCCCAGATTTTAACCCGCTGATTGTCCATGTCGCCGATTGGACGATGGCCGAAACGCTGGGGCAATTTGACGAGCAATCGCGCGCATTGGCGCACGCATTTTGGCCGGGGCCACTGACCATCGTGGTGCCACGTACAGCCGATTGCTCCGTCGCCAGCATAGCCACGGCTGGCCTCGACACCATTGCGCTACGCTGTCCCGCACATGGCGCGATGCAGGCATTGATCGCGGCAAGTGGATGCCCCTTGGCCGCCCCTTCCGCCAATATCAGCGGCACAGTCAGCCCGACCAGCGCGGCGCATGTGCTGAGCACGCTTGAGGGGCGCATTCCCATGATTATCGACGCAGGGCCGTGCGCGGCCGGGTTGGAATCCACCATCGTTCGCGTCGTCGATGGCTGCCTTGTCCTGCTTCGCCCCGGCCCTGTCACGCCCGCGATGCTTGTGGACGCAACTGGATTACACGTCTGTGCCGATGCATCAGGAACAATCAGTGCGCCAGGGCAGCTGGCCAGCCATTATGCGCCGGGCAAGCCTGTTTTGCTTAACTGCGAAACGCCCCCTGACGACTGCTTTGTCATCGGCTTCGGTTCTGAACCCTGTGACTATCAATTGAGCGCTTGCGGCTCACTGGAACAGGCCGCCGCACGGCTGTTCGATGCGCTTCATGCCGGGGCTGCAAGCGCAAATCCGCGCATTGCCATTGCTCCTATTCCCGATGCGGGGCTGGGTTTGGCTATAAACGACCGCTTGCGGCGCGCGGCGGCCTGAGCAACCGTCATTGCGAGGACATCAGCGAAGCTGATGGACGCAGCAATCCAGGGCCAGGAGCGCACAACACTGGATTGCTTCGCTTCGCTCGCAATGACGAATGATTAATCTAACGCGGTGTTGGCGCGCCCTGTAAATCTTCGATTTGCGCCTCAATTCGGGCAACATCGGAACAGGCATCCCTATCGCCATCATCGCATTTTTCTGTGGCTCGTTGGCGCTGGCGGTCTAAACGCCCAATCTGCTCCTCACGCTCACGAAGCGCGCGGCCACGATTCTCATCGGACTCGCTCTGACTGGTGGTGGCCAAATCCGCCACGCGGCCCACTGCACGCACAGGCGCGGTGATGATGCTCGCCGCAGTACTGACACATCCGGACAAAAACAGCATGGCTAGCAAAGTGACAATGGCACGCATGGACAAAACTCCTTCGCTTCTAATAACGCGCACGCGTGAACCGGTCCTTAAGCGCCCGCCAACAACGCCGCCATCGTTTTGCGCAGCGGCCCCGCCAGCTCGCTCCGCTCCAGCGCCACCGCCAGATTGGCCTCGACATAGCCAAGATGCGACCCGCAGTCGAACCGGCGCCCATCAAATGTCACTGCGTTGAACGGCTGAGTGCCGATCATCCGCGCCATCGCGTCGGTCAGCTGAATCTCGCCGCCCGCGCCCTTTTCCTGAGCCTCCAGCACCCGCATCACTTGTGGTTGCAGGATATAACGGCCGGAGAGGATTAGGTTCGACGGTGCATCTTCTACGCGCGGTTTTTCAACCAGCCCCAACACCTCTGTCACCGCTCCGTCACGCTTACCCGGTGCGATGACGCCATAGCTTGATACTTGGGTCTGCGGAACTTCGAGCACCGAGATGATATTGCCACCGATGCGGTCATAGGCATCGACCATCTGTTTCATGCAACCGGGCGACCCCATCATGAACTCGTCGGGCAGGAATATTGCGAACGGCTCATCGCCAATGATGTCGCGCGCGCACCATATGGCGTGGCCTAGGCCCAGCGGCTCTTGTTGCCGGACATAGGCGCAGGCACCCGGCCCCAGCCGCGTCGCGGCAAGCACCGACAAATCGCGACCCCTGTCGGCCATCGTCCGTTCCAGCTCATAGGCGATGTCGAAATGATCCTCGATCGCGCTTTTGCCGCGTCCGGTGACAAAGATCATTTGCTCGATCCCCGCCTCGCGCGCCTCATCAACCGCATACTGAATCAGCGGGCGATCAACAATCGGCAGCATTTCCTTGGGGATAGCTTTGGTCGCGGGCAGAAAACGTGTGCCAAGGCCTGCAACGGGGAACACGGCCTTACGGATTTTTTTCACTTATATTTGCTCCAAGTCAGGGTCTGGCTGTGATGAATATGTTAATCACGCGCTAAACCAAAACCGTTCATGCTGAGGAGGGACTGAGTATATCGAAGGCCTGTCTCGAAGCACAGGGTCCGTACATATCCTTCGAGACGCCATTTCGTTACGCGCATTACGCTACTCAATGGCTCCTCAGGACGAACGGGTCAATGAATAACCGCCTAGCGCCCCGGTAGCCTGTTGGCAAACTTGGCCCGCAGCTTTGCCAGTTTTGGCGGGATGACCGCCTGGCAATAGGGGTTGCGCTGTCCCTCGCCCGACCAATAATCCTGATGATAATCTTCGGCTGGCCACCACGCCCCTTGCTCAATCGTGGTGACGATGGGCGCGGGCCAATCGGCCTGTGCACGCAAGGCCGCTGCATTTGCCTCAGCCTCCTGCGCCGCCTCAATCGGAAAAATGGCGCTGCGATATTGGGTGCCGATGTCATTGCCTTGTCGATTAAGCTGGGTCGGATCGTGGGTCGCAAAATGCACATCGAGCAAGTCGCCATAGCTGATAAGCGCGGGGTCAAAGGCGATGCGAATTGCCTCAGCATGGCCGGTGCTGCCCGAACAGACGGCCTTATAGCTCGGCGCATCGACATGCCCGCCAATATAGCCGCTCTCCACTGCACTAACCCCGTTCAAGCCGATAAACACCGCCTCGACGCACCAAAAGCACCCCCCCGCAACTATGGCGACATCGCCGCTCATGGCACAGACGGCACAGCAACAGGCACTTCGCCAATCACCGCGCGCGCGCCCGGCACAGGCACCAATTCGCGGCGGTCGAGCAAGGCGGGCCGCGCCGCAGCATTGCGTTGTTTCGCGGCGTGCATCACCTCTAGCTCGCTCGTCAATGCGGCCACCCGGTCGGCCCATCGGTCGTGTGTGCGGCCCAGCGGATGCGCGCTGTCGTGGCCCGGCCCGAAACGCCGCCAGAAAGCCATCGGAGACTCCGGCTCATAGCCCGCGAGCGCGAGCAGCCACACCGATAGTCGGTCCGCCTCTTCCTCCATGCTGCGGGTGATATTGGTATAACGCCCAAGATAGCGTGTGTAATTTTCGGGTGTCCCCGATTGCTCGGTGCGCGGGACGTGATTCAAGATATTATGCGCCAGCTCGTGCGCGACAACGGCGGCCAATTCTTGATCATTACCGTCGGTATAACGGCCCATTCCAGCCGTCACCTGCACCACTTCGCCGTCTGCATAGGCTTGTTCCTCATCCTCTGCCGCCACTTCGAACCGCGTGGCACAGGCGGGGCGCGGGGTCAGTTGCCATTGCCGCCGTGTGCCGTCCGCGCTTAACGTTTCAATCACTATCGGCCCTGCCGCCAGTTCGCGCTCAACCACCCGTTCGCTATTTTGCCGCGCATGGTTCGATGCACCGGGATAGGGGTTGCGCATCGGCGTACGCCCGGCAATCGAGACGATACCAAGCCCCGGCGTCAATCCAGCCTGCGCCGCCGCGCCACCGGGCGCAAGCGCAGAGACAAACAGGCTCGCCCCCGACGGCACGCCCCATTGCGCGCGCGCCGCCGCGCGATAATTTTTGCCATATTGACCCAAATCGCCCAGCGTCCAGCCAAGCGAACGGCCACCCTCGCACCAGCCAGCAGTAGCCGCCGCAATCGACAATCGCTCGCCAATCGCCGCGACGCGCTCTTCCTGCTTGCGTAGCGCAATCAAATCATCGGCAGGGGCAGCCGATGCGGCGACCGGGGCCAATAGCGACGCCGCCGCCACTATCCACGCAAAACGCATCACCCTTCCTCCTTCGCCAATTCGGCGCGCAGCGCCTTGCGGTCGAGCTTGCCGACCATTGTCTTGGGAAGAGTGTCGCGCACCACCACAGCATCGACCCGCTCATGCTTGCCAAGTTGGCCATTGAGCCATTTCGCCAATTCTACATCAGAAGTTTCACCCGCGCCTGTGTTAAGCGTCACAAAGGCGCGCGGAGCCTCCCCGCGATAGGCGTCGGGAACGCCGATCACCAGCGCCTCTTTGACCGCAGGATGGTGATAAAGCAGCTTTTCAATCGTCGATGGATAGACTTTGAATCCGCCGACCGCGATCATGTCTTTGAGCCGATCAACGATGCGGATATAGCCGTCTTCGTCGATCACCCCGACATCGCCGGTGCGCAGCCACGCCGCGCCGTCAATAGCAACAAAGCTCTCTCCGTCGGCATCGGGCCTGTTCCAATAGCCCTGCATGATCTGCGGCCCCGCGATAACCAACTCGCCCGGAACACCACTTTCGGCATCCTTGGTCGGGTCATCGCGGTCAACGACGCGCACCGTCGTTCCCGCCAACGGCTGGCCGATGCTGCCCGCTTTGCCTTCGCCATCATAGGGGTTGACCGACACCACGCCCGCGCTTTCGGTCAGGCCGTAACCCTCGACCACCTTTGCGCCGGTCGCTGCTTCAAAGCGCGCTTTAAGCTCAACGGCGAGCGGCGCTCCGCCAGAAATGCACACCCGCAGGCTCGACCAATCGGTCGTCGCAACCGCCGGATGGTCGAGCAACGCCTGATACATGGTCGGCACGCCGGGCATTGCTGTCACCCGTGTTCGCACCACCGCCGCCAGCGCCTGTCCTGCATCAAATCGCGGCAGCATGACGATCTCGCCGCCGTTGGCGATAGTGCGATTAAGGACACATGTATTTGCAAAGACATGGAAAAATGGCAAAACCCCCAAAATGCGATCAACATCGTCACGGTGTGGATCAAGCGCGATTACCTGCCGCGCATTGGCCGTGAGGTTTTGATGAGAGAGCCGCGCCCCCTTTGGCGTTCCCGTGGTCCCGCCGGTATATTGGATCAGCGCGACGTCGCGCTCCGCATCGACGGGCGCGGCCACCACCTCTCCGCTATTGGCTATCAGCGCTGAAAAGCGTGTGATGCGCGGGTCGGCGGGAACATCCGCTACCTCGGCTCGCTTGAGCAATCGGTATGCGAGCGACTTGATCGGCGACAGCACGCCCGCGACCGACCCGACCACCAGCCGCTCCAGGCTCGACCCCTCCAGCACCTTGATCGCGGTGGGGAGCAGCGCCGCAGCGGTCAGCGTGACGAGCAATCGCGTGCCCGAATCATCGACCTGCGCGCGCAGTTCATCAACCGTATAGAGCGGTGAGAAATTGACCACCGTCGCCCCAGCCAGCAGCGCGCCATAATAGGCCGCAACATAATGCGGCACATTGGGCAGGAACAGGCCGATCCGGTCGCCCTTGGCGATACCCATCGCCTGAAACCCCGCCGCCGCGCGTTTCACCGCATCACCGACCGCAGCAAAGCTATATTTGCGCCCCAGAAAGTCGAGCATGTTCGACGCGCCGTGCCGCTCAACCGCTTGACGAAACATCTCCGGCATCGACAGCGGCGGAAAGGCGGTTAGCCACGGGGTCGGGTGGTCATAATGGCGTGTCCAAATGCTGTTCGTATCTATGACTGCTGACACGCATCGACCTTTCAAAACGAAGTTCCGCTCAATTTAGCTATGCATTATAGCAAAACAAGGTGAGATTCAGGCACGCGGATGCGCGCTATCGTAAATATCGAGTAATCGCGCGGTATCAACGCCCGTATACACCTGTGTCGAGGACAGGCTGGCATGGCCGAGTAATTCCTGTAGCGCGCGCAAATCCGCGCCGCCCGCCAGCAAATGCGTCGCAAAACTGTGGCGCAGCGCGTGCGGCGTCGTGCGATCATTGAGCCCCAACCGCCCCCGCGCGCCCTGCACCGCGCGGCGAACCAATGCGGCACTCAGCACGCCACCGCGCGCGCCCCGGAATAACGGCTCGTCACGACTGGGCGCATAGGGGCAAAGCTCAGCATAGGTCGCCATCGCCTCTCGCACCACGCTCAGCAACGGCACCTGACGCATTTTGCCGCGCTTGCCCGTGACGCGCAGCACGTCGGTGGCGGTGAGCGCATCACCCGTCAGCGACAAAGCCTCGCTGATCCGCAGGCCAGCACCATAGAGCAGCAACAGCACCGCAAAATCGCGCGCGCCAATCCACGGTTCGCGCGCGCCATCCGCCACCTCGGACGCCAGATTCACCGCCTCATCGGGCGATACCGGACGCGGCAATCCCCGCTTGACCCGTGGGCCGCGCACAGCCGGAACCCGCGCGCCCTCTCCCCCCACAAAGGTCAGGAACCCGCGCACCGCCGACAGTTCGCGCGCCGCCGATGCGTTGGTCAGGCCATCGCCGCGCCGCGCGCTCAAAAAACTCCGCAAATCAACGGGGGCCAGCGCGCAGAGCATCGCCGCATCGACCGCCTCCCCGCGATAGTCGGACAGGAAATCACACAGCCGCTGCGCCGTCGCGACATAGGCGCGGACGGTGTGCACGCTGCGCCGCTGTTCAAAAGCCAACTTGTCGCGCCATGCAGCGACCAGCGGGTGGACGGGCGTATCGGCAATCATCCGGCCACCTTATGCGACAGCCACCACTTGCGGCAATATCGCATCGAGCAAGATCATCCCGGCGGGCAGTACCGTCAGGCGCGAACCCTCACGCGCGACCAACCCCAGCGAGGTCAGCCGCGCAACCGCTTGGCCATCAACCAGCGCATCCTCACGCACCCCACTCAGCGCCGCAATGTGCGCCAAGTCCACCCCTTCGGCGAGCCGCAACCCCATCAACAATGCCTCGACCGCGCGGGTTGCGGGCGTCAGAGCGCGCTGTGCCTTGATGCCATGGCCTTGGCTTGCCACCGCCGACAGCCAGTTTTCGGGTTTGCGGTGCCGCTCGCTCGCCGCGCCACACCGCCGCCCATGCGCGCCCGGTCCAATGCCGATATAATCGCCATAACGCCAATAGGTCAGGTTATGGCGGCTCTCCTGCCCCGCCTTCGCATGGTTGCTAATCTCATAAGCGGGCATGCCCGCCGCAGCCGTCATCGCCGCCGTCGCAGCAAACAGATCGGCGCTCAAATCTTCGTCGGGCAGGATAAGCTCACCCTTGGCATGCAGCGTCTGAAAGCGCGTGCCCGGCTCGATGGTCAGTTGATACAGCGACAAATGCCCCGTGCCAAAGCCCAGCGCCCGCGCCAGTTCCGCCTCCCAAAGCGCCAATGTCTGCCCCGGTCGCGCGGTGATGAGGTCGAACGACACGCGCGCGAAATGGGCCTGCGCCGCGTCCAGTCCCGCCAGCGCTTCGGGGGCGCTGTGCGCCCTTCCCAGAAAATGCAAAGTTACGTTATCAAGCGCCTGTATCCCCAGCGAAACACGGTTGACCCCCGCGCTGGCCAGCGCCGCAAAATTGGCGACCTCGACCGAGTTTGGGTTGGCCTCCAGCGTGATTTCTATGCCCTCGGCAAAGCCCCAGTGCCGCTCCGCACCCTCGATCAGCGCCGCAACGGTCGCGGGGGGCATCAGGCTCGGCGTGCCACCACCAAAGAAGATTGAACTGACTTTTCGGCCAGATGTCAGAGCCGCCTCATGCGCCATATCGCTTAGCAACGCCGCGCGCCACGCCGCCTGATCCACTTGCCCACGGACATGGCTGTTAAAATCGCAATAGGGGCATTTCGAAACGCAAAACGGCCAGTGGATGTAAAGGGCGATAGGGGCGGTCATGGCGCGCGGTATAGCGCGCGGCGCGGGGAATGGTAGCGGGGCGGCAGTATCACCCCCTCACTCGTCATCCTGAACCACCCTCTTCGTCATGCTGAACTTGATTCAGCATCCATTAGAAACCACGGTTGCAATTGCCAGGATGCGGAACAAGCCCAAACTCGCCTCGGACAACCTGCTTTCCTACAGCCATTTGACCATGGTAATATGATCGCTGTTTCACGACTCCGGCTCTTTGAACATGTTAATCGGCATCATCCAATACCTCCCCGATACGGGGAGGTGTTTCCTTCTCCTTCTCCGCGCCTTGGCGTCTTGGCGCGAAATATCTTCTCTCTTTCTTGTGCTCCGGATTTAGTCCGGAGCGGTGGAGAGGAAGCGCCAGACAACGCAGCGCTCCTGCCTGCGCAGGAGCACGGGCGGCTTTACTCCCTCGCAATGACGAGGGTGGATGGCGAAGTGTATTATGTGTATAATACGACTGTGTATCGTTGACACCACAGCCCGCAAGCCCGCAGACGGCCGTTGTTTACCCCCTGTTTCGTGTCAACCAAACCCTTCGTCATTGCGAGGAAGCGCAGCTGACGCGGCAATCCAGAGTCGACGCGCGCAAGACTGGATTGCTTCGCTCCGCTCGCAATGACGACGAAAGAGAAAGTCACCGAAATGCGCGCTTCCTTGGTGTCAGTTTTGTCAGCTTTGGACGCGCGCGACCCTCAAAACACTTCCCTCACCAATTTGGCAAAAGCATCGGCGCGGTGGCTGATGGCGTGTTTGGCCTCTGGCGCAATTTCGGCGAAGGTCTGCGCGCTTCCCGCAGGGACAAACACCGGGTCATAGCCAAAGCCCATCGCCCCGCGCGGCGGCCAAATCAAGCCACCCTCCACGCGGCCTTCGACGACCAGTTCCTCACCATCGGGCCACACCAGCGCCAGCGTGCAGACAAAGGCGGCGCTGCGATCCACATCCGGCCCTTGCTGCGCTAATAATCCTTCGACCTTGCCCATCGCCATATACCAATCGCGGCCCGCATCCCCCTCGAATGCCTGACGCTCGGCCCAGTCGGCGGTATAGACGCCGGGCCGCCCACTGAGCGCCGCGACTTCCAGCCCGCTATCATCGGCGAGTGCGGGGTAGCCAGCACCAGCCGCCGCGCGCGCCTTGAGCAACGCATTTTCGGCGAAAGTGACACCCGTTTCCTCGGGTTCGGGCAGGCCAAGATCGGCAGCGCCGATCGGCTCCATCCCATAGGGGCTAAGCAACGCGGCAATCTCGCGCAGCTTGCCCGCATTATGGCTGGCGATGACCAATTTGCCTGGGGTCAGTTTTCTCGACACTTTCTTTTATCTCCGTTCGCCCTGAGCTTGTCGAAGCCTGTCCTGAGCGCCTGCAAGGCAGTCGAAGGGGGCTGTATTTTCTTGTTTGAAACAAAGTTAAGGACAGTGCTTCGACAGGCTCAGCACGAACGGGAATAAGTGAAGCTTCCTCTTCCAGTGGCGGAGGAGTTTTACCGCCCCGTTGCCGCGCGCTGCGCCGCGAATATGTCACCGCAGCCAATCCGCGCTAGGCGGAGCAAGCGCAGCAGCGCCTCCTCGTCATAGGGTGCGCCTTCCGCCGTAGCCTGCACCTCGGCCAGCCGCCCGTCACCGAGCAGCACGAAATTGGCGTCGGCTTCGGCATTGCTATCCTCGTCATAATCGAGGTCGAGCACAGGGGTGCCGCCATAAATCCCGCAACTGACCGCCGCGATTTGCGTGGCCATCGGATCTTCGGCGATCAGCCCCTTGCTCATCAGCCCGTCGATGGCGAGGCGCAGCGCGACCCACGCGCCCGAAATCGCCGCCGTCCGCGTGCCGCCATCGGCCTGTATCACGTCGCAATCGAGGACGATCTGCCGCTCGCCCAGCTTCTTCATATCGGTGACGGCGCGCAATGACCGCCCGATAAGCCGCTGAATCTCTTGGGTTCGGCCCGACTGCTTGCCGCGCGCGGCCTCGCGGTTGCCGCGTGTGTGGGTGGCGCGGGGCAACATGCCATATTCGGCCGTGACCCAGCCCGCGCCCTTGCCACGCATCCAGCCCGGCACCTTTTCCTCGACGCTGGCGGTGACCAGAACCTTGGTATCGCCAAAGCCGATCAGCACGCTGCCCTCTGCGTGGCGCGTATAGCCGGTTTCGATAGTGATGGCGCGCATGGCGTCTGCGGCGCGGCCTGATGGACGCATGGGTGATTCTCCTGCTGGTGTGTGAAGCGCGCGATAGCGATTGCCGATGCAATGCGCCAGTGGGTTGCCAATGACTTGAGCGGCGCGCAATCATCGTTACACTGGCTGCCGCTAGCCTTGGCTAGGGGAAGGCCGTATGGAAAAGTGATGACCACCACGCCCATCACCGAGCTCACCATCCGCGCGCGCGACATATTCCGCCTCGTGGTCGAGGCCTATATCGACGAAGGGCAGCCCGTTGGGTCGCGCACAATTTCGCGCCGTTCGCCGCTCAACCTCTCGCCCGCGTCGATCCGTAATGTGATGCAGGATTTGGAGGAGGCCGGGCTGCTCGCCGCGCCGCACACCAGCGCGGGGCGTGTGCCGACCGAGCAGGGTTTGCGGCTGTTCGTCGATGGCATGATGCAGGTGGCCGAGCCAAGCGCAGAAGATCGCGCACAGATTGAGGCGAGCCTGATTGGCGGCACCACTGGTCCAGTTGAGGCCGCGCTGGCGAGCGCGACGGCCGCGCTGTCTGGGCTATCCGCTTGTGCGGGCCTCGTGCTGGTGCCGGGGCAGGAGCGCATCCTCAAACAAATCGCCTTTGTCGCACTGGGCGAGGCGCAGGCGCTGGTGGTGCTGGTTGGGCAGGACGGCAGCGTCGAGAACCGCGTGATCGCCATACCGCGCGGACTGAACCCGAGCGCATTGGTTGAGGCGGGCAATTACATCACCGCCACGCTGTCGGGCATGACGCTGGGTCAGGCTCAGGCGCGGCTGCGCACCGATATAGCGGGGCACCAGATTGCGATGGACCGCGCGGCGGCGCGGCTGGTGGAGCGCGGGCTGGCGGTGTGGAGCGCCGATGGGGCACAGCGCGCGGTGCTGATCGTGCGCGGACAGGCCAATCTGCTCGACGATGCCGCGAGCGGCGACATAGAGCGCATCCGTAATTTGCTCGATGAACTTGAAACCAAGGAGGAGATTGCCCATCTGCTGTCCTCGGCCGGAGAGGGAGCATCGACGCGTATCTTTATCGGCGCAGAGAATAAGCTGTTTGCGCTATCGGGTTCGTCGGTGATAGCGGCCCCTTGGCGCGGGGCCGATGGGCGGGTAGTGGGCGTCGTCGGGGTCATTGGCCCGACGCGGCTCAACTATGCGCGGATCGTACCGATGGTCGACTTTACAGCGCAGGCCCTTTCAAGGCTGATGCGGTGAACGAACAAGAAAGCGAAGAAAAACAAGTGACTGACGCGAAAGATATTGCCAACGAAGCCGCTGCCGAAGCCATCAGCGAAGCCGCAGACGAAGCTGCAGCCGCGTGGGCCGCGATGGAGGACGCGCTGGCCGCCGCCCAAGCCGAAGCGCTTTATGCCAAGGCCGAAGTGCAAAATGTCCGCCGCCGCGCCGAAAAAGAGGTGGCCGACGCCCATGCCTATTCGGCAACCAAGTTCGCCCGCGACATATTGACCGTCGCCGATAATATGGCGCGCGCGCTCGACACCATTCCCGCCGAAGCGCGCGAGGATGAGGCGTGGAAAGGCCTTGTCACCGGCCTCGAAGCCACGAGCCGCGAGCTTGCCGCTGTGTTCGAACGCCACGGCATCAAGCGTATTGAGACCGTCGGCCAGCCGCTCGACCCCCATGCCCATCAGGCGATGATGGAAATCCCGACCAATGAGGCCGAGCCAGGCACCATCGTTCAAGAAATACAGGCGGGTTACCGGATCAAGGACCGCCTGCTGCGTCCGGCTCTGGTTGGGGTGGCGAAAGCGGGTTGAGAACCTGCTTCAATTGGTTAGTTAGGTTAGCCAATTGCGATAATGTCGTATCAAAATCAGATTGCCTAACCACTACCCGAGAATCTACCAACAGGGTTGCGGAATTGGCATTTTTGACCAATAATACTGACAAATTGTCTATTTTGGCGAGAGCCATAGTGCCGTGAACCAATTCGTTGCGCAGTGCCATAGCGGGTCCAGCTTTATCGAGAATAGCTGACAGGCGTTTATCGTGCTTGTTCAATTTGTCTTTTGCGGCCAGCGCGCTGTTGATGGCGTCGATGCGCTGGCCCACTGGCGATTTGACCGATACCGGAATCCCCGCCGCCGCAATCACCTGAAACAACAGCGTTTCAAACTGCGCGAAGCGCTCAATCAACTTGCTGCGCAAGATATGCGCTTCATCCATGGTGAATGACATGTCGATGTTGGTGGGAGCGTTCATGCGAGCGAAGTTACCCCACACTATGCAAACAAACAGTTACGTCATTGCGAGCAAAGCAAAGCAGCCTATGAACTGAAAATCCCCATAGCTTGCTCCGTCGCGCCTCTTCGCAATGACGATAGGAGCTAAATCACTTGTGCGCGGTTTTCATCGCGATGTTTCTTGAGATATTTCATGAACGGGGTGCCACCGGTGCCGACCTCGGTATCATTGCCCGGCGCGGAAGATGCCTGTCGGTTGATATAGCTTGCGGCATATTCAAGGTGGCGGGTGCGGAACGCAGCGACCGCGAGCACGATGGCGTTGAACGCTTGCCTGAGCGCCGCATCATCCGCCGCCAGCGCGAAGGCGCGCAGGCTCGAAGCCGCCCGCAAATCGTCGATGAAGGCGCGGTGCGGCATCGGACGATAGGCGTGCAGTTCGTCCAGAAAGGCCCGCAGCGGGTCGTTGCTGTGATCAACCCCAAACAGCGCGTCCATCGCGGGGACGATGCTCGACTGCGACCCCGTCTGCCCGCGATAGGCCTGCCCTACGCCGCCGAACCGTGCCACCCCTTCGTAAACCAAGCCATCGGGCAGCGCCGGATTATTCGCCCAGCCGTGAATATAGGGGCGGACCCGCTGGTAGTAGATATAGGGATCGCAGCGCTCGGGCATACGATCGAATATCGCATTGATGCGCGCCCACACGCCCGCCATCGCCTGTAGCCGCTGCGTCGCGCCAGCCACATCGCCAGCATTGGCACACTCAACCAGTTCGCACGCATATTGTAGCGCCTCACCCGCAGCCGCCTCAATCGCCACATGGATGAGCACGAACCAATTCTCATCATCGCCGCCGACAAAATGCTGGATCATCTGGATATTGTCTAGCGCGATGGGGCCATCACAGTCGATCCGCGCCCAATTGTCGAGGACATAGCCCGAATAGGGGAGCAGCGGTGCCTGCCCCAGCCGATCAGCCAATGCCACCATCGGCACCGCAAGGTTGGCGGGCAGCACGGATGGCGTTTCCGCCTCGCCCCACACATAGGCCTGAACCAGAAAGCTGTAGCGGACCATCGCCGCACGCACTTGATCGTCCGGCGCAGAGGCGGCGAAACCGGTAAGGTCAACCAATGGCATCGCCCGCAGCCAATGCTGGACGCGGCCAGACGTTATCAGCGCCGATAGGTTCACCGCCACCTCGACCACCGGAGCCAGTTCGGAAGGGAGCGCGACATCGGATAGTTCAAACGACGAGAGAAAGCCGCGCGATGCGGACATGCCATAATCTATAAGCTGCATGGGGATACCATATGGGCGAGGCGCGGGTTTGGCCGCCTCTGTGCGTGATAGTATCAAGCGTAACTAGCGGGTGCAAGGGGGGTCGCGCTCGATCCAAATCCCCAAAGTTGACAAAGTTGACACCAAGGAAGCCTTTATTTCCGTCATTCCTTGAAAAACCCTCCTTTGCCGGGGGAAGGGGCCGTTGTGCTCCGCACTGGATGCGGAGCGGTGGGTATCAGGGGGCCGCGCCTGCCTGCCAGCGCTCCGCTCCCCTGCTTATAATAGGGGGGAGAGGATTTTGGCTTTCTTTGCCCTTCCCCTAGGCAAGCCTAGCGGGGTTTGATTGATACGATGTACGGGGGAAACAACGGCCGCCTGCGGGTTACAGAGCTGTGGTATCAACGATACACAGTCGTA
>ERZ1292633.354-Hain-H41-02um-R1-354-length-56773-cov-14_pt1 | contig 42532 bp, 37 predicted proteins | sample MGYA00564406_ERZ1292633 | MGnify/ENA primary metagenome ERZ1292633 (study PRJEB36523, sample SAMEA6512639) | groundwater metagenome | collected 2019-01-08 | study: AquaDiva: Metagenomics assemblies of 32 groundwater samples | reverse complement strand
CCCGCCCCCCGCTTCCGGTTTTAAACGATTTTCAAAGCTCTATTTCCCATTTTTATGGCCGTGATCAAGCAGAAGAGTCAGCGTGTCGGCGTCTTCATCGACGTACAGAACATGTATTACTCCGCCAAGAACCTTTATAACTGCCGCGTCAACTTCGGCAACATCGTCGAGACCGCCGTGGCCGACCGCCAGCTCGTGCGCGCCATCGCCTACGTCGTCCGCGCCGGCGTGCCGGAAGAACAGGCCTTCTTCGATGCCCTCATCAAGCTCGGCATCGAGACGAAAGAGCGCGAGGTCCAGGTCTTCCTGGGCGGCGCCAAGAAGGCGGATTGGGACGTCGGCATGGTGGTCGACGCCATCCGCCTCTCCCCCAAGCTTGACGTGGTCGTGCTCGTCTCCGGCGACGGCGACTTCATCCCGCTGGTCGAGTATCTCCAGAACATGGGCGTGCAGACCGAAGTGATGGCCTTCCGCGAGACGTCGTCCTCGAAGCTCGTCGAAGAAGTCGACGACTACATCGACCTCTCCAAGGACCAGCAGCGTTACCTCATCCCGACGCGCTTCACCGGCCGCGCTCCGGCCGCCGGCAAGTCGCAGGCGCGCGCGCCGAAACCCGCGCCGACCGCCGACGACGTCGACCCCAACATCAGCGCGCTCCTCGACGACTCGAAGTAGCCGCAAGGCTTGCCTTGCCTCCCCGCCCGTTGAAACCGCGGGGCTTGCTCCGCCCGAAAATGGCAGGGCAAGCCCTGCGGCTACAACCGCAGATTCATAATCTAACCGTTCCGCGCGGCGCGAAAGCACGTTCACAGTCCAGGCCATCCAAGATGTTGGGCGGCGCGGACTGTATACGGCTTCTACCGCCGGAGCCAACGTATGACCAAGCAGTTCTCGCTCGAGTGGGGCGGCAAGACGCTGTCGGTTGAGATGGGCAAGATCGCCAAGCAGGCCAACGGCTCCTGCGTGGTGCGCTACGGCGACACGATGGTGCTCGTCACCGCCACCATGGGTTCGACGCGCGACAGCATCGACTTCCTCCCGCTCTCCGTGGAGTGCGAGGAGCGCCTGTACGCCGCCGGCAAGATCAAGTCGTCGCGCTTCCTGAAGCGCGAAGGCCGCCCGACCGACGACGCCATCATGGTCGGCCGCATGGTCGACCGCTCGATCCGCCCGCTCTTCGAATCCAAGATCAGACGCGACATCCAGGTCGTCTTCACCGTGCTCGCCTTCGACAAGGAGAACGACTACGACGTCCCGGCGATGGTCGGCGCCTCGATCGCGCTCGGCATGTCCGACATCCCGTGGGGCGGGCCGATCGCCGGTATCCGCGTCGGACGCGTCGGCGGAGAGATGATCATCAACCCTTCCTACGAAGCGCGCGAGAAGGGCGACCTCGACCTCTTCATCGCCGGCACGCCGACCATGACCACCATGGTCGAAGCGGAATCCGGCGAGATCGTCGAAGCCGACCTGATGGAAGCCGTGAAGTTCGGCGCCAAGCATCTCGGCACGATCCAGGCCTTCATCGAGAAGATCATCGCCGAAGTCGGCGTCCCGAAGCGCTCGCTGAACGAGCTGCTCGGCATGGACGAGGAAACGGCCAGGGAAAAGGCCGAAATCATCGCGAAATCGCGTGATTTCATCTTCCCTAAGATCCGCGAATATCTCTTCACGTCGCAGAAAGCCACCAAAGGCGACCGCCGCGACGCCAAGGTCGCGCTCGCGAGCGCGCTCGATGAGCGCCTCAAGACCGAACAGATCGGCAAGGACAAGCGCAAGTGGGCGCAGGACGCGATGGGCAAGTGGGTCGAGGAAGTCGTCTCGCAGATGATCCTCGACGAAGGCAAGCGCTGCGACGGACGCGCCATCGACGAGATCCGCGAGCTGACCGCCGAAGTCGCCCTGCTTCCGCGCGTCCACGGTTCGGGACTCTTCTCGCGCGGCGAGACGCAGATCCTCTCGACCGTCACGCTCGGCGCGCCGTCGGACGTCCAGCTGGTCGACAGCATGGAGTTCTCGGAGAAGCGCCGCTACTTCCACCACTACAACTTCCCTCCGTACTCCGTCGGCGAGACCGGCCGCTTCGGCGGCGGCGGACGCCGCGAGATCGGCCACGGCGGCCTGGCGGAGCGCGCGCTCATCCATGTCCTCCCGACGAAGGAAGAGTTCCCGTACACCATCCGCGTCGTCTCCGAGACGATGGGTTCCAACGGATCCTCGTCGCAGGGATCGATCTGCGGATCGACGCTCGCGCTCATGGACGCCGGCGTCCCGATCAAGAAGCCGGTCGCCGGCATCGCGATGGGCATCGCCACCGATCCGAACGACGTGAACCGCTACAAGATCATCACCGACCTCCAGGACCTGGAGGACGGCGTCGGCGGCATGGACTTCAAGATCGGCGGCACGCGCGACGGCATCACCTCCATCCAGATGGACACCAAGACGAAAGGCCTCACCTGGAAGATCGTCGAAGAGACGCTGACGATGGCGAAAGTCGCGCGCATCAAGATCCTCGACGTGATGGCGACGGCGATCGCCGCGCCGCGTCCGGAACTTTCCCCGTACGCGCCGCGCATCATCATCATCAAGATCAACCCGGAACTCATCCGCAACGTCATCGGTCCCGGCGGCAAGGTCATCAACGACATCATCGCCAAGACCGGCGTGCAGATCGAAGTCGAGAACGACGGCACGGTGACGATCACCTCCGCCGATCTCAACGGCCTCGAAGCCGCCCGGAAGCGCGTCGAGGATCTCACGCGCGAGCTGAAGGCGGGCGAGTTCTTCCCTGAAGGCAAGGTCACGCGCATCCTCGACTTCGGAGCCTTCGTCGAAGTGCTCCCGGGCCAGGAAGGCATGGTCCACATCAGCGAGCTCTCCGCGACGCGCGTCGAGAAGATCACCGACGTCCTGAAGGTCGGCGACATCATCCCGGTCGTCGTCATCAAGATTGACGAGCTGGGCCGCGTCAACCTAAGCTTGAAGCGCGCTAAGGAGAAACTCCAGCAGAATGGCGGCTCGAACGCTCCCAAGACTGCCTAAGCTTCCGAAGCTTGCCGCGTGGCGAAGCTTTACGCGGCTTTCCGGGTTCCAAGCGCTCCTCCTTCTGGGAGGGGCGTTTGTTTTCGCCTCCGTCGCCTTTGTCTCTTCACGCTATGACGTCATCATCGACCGCACCGCCGCCGTCCCCGAAAGCTCCGTGCTGGCCGCCACGATTACCGACCGCTTCGATGAACATTGGCCCGCTTTCGAATCACGTCTGCCTGAAAAAGCCCGTCAAGCCCTTTCCAGATCAGGAAACGCCCGTTCCGTGACTATTTTCGCCGTTCACGGGCCAAGCACTGAGCTGGACTGGAGCTCTCTTGAGGAGTTGGGCTACGTCACGGAGCGTACGGGCCGCAAGCGCCTGCGCCTCATACCTCATGGCACATCTGCCGTCGGTTTCGTCATATTGGGCGACCGTCGGACTCCTTTTGAGGCAAAAATCGAGCGTGGGATGCTCCGCGCCCGCGTCGGCCGCGATTTCCGAGGATTGTCGCTCGTATCGAACCCATTCGACCTCGGCCGCCGCCAAATCTCCCCGCTCCATATGCAGAGCGCTTACCTTGAGAAGCCGTCCGGAGTCTCCTGGGTGAGGGCATCCGCATTCTTGAGTGCTAAACTCCAACGTTTCCAGGCGTTGGCTGGACTTTGGAGCCTTCCTGGTCGGATGGAGATGTCCATCAGCGCCTCTGAAACCAGTGTCCTGAATCCATTTATCCTCTATTATCGGCCCGCATTCGGGACCGATAGGGCCGGGCCCGCGTTCGAATCCATCGCCAAAGCTATCCTGGCAGAGACCGACCCCATCAGCTTCGAGGTATCGCTTCCTGACGACTCAAAGATGCTTGAGCTGCGCCGCGAACCGGATTCCGTCCTTACGGTACGAAAAAAGGTGAGTTTGTATGGAAATCGCGCCAAATTAAAGGTTCCTGGTGGCCGTCACAACATAGAAATCTTCTATGCCGACAACGGTGAGTCATGGATGAGCGACGATCTTGGACGTATCCAAGCCTCCATCATGAGTAACGTCACTGCTAAAAAGGCTTCTGAGCCATGCGAGTCGGGCGGAAATGCCGGTTTTGCCTCGTTTACGGGTAAAAGCTTGGATTCTTGGCCGTTTTTCCATGGGTTCGATCGGCTGACGTTCACCATCAACAACATTGAAAGCGGCATGTTCACAACATGTGGATATTTCACACCATAGTGTGGATAACGTTATTCACATCAACGCGCAGTTCATCCACAACTTTTTCCACAAACTGTTCAGCCTTAAAATATCCGCGAAGAAACGGTGTATTCCCGACTGTTTTCCATCCACACGCGCCGGATTGACTTAAGCTCATTTTTGGGGTATACTGTTTTCAGATGATCGTTGACAACTGAATCTCTTGCAGAGAGAACTCCCTATGAGGGACGCTTCCCGAAGCTCACGCTTGGGGTTACATCCTTCTCCTTTACTTTTCTACTTGCAAAACAAAAATAAAATGCATCTTGGTTCATCCTCAATCATATCGGGCTTCGGCTCGATCCGAGGAAACGGACCGTCGAAAGGTAGAGGAGGTAGTTCTTTCCACCCATCCATTGCGAATCCTTCAATCGCTGCGGCGAACAGAAGGCTCTTGGATCGGTTCTCTGAACAGGTCCAGAAGGTACGTACGGGTTTACCCTAGCGCATCAGGTATGATGCCCTGAGGTAAACCCGTACCCACTCCATCTGGGCCTTTTCTTTTTGTCGCACATTGACTGCATGCCTCAACCTTGCTTATTGTACGGCATTCCCATATACTTTTTGATGAGGCCCCGTGCCCCCTTTTTTTAGCGAAGTATGGACAAAAATACCCTGAAGACTCTCGAGGAGATGCTGACGACCGAGAAGGCCAAGCTTGAAGAGGAGCTCGGTCGCTTCGCGAAAAGGAACCCGAACAATCAAGAGGATTTCAACGCCGACTTTCCGCAGCTCGGCGAGAAAGAAGACGAGAACGCGTCTGAAGTCGCGGAGTACTCGAAGGACCTGACTCTCGAACGCACGCTCGAATCCTCGCTCCGAGACGTGAACAAGGCGCTGGAGCGCCTGTCGGACGGCACCTATGGTACCTGCAAGTACTGCGGCAAGCCGATCGACGAGAAGCGCCTGATGGCGCGCGCGACGTCGACCTCCTGCATCGACTGCAAGAAACTCTTTACCGAGTAGGGCAGCGCCCTGCACCCTCTGGTGCAGGGTTTTGCCATACGAAGGATATGAAACACCGGGAACGCGCGTGGGCGGCCGCCCTCATCGGACTTTTCGTCTTCGATAGGATACTGAAGCGGGCGGCTCTTTCCGGCGGTGAATCGGAAATCGTGCCGGGCGTCCTGAAGTTCACGCTTTTCCGGAACTCGGGCATCGCCTTCAGCCTGCCGTTCAACGGTCCGCTGGTCTGGATCCTGAGCGTCGGCATCCTGGCGGCGGTCAGCCTGATGGCCGCGAGGGAGTTCCGCGCTCAGCGCTACGCGCTTGCCGGAGCGTTCGGGCTCTTCGTCTTCGGCGCCTGCAGCAACCTGTTCGATCGAGTCGTATACGGTTACACCGTCGACTATCTCATCTTCTTCGGGCGGTCAGCCGTGAACGCGGCAGACGGCATGATCGTCAGCGGGGCCGTCTGGACGTTGACGAAGGGGCAGAAGAAATAATCTCAGCGCTATGCCGAATCTTTTCCTGGAAAAATCGATCGAGATCGCCAAGCCGGCTATCGACGTCTGGCAGGCGTTCGTGAATCCGTCGCTCTCGCGAAAGACGGGCGGCGAGTACGTAAGCGACTGGAGCGCGGGCTCTCCCATCACGTGGAAGGACGCGGACGGAACGGCGCGGATGAACGGGAAGATCCTGAAGCTCGAAGCCGGCAAGCTCTTGAAGCACAACGTCTTCCGCGACGTCGACGGCGCCTCGACGCTTTCGTCGGTCATCACCTACGAGCTGCGTGGGCGGCAGGACGGGAAGACGACCCTGCTCGCGCGCGAAAGCTTCGCTGAGCCTGCGGAGGATAAGCCGTTCTCCGAGTCGGCGGCCGCCTGGGACGCGCGTCTGGAGAAATTGAAGGATGCCGTGGAGAGCGCCGTAAGCTGAAGATATCGAGGCCCCTTGCGTAAAGCGAGGGGCTTTTGCTATGGCACTGCATATGCCTGCCACCATCCTTTCCGCCGCGCTCGTCGGCATCGACGCGGTGCCCGTCGAGATCGAATCCGACGTGTCGAACGGCTTGCCGGCCTTCGTCATCGTCGGCCTGCCGGACGCGGCCGTGCAGGAATCGCGCGAACGCGTGAAGACGGCGCTGCGCAACAGCGGCTTCTCGTTCCCTCGCACGCGGCTGACGGTGAACCTCGCGCCGGCCGATCTCAAGAAGGCGGGACCGTCGTATGACCTTCCGATCGCCGTTTCCATCATGGTCGGGTCAGGCGACATGAAGCAGGAGACGGCGCGCGGAGCGATGTTCATCGGAGAGCTCTCTCTCGACGGTAACCTGCGTCCGGTCGCGGGCGCGCTTTCCGCCGCGCTTCTCGCGAAAGGACGGGGGATGAAAGCGATCTATGTCCCCGCGGACAATGCCGCCGAGGCAGCGTTGGTGCCCGGCCTGGACGTCTTCGGCGTGCCGTCGCTCCTGGCGCTGGTCGATCATCTGCGCGGAACGCGCTCCCTGGAGCCTCAGCCGCCCTCCGCGCCGCCGGCGATTCCTGCCGACGACGACCCGTATGACTTCGGGGCGATCGCGGGACTTGAGCACGCCAAACGCGCTATGGAGATCGCGGCGGCCGGCGGCCACAATATCCTGCTCTCCGGCAGTCCCGGCGCAGGCAAGACGCTGCTCGCGCGCTCGATGCCTTCCATCCTGCCGGCGATGACGTACGAGGAGGCGCTCGACGCGACGCGCATCCACAGCGTCGCGCGCCTCCTGCCGCGGATCTCGCCGCTCATGAAGGCGCGGCCGTGGCGCGCGCCGCATCATACCGCCAGCACGGCAGCCGTCATCGGCGGCGGCGCCAATCCGCATCCTGGCGAAGTCACGCTCGCGCATCGCGGCGTGCTGTTCCTCGACGAGTTCCCGGAATTCCCGCGTCCCGTGCTCGAAGGCCTGCGCCAGCCGCTCGAGGACCGGCGCGTCACCGTCAGCCGCGCGTCCGGTACGCTCGAATTCCCGGCGTCCTTCATGCTGGTGGCCGCGCGCAATCCGTGCCCGTGCGGATTCTTCGGCGACCCGGAGCGCGCTTGCACCTGTCCCGCCCATGCGCTCGAACGCTATCGCAAGAAGATCTCGGGCCCTCTCTTGGATCGCATCGACCTGTACGTCGAAGTGCCGCGGACGCCCTACGAGAAGCTTTCCGCCGCGGGAGACGCCGAGCCGTCTTCCGCCGTACGCGGGCGCGTCGCGGCCGCGCGGAAGATCCAGGCGGAACGCAACGCCCCGTTCGGCGCGGTCACGAACGCCGACGTCCGCGGACGCGATCTGAAGAAGCTCTGCCCGATCCCGAAGGAGGCCGAAGCGCTGTTGCTCTCCGCATCGAAGAACCTGCGCCTTTCGCCGCGCGCCATCCACCGCTGCCTGAAAGTCGCGCGGACGATCGCCGATCTCGACGGCCGCGCCGATGTCGAGACTCCTGACGTGGCCGAAGCTCTCCAATACCGGCCGAAGCATGAATGAGACGAAAAACCCCGCTGGATGAGCGGGGTTTCGCGTTCAGGCTTGCGGGGCGACGGGCGGAGCCGCGGGCGGATTTTCCGTCCCATAGGCCAGGTAGGCATAGAGGACGATGTTGAACGGCGAGAGGAGCGCCAGCAACCCCCACCATTTGTTCACGCGGAAGCGTTCGCAGAGCGCCATCGTCGCGACGACCATCGTGACGAAGTTCACGACGGGGATGAAGAAGAGGAATACCCACCAAAGAGGCTTCTTCGCGACCTTGAGCATCAAGACGACGTTAAGGATAGGCACCAGCGCGAACCATTCAGGCCCTTCTTTCGTACGCGCCGCCATCTTCCAGAGCACCGCCGCCATGACGGCATGGATGAGGAGGAAAACGAGCGTCGCGGCGTTCGAGTCGTTCATGAAACCCATAGGCTTGATGCGGGCTGTTAACGGTAGTATTCGAGCGGATTGACGCGCTTGCCGTTCATGTAGATCTCGAAGTGGAGGTGCGGCCCGGTCGAACGGCCCGTCGATCCGACCATGCCGATGGTCTGCCCCTTCTCCACCTGATCGCCGGCCTTCACGTACATCTTACTATGGTGCGCGTAACGGGTCACCATCCCGTTGCCGTGATCGATCAGGATCATGTTGCCGTAGCCGCTCTTGTTCCAGCCGGAGAACGTGACGATGCCGGCGTCGACGGCATAGGTGGCGTCCTTGAGCGTGCCGTTGATGTCGAGCCCGGTGTGGCGCCACTTATAGTATTGGTTGATGCGCTTCTGGTTGGTCGGCCAGACGAGTTCGACGCCGCCGACGGTGCGGCTCGGCGGAGCCTCCTCGGGCGGACGGAAGACGTCGCGGACGTCGCCGAGTCGCGGCGGGGTCGCGGTCGGAGCGGACGGTTTCGGCCTGGGCGCGGCGACGACGGCCGGACGTCCGTCCGGAATGACGAGCTTCTGTCCGATCTGGACCGCCGTCGGTGATTTCACGAGGTTCGCGGCCAGGATCTTGTCGACATCGCTGTCATACTTCTTGGCGATGGCGCCGAGCGTCTCGCCGCGTTTCACCTCGTGCAGGACGCCGGAGACCGGCAAGACCGTGAGCTGCTGGCCGAGCCGCAGGACGGAACGGGCGGTGAGGTCGTTGGCCCAGAGGATGGTGTTGACGCTGATGCCGTACTTCTTGGCGATGCCGCTGACCGTGTCGCCCTGCTGGACGACATGGACGCTGGGCTTGGCGATGACGATACGATCGTCCTCCTCGCTGGCCTCCTCGATCGGCACGAATGGCGAGGCGACGCCGCTACGGTCGTAGGCGAACTGTTGGAAGTCGGCGGCGGGCGCGAGAAGCGGCGACATCGTGGCGGAGCCTTCAAGCGGCGCGTTGAGCTGGGACTCGGCGTTGACGTCCTCCGATTCGTCCGCGACGTATTCGTCAGGGACTCGCAGCAAGTCGTACATCAGGGCTTGAGTGCTTGATTGTCCGAGGTCGGATCCGCGGGCGTAGATGTTGCTGGTGGCGACGAAGACGGCGATGACCGCCACGACCGCGTGCACGACATAGCGATGGCCGAAAATGGCGAAGAACGTCCGGCGCATCGGCGGCAGTACGCGCGCGGCGGAAATCTTGGCGCGCAGCAGCAATCCGTACGATAAAAAAACCAGGCGCCGGAGGCCGATCTTCCACAGGAAAAGGAAGGGGGCGGCCAGCGCCTGGAGGACGATGAGCGCGACGCGCCCGAGCGCCTTCAGCAATTCCAGCAGTAAAAGCAGGAACTTGATGAAGTACTTTTTAAGCGGAACTGGCATGTCGGGAGGTCGTTTTTTCGCTGATGTAAGCCGTTTCGAACCGAAAAAAGCCGCTCAACCGCTCCTTATAGGGTAGGCGCGGAAGAGGGCTTCGTCAAGAAAGGATCGAATGCTTCACGGGAGCGTAGCTCATGCGATGGATCGGACTCGGACCGAGTTTCACGAGCGCCGCCTGATGTTCTTTCGTGCCGTAGCCTTTATGCCGCGCGAAGCCGTAGCCGGGATATTCGGCGTCGAGGCGCTCCATCTCGACGTCGCGCGCGACCTTGGCGATGACCGAGGCGGCGGCGATCGACTTCACGTGCAGGTCCCCTTTGATGACGGCCTTCTGCGGCATCGGAAGTCCCGGGAGATGGAAGGCGTCGACGATGACGAACTGCGGCACGAGCGCAAGCGCTTCGATTGCCCGCCGCATCGCGAGCGCCCCTGCCCTACGGATGTTGAGCGCGTCGACTTCCGAGGGCGTCGCGTGACCGACTGCCCAAGCAGCGGCCTCTTCCTTGATGCTCTCAGATACGCGCTCCCTCTGTGCGAGAGAGAGCGTCTTGGAATCCCGCACCATGCCGATCCTCGAATCGAACGGCAGGATGACCGCGCCGGCGTAGACCGGTCCCGCCCAGCAGCCGCAGCCGACTTCATCGACGCCGGCGACGATCGTGAAGCCGCGCGCCAAAAGTTCGCGCTCTTCTTTGAAAGTCGGCAGTGTGACGGCGACCATATATCGAACATATTGACATTTCCCGGTTTTTTCGGTAAGGTCCAGCGTTCCCCATAAAGGGTGAACGGGAGGAAAACATGGACCTTTGCCCAACCCAGAAAGCGTTGTATCTGCACATCGTGGAGAATTCGAACGTGCTCGCGCGCTTCACGGCGCTCGTCGCCGAGTTCGAGGCCGCACTTGACGAGACCGAGGATCCGGATCGGACCGCCCCCTTAGGGGTCACGGCCGTGCTGACCGAGATCGAACGGTCGCTGACCGACCCGGTCGAAGCCGCGTCGGCCGTCGCCATCGCCTGGCTCGACATGATCGCGGAGGCGGTGGCTCTGAACGGCGGCGAGATGAGCCCGCATATCTTCGACGATGACGGCGTCTCGGCCTTCTGCGACACTCGCCCGCTCTTCATGGTCGCGCGGGCTTGCGGCTACGGCGAGAGTCGGGCACGCCGCGCGTTCGCGCGCGTCCGCCGGGGCGCCGCTTCGGTACCGAGCCGAGCCCTGCAGATCCTCGGGCCGATCGGCGTCATCAAGGTCGCCAAGCGCAGGGAGGCTTTCCGTCGCGTCAACCGCGTCGTGGCGCTCGCCGCCCCCTTTGCCTGCAATCTCGCCCACGACGAGATCGCGCGCGCCAAGGCAGGGGGCCTGGTCTACTCGCTCATCGCCCGCAAGGAATGCTACGAAGCCGTGCGGGTCCGCAAGATGAAGCCGCGGTCGGCGCTGGACTCTTCCGGCGCGCCGATCGACATCGTAAGCGAGGGCGATATCGACGTGATGGACGGCTTCGACGTGCCGCTCGTCCCTTGCGAGGAACTCCACGCGACCGCGCTCGATCAGTTCGTCCAATTCCTGGACGAGCAGAGCGACCGCAAGCACCGCAACACCTACCAGCGGCTCGTCCACCGAACCCACGCCTGATCCGCAATGGTCAGGCGTTTTTCATTGACATTTTCCCGGTATTTTCTTACGATACCCCCGTTATTTACCCATAATTACGTTAGGACACGGTATGTCCAATACCCTCATATTCGCCCTGGCCGCCGGTCTCGCCGCTGTCGGCTACGGCCTGTTCCTGGCCAAGTGGATCCTTAAGAAGCCCGCCGGCGATGACAAGATGCAGGCGATCGCCGCCGCCATCGAGGAAGGCGCTAACGCATACCTCGGCCGCCAGACCAGGACGCTGTCCTATGTGGCCGTCGCCCTCGCGCTCGTCATCTGGTGGGGACTCGGCTTCGTCTCGGCCGCCGGGTTCGTCGTCGGAGCCGTCTTCTCTGCCTTCGCCGGCTACGTCGGCATGTCCGTCTCGGTCAAGGCGAACGTCCGCACCGCCGAAGCCGCCAAGAGCGGCATGGGCGCCGCGCTCGACGTCGCCGTCAAAGGCGGCACCGTCACGGGCCTGCTCGTCGTCGGCCTCGCCATCCTGGCCGTCACCGGTTTCTACGCTCTCACGAAGGACGTGGCCGCGCTCATCTCGCTCGGTTTCGGCAGCTCGCTGATTTCCGTCTTCGCCCGCCTGGGCGGCGGCATCTTCACGAAGGCCGCCGATGTCGGCGCCGATCTGGTCGGCAAGGTGGAGGCCGGCATTCCTGAAGATGACCCGCGCAATCCGGCCGTCATCGCCGACAACGTCGGCGACAACGTCGGCGACTGCGCCGGCATGGCCGCCGACCTCTTCGAGACCTATGCCGTCACCGCCATCGCCGCGATGCTCATCGGCTCTCTCACCCTCGGCGACGTCCCGAACGCCGTCCTCTACCCGCTCGCCATCGGCGGCATCTCCATCCTGACGGGCATCGCCGGCACGTTCTTCATCCGCCTTGGCGCGAAGAAGGACATCATGGGCGCGCTCTATAAGGGCCTCATCGCCTCCGGCGTCCTGTCCGCCATCGCCTTCTACCCGCTCACCAAGCTGATGTTCGCCGGCAGCGGCGTCGACGCCATGAAGCTCTTCATGGCCGCGCTGGTCGGCGTCGCCGTCACGGGCCTGATGATCTGGATCACCGAATATTACACGGGCACGCAGTACGCCCCCGTCCAGGAAATCGCCAAGGCGTCCGAGACCGGGCACGGCACCAACATCATCTCCGGCCTCGCCGTCTCGATGCAGTCCACCGCGCTCCCGATCCTCGTGATCGCCGCCGGCATCCTGCTCTCCTACGGCTTCGGCGGCGTCTACGGCGTCGCGGTCGCTTCGATGTCGATGCTCTCTTTCGCCGGCATCGTGGTCGCGATCGACGCCTTCGGCCCGATCACGGACAACGCGGGCGGCATCGCCGAGATGGCGGGCCTCCCGAAGGAAGTCCGCGACGTCACCGATCCGCTCGACGCGGTCGGCAACACCACCAAGGCCGTCACCAAGGGCTACGCCATCGCCTCGGCCGGGCTCGCCGCCGTCGTGCTTTTCGCCTCGTTCCTCGAGGACTTCAAGAAGTTCTACGCGCTCGATTCCGTCTCCTTCGACCTCGCTGACGTGAAGGTCCTCGTCGGCCTCTTCATCGGCGGCCTGCTCCCCTATCTCTTCGGTTCGATGGGCATGAAGGCCGTCGGACGCGCCGCGGGCGCCGTCGTCGAGGAAGTCCGCCGCCAGTTCCGCTCCATGCCTGGCATCATGGACGGCTCTCAAAAGCCGGACTACGGCACGGCCGTCGACATCGTCACCAAGTCGGCGCTCCGCGAGATGGTCGTCCCGGCGCTCCTGCCGGTCGCGGCTCCCGTCTTCGTCGGTCTCATCCTCGGCCCCCAGGCCTTGGGCGGCCTGCTCGTCGGCTCCATCGTCACCGGCCTCTTCGTGGGTCTCTCGATGACGACCGGCGGCGCCGCCTGGGACAACGCCAAGAAGTACATCGAGGCTGGTCACCACGGCGGCAAGGGCTCCTTCGCCCACCAGGCGGCGGTCACCGGCGACACCGTCGGCGACCCCTACAAGGACACGGCCGGTCCGGCGATCAACCCGATGATCAAGATCATCAACATCGTCGCCCTCCTGCTCATCCCGTTCTTGATGCGCTAAGTGACGAGCGGGCCATCAAAGGGTCTGGACCCTTGCCCGCGAAGTCATCCCGGCGAAAGCCGGGATCCCGAAAACCCCGGCTCCGGCCGGGGTTTTTCGTACCTGTCCCGCGAAGCCCGACGGGCGCAGTGGGATTGACGCGAAGGCGCACTTGGGTTATAACGGCCTCAGTTCTTCGCAAAGGGAGAAGGTGGAGCATGCTTGTGCATCTTTCCGATACCCTCGAGGTGAGGTCGTATTTCAATCGCGCGCAGGCCAACAACGCGCTGACGGGCGCGGCGCTGGACAGCCTCGAAAAGTTCCTCTCGCGCCTGATCAACGGGCCGTTCAAGCTGCGCGACGAGGCCGAGTTCGTGGAGCACGAGGCGGTCATCAAGGGCGCGCTCGCCTGCGTCGCGAACGCTCGACCCGACGATATCCGTCTGACGTCGCAGAGTCTCGAATCGTTGCTCGTGACCGCGCCCGAAGGCCAGATGCTGATCTACGCAGCCGCGGAATCCGGCTCCGTCGCCCGCGTCCTCGAGACGGTGAAGGTCCACAGGGAGCGGCGCGAGAAACTGCCCACCTTCAAGATCCAGTACCAGGGCGAGACGCGGAACATCGGCCTCGAGCGCCGTCTCCGCACGCTGCTGAACGCCAACGGACTGAAGCAGACGCTCCGCGCGAGCCAATACGGGGCGAGCTTCACGAAGATCTTCGAGAAGTCCATCGTCTCGTACTACACCGTGCTCTTCGCCCATGCCATGTTCGGCGACGCGGCGCGCGTGGAGCGCCTGCTGCCGCTCGCCAAGATCTTCCGATCGAACATGCCGATAGGCCGCCTCCCGACGGAGGAAGGCAAGAGAGACGTACGCTGGCTGATGTTCAGCCGATGACCCCTGCGGGTCATTTTTCTTTCCGCACCAGCAGCCAGACGCCCTGCGTGCGGCCTTCCGGCTCCAAGCGTTCGGAGAGGAACCAGCCGCGCGCGTTGATCCAGCCAGCCACGGCTTCGTCGGCCTTGCCGCCGTCCTTGAGGGTCACGTAGAAGTTCGGGATGAAAAAGACGCGCTCCGCGCCGTCGAAATACGGTCCCATGCGGTCGAGGTCGCCCGCCGCGATAGCGAGCGTGCCGGCGTGCGCCGAATAGCGCGCGTGGACGTCAAGGTCGTCGTCGAAAGGGTAGAGCCCGTATGTGGCTTCGCCCGTGCCGCCCTCCCCGACCGTCGCGTCGACTGCCAGCTTGTCCGCGTACCACCCGTAGACGACGCGGTCGCCGGGTCGTCGGCGCTCGGCGATCCATTCCGCGACGCGGTCCCAGTCATAGGAGCGTGTCGCGTACTGCGCGGCGAGCCCGGGCAGCGACAGGAAGAGGACGATCGCGATCCCGAAGACGAGCGCTCCAAGTCGTCCGCCCGCCACCTTGAGGAAACCTCGCGCGAGCAGGAGGAAGAACGGCGGCACGGCCGCGATGAGATAGCGCGGCGTGACGTTCGGGAAGACGAGGAACGGCGCGAACGCGCAGGCGAACCATGAGAACAGGAAGGCGCTTTCGCGGGAAATGTTGAAATACGGGCGTCGTTCCGACTTGCGGAGGATGCCTCCCAGCATCAGGAGTCCCGTGACTGCAAAGGCGATTGCGAGCTGGGCCTTGTTCTTGCCGAGCCAGATCCAATAGAGCAGCGAAAGCGAGGCGTGCAGGTCTTCCTGGCCGGAACGGAACTGCCACTCTTTCGAAAGCGATGAGAGACGGAACGTCGCCGCAGGCACCAGCCAAACGGCGAGAACCAGCGCGATCGCCAGAAAGCGCCAGAAGAGCGTGCGGAACAGGTGGCGCCGTTCGGCGGAGACGAGCAGGAAAAGCGCCTGTCCGGCCAAGACCATCGCGCCCGTCATATGCGTGAGCGCCAGCGCCAGCGAGACCCACATCCACGCTTCTTTCACGCGCTCGTCGCCTTCGACCATCCGCCAGAAGAGCAGGGACGAAAGGCACGCGAGGAAGAAGAGCATCGCGTACATGCGCGCGTCGGCGCCGTAATAGACCAGGAGCGGGCTGAAGACGGCGAGCGCGCCGGCCAGTATGGCCTCCCGCCGGCCGAACAGCTCGCGCGCGAGCTTGAGGAAGACGGCCAGGCCAGCTACGGCGAAGACGAACGTCAGCGACCGCAGCGCCAAGACGGAATCCCCGAACGCCCGCATCCAGACGTGCAGGACGACCGTGTGCAGCGGCGGGTGCACGTCCATCGTGAGATAGCGCAGGGCGTCCTTGATGGGCAGGAGGGCGAAGTGGCGCGAAAACGCTTCATCGTTCCAGAGTGACCCCAGCCCCAAGAGGAGCGGCGCGCGCAAAATGGCAGCCAGGAGGATGAGTCCGAGCCAGAAGTGGTACCTTTTAGCAGTCTTCGCAAGCCACGCCACCATATTTACGGCTTAATAGTAGTCTTTTCCTCGGAATGTGTATACTGTTATGTATACTTTATGTAGAGATATACACATGTGAGTTGACGAAGTGTATATCTACGTGTATACTTTATGTATATATATACTTATGCCGGTAATCAGACTTGAAAAGCCGAATCTCTCAAGGATTGACGAGCGTGCGGTTTTTGAAAAGTTCGCCAAAAACAGGAAAAACTATCTTGCGTTTGTCGAAAAAGTGAACTCGCCGGAGTATTTTTATTGGAAGGAGTTCAAGCACAAAGAGAGGCCGTCGGGGCTCAGCGCAGAGGAATTCTGGGTGGTCACAAAACTCATCCGTGATGCCAGATCGTCAAAGACGTTCATCAAAGATACCAGCGGGGAATATTTTCATTGGGTCAAGCTCAACCGATTCGAGAGGTTCGTAAATCAGATTGACATGCAGGCTGCTGGGAACTTGTTGATTCCGGAACATCAGCTGCTTGAGATCGGAAAAAGGAAAGAGAGTTACGTGGTACGTGGAATCATCGAAGAGGCGATCGCTTCCAGTCAGCTTGAAGGTGCGCATACCACGCGCGCCGTGGCGAAAAAGATGCTCTTGGAAGAGCGGAAGCCTAGGAATCATTCTGAGCAGATGATCCTGAATAATTATGAGGCTATCCAGAAAATCGAAAATGAATATCAGAAGAAGCCGCTGACGCGCGAGTTCTTGTTTGAACTGCATCGAATGCTCGTGAAGGGCACGGAGGTCGATGATAAAGAGATCGGCCGTTTTAGGACAGACGGTGACGGGATCGTGGTCGGAGACGCTCGGTCTGGCGATATCGGCCACATTCCGCCCAAAGTATCCTTCATGCTGCCCGAAATAGATCGACTTTTGACAGTGGCGAACGATGAGGACGAGGGTGATTTCCTCCACCCGCTCGTGAAAGCCATCTTGCTTCATTTCTGGATCGGTTACCTCCATCCATTCACCGATGGGAACGGGCGCCTGGCTCGTGCGATTTTTTACTGGTACCTGCTGCGTAAGGGTTATTGGGCCATCATGTATCTGCCCATCTCTACGGCGATCAGGAATTCGCCTGCGCAATACAAAGATGCGTATCTGCGTTCGGAACAGGACGATCTGGATCTCACGTATTTCGTGGATTACAATTTCCGACAGGTCGACCGGGCAATCGATTACTTCAGGCAATACATCGCCGAGAAGGTCGATGAGAGGAAGATCATCAATGAGCGGCTTGGCGTAGAGGAGGCGCTGAACGGTCGTCAACGGCATCTTCTCTATCATTTGTCGGCGAATAAAGGCGGATCGACGACGATCATCACGCATCAAAAGATCAACGGCATCTCGCGCCTCACGGCACGAAAGGATCTCTATACGCTTGTTCGCATCGGCTTCCTTAACAGGAAGAAGGTCGGAAAGGTGATTCATTTCATGCCCACCGAAAAGACCGTTTCCATCTTCCGGGGTTAGGGTTGACGGGATGGGAGTTTTCCGCCACACTACGCGGGTCAATCCCCTTTCGCCTTATGCAGTACACGCTGAAAGACCTCCCCAAGAGCCAGAAGGAAGCCAAGGTGACCGTCGAGGCCGCCGAGCTGAAGCCCTTCATGGACCGCGCCGCGACCTCGCTTTCCGAGAAGGTGAAGATCGAGGGCTTCCGCCCCGGCAAAGCCGACTACGAGACCGTCTCCCGCCGCGTCGGCGAGATGGCCATCCTCGAAGAGGCCCTGCCCCGCCTCGTCCAGAAATACCTCGTCGAGATCCTGAAAAAGGAGAACCTCGATACCGTCGGCGAGCCCTCGATTAACGTCGAGAAAGCCGCCCCCGGCAACGAGGTCATCTTCACCGCCACGATGTCGCTTCTCCCGGCCGTGAAGAAGCTGGCCGATTACAAGTCCATCAAGATCGACGGCAGGGCGGCGGCCGTGAAGGACGAGGACATCGAGAAGACCGTCCACGACCTCCGCAAGATGCAAAGCGAAGAGCACGAAGTCGAGCGCGAAGTGCGGAAGGGCGACAAGGTCGTCGTCGACATGACCATGACCATCGACAAGGTCGCGGTCGAGGGCGGCACGACGAAGGACCATTCCATCTATCTCGACGAGGGGTACTACATCCCGGGACTGGGTGAGAAGTTGATGGACATGAAGAAGGGCGAACAGCGCGTCTTCAAGCTCACCTTCCCGAAGGACCACTTCAACAAGATGCTCAAAGGCCAGGAGGTGGAGTTCACCGTCGACCTGAAGGGCGTCCATGAGATCAAGCACCCCGAGCTCGACGACTTCTTCGCCAAGCGCCTCGGCCAGAAGGACCTAGAAGGCCTCAAGGCCGTCCTTCGCAAGAACCTCGAGGAAGAGGCGAAGATGAAGGAGTCCCAGCGCCAGGAGATCGCCGCGCTCGAGGAACTCCTCAAGAAATCCGACATCGACGATGTCCCCGACCTCCTGGTCAACAACGAGTGCCACAAGATGATGCACGAGCTGGAAAACTCGATCGTCCGCCAAGGCCTCCTCTTCGCCGATTACCTCACGAGCATCAAGAAGACCCAGCCCGAACTCATGCTCGACTTCGCTCCCGAGGCGATGAAGCGCGTGAAGACGATGGTCCTGATGCGCGCCATCGGCAAGGCCGAGAATATCGAGCCTGCCGACATGGAGATCCTCGAGGAACAGACGAAACTCATCTCCATGTACAAGGACGACCCGGAGACCCAGGCCCGCGTGCGTTCCGACGACGGTCTCGACTACATCAAGTCGATGCTCAAGAACCGCATGATCCTGAAGTTCATCCGCGAGACGATGGTGAGGTAGGGGCCGGGCAGCGCCTGCCTACTGGCGCCGGGAAGAGGCGTGACGCTGGATAACGGACGCTGCGTCGGCAGTCACTGCCCAGCCCCCCGTTAGGGAGAGGAAAAAGAAGGTGGCCGTTTGGCCGCCTTTTTTCTTTGACGTATACTCGGCGCATATGAAATTCGGCGCACACGTATCGGCATCCGGCGGCCTCTGGAACGCTCCCGAGAACGCGGCCAAGATCGGCTGTGAGGTCTTCCAGTTCTTCTCCCGTCCCCCTCAAGGAGGCGAAGGCATGAAGCTGACGCCGGAAGCCGTGAAGAGGTTCCGCGACGCCTGCGAGAAGTTCGAGCAGGAACTCTGGGTCATCCACGCGCCGTACATCATCAACTTCGCCTCGACGACGGAGCGCATCCGTAACGGCTCGATCCGCATCATCCGAGAAGAGCTCGAACGCGGATCGGCCCTAGGTGCTCGCGCCGTCATGTTCCATCCGGGCTCCGCGCGGGACGTCCCACTCTCGATGGGCATCCGCATGGTCGCCGACGGCATCAACGAACTGATGAAGGACTACAAAGGCTCGACGCAGCTCCTGATCGAGATCTCCGCAGGCAGCGGCAACGTTATCGGCGACACCTTTGACGAGGTGCGCGACATCTTAAAGCTCGTGAAGCCACGTAAAAACCCTGCGAGTTCACGTGGCGGACGCGACGACGTCGGCGTCTGCTTCGATACCGCCCACGCCTTCGCTTCCGGGTACGACTTGCGCGACAAGAAGGCCGTCGCGGCCACCTTTGATTCCTTCGACAAGGAGGTGGGGCTCGAGCGGCTGGTGATGTCGCACTGTAACGACTCCAAAGTCGAACTCGGCGCCAAGAAGGACCGTCACGACTGGCTGGGTGAAGGCTTTATCGGCCTGCACGGGTTCAAGGCGATGCTCACCGAGAAACGCCTGAATCACCTTTTCTGGATCGTCGAGACGCCTTTGGAGGGCCAAGCCGCAGACATCAAGACGCTCAAGAAACTGCGCGGGGCATTATGAGGCTGAGCTTGTCAGTTATCCCCAAAAGCGGCCGGTCGGAGCTTAAATTTGATGGGAAAACTATCAAAGTCTGGCTTAAATCAGCGCCAGAGGATGGCAAAGCGAACGACGAATTAGTGCGAACATTAGCGGATAAATTGAGTATTCCAAAAAAATATATCAGGATAGTTCGTGGATTTTCCTCAAGAAAGAAGGTTGTTGATATCCTGGGTGTAACCTGGAAAGAAATAGAAAAAAACCTCTGACTAAGAGGTTTTTTTCTTCTTTTCCGGTACCGCGTCCACCCCACCCTTACTCCACGGATTGCATCTGAGGATCCGCCAGCTCGTCAGGATGAATCCCAGGATGATGCCGCGCTTGTCGAACGCTTGATACCCGTATTCCGAACAAGACGGGAAGTATTTGCAGTATCCGTTCGGGTAGAGGAACTTCATCGGACCATGGTCGAGGGAAAACGTGCGCTGATAGTAGCGGATGAATCCCAGGATGAAGCGCCTCATGCTTTCATCATTCGAAGCTTGGTGAGGCAGGAAAGCGTCTGTGCCTCAAGCTCAGCGTAATCAGCGTCCAAGGCCTTGGCGTTGACCATGACCATCACGTCCCGCCCCGGCAAGAACTCCGCAAGATGCTTTCGGAGGATTTCCCTGATACGTCGCCTGATGAGGTTGCGGCGCACGGCTTTCTTGTGGACCTTGAGGCCCACCACGACGCCAAAACGAGAATGCGGGAGACCGTTCTCCCGCATTTTGACTCCAAGAGCCTTGGAAAACGCGATTTTTCTGCTTCGGGCCAGCTGGGAGAAGTCTTTCTCCTGCTTGAGCCGATGAATGGCCGGCAGCATATTGAGGGTAATCCCACGACTGGAGTTTACCCCGGCGAAGGCCGGGGCCGGGATGACGCTTCGCGTCAATTTAGCGCTTTTTTCCTTTGCCGGAGCCGAGCCTCTTGATGGAAACACGCTTACGTCCCTTGAGTGTGCGGCGCTTCAGGACGTTGCGGCCGGACTTCGTACGCATCCGCTTGCGGTATCCGTGGACCTTGCTGTACTTTCTCTTCTTCGGCTGGTATGTCCGTTTCGGCATATTTCGCTTATATTAGCCAAGAAATCTAAATCTTGGTGACGTGTGTTCCTTAAGTAATCAACAGCTTATCAACACTTTGATTTTTTGTGAAGGATTTGTGGGGATAGTTGCCCACCTGTGGATGATGATGTAGGCTGGCATCAGTGTTTTCAATCTATCAACGTTCCTGGTGTTATGACCACGCACGAACTGTGGCAAGCCGCACTCGGCGAGCTTGAACTCTCTCTCTCGAAAGCGAACTACACCACCTGGTTCAGGAATACCTTTATTTCCGCTTTCGACGAGGGCCGCATCGTGGTCTCCGTCCCGAACACGTTCACTAAAGCCTGGTTTGAAAAGAAGTATCACGTCGCGATCCTGAAAGCGCTTCAGAACGTGGCGAAGGACGGCGGCGTCCGCGAGGTGCATTACAAGGTCGAACTCAAGCCGACCGTACCCCAAGACATCGGCACTCCGATCGGCATTCCGTCTGCCGCGACTCCGGTAGCGGCCGCTTCCGGCGCCGATGAGGAGGCCTCTGAAACGACCAAGGATTTCAGTTTGAACCCGCGATACACGTTCGAAAACTTCATCGTCGGCAAGACGAATGAGCTTGCCCATGCTGCCGCTCTTGCTGTCACCGAGAAGCCTGGCCGCTACAACCCGCTCTTCGTCTATGGAGCCAGCGGTCTCGGCAAGACGCACCTTTTGCAGGCCATCGGCCACAAGATGATCGCGATGAACCCTCGTACGAAGGTGCTCTACGTCACCTGCGAGCGCTTCACCAACGAATTCATCCATGCCGTCCGCAACGGACGCGGCAAGGAATTCAAGGATACCTACCGTAATCTTGACCTGCTCCTGGTCGACGACTTCCAGTTCATCTCAGGCAAAGAAAGCACCCAGGAGGAGTTCTTCCATACTTTCAACGCCCTTCACCAGTGCAACAAGCAGATCATCCTCTCATCCGACCGACCGCCCAAGGCCATCCCGGACATCGAACAACGCCTCGTCTCCCGCTGCGAGTGGGGCATGATGGTCGACGTCAGCGCGCCTGAACTTGAAACGCGCGTCGCCATTCTTGAGTCGAAATGCAAGGAAAAGCACTACGAAATCCCCCGGGACATGCTTTCCTTGGTCGCCAGTTCCGTACAATCGAACGTCCGTGAGCTGGAGGGCACTCTCAACAAGATCATCGCCTATCATCAGTTCAAGAACATCAAACCTTCGATGGAATCGATCCGAGAGCTCGTTTCCACGATGAACAGCGCGTCCGGCTCCAAGAAGAACCTGACACCGAAGGACCTGCTCGACACCGTCGCCAGATATTACGACATCCCCTTGCCGGATTTGCTCGGAAAATGCCGCGAAAAGAGGCTTTCGTTCCCGCGCCAGATCATCATGTACCTCATGCGCGAGGAGCTGAACTCTTCATATCCCGCCATCGGGAAGATCATCGGCGGGCGCGACCACACGACCGCCATCCACGCCTTCACGAAGATCAAGAATGACCTGAAGGAAGACGAGAGACTTCGCCACGACCTGAACCTTATCCGACAGCGTCTCTACAGCGCGGCATAGCCTGCAGTCTGGATCTAAGTTCTTCGTGCGGTTGTGGATACCGTGTGAGTGCGCGCGGGAGAAGTCTTGGAGAGACAGTGCATGATTCGGAGGTTTTACACAGCCAGTACGAGCTGGGAACGAAACCTTCCACTCTTCCTCCACACGCCACGCACGGTCAGTACCCAATCTACACACTCGGAGTTCACCCAGAGTTCATCGGATATTCTTCCGTTCTCGACGGCTGAAAGCGCGGTTATCCACGCGCTTACTGTTACTCCTACATATATCTTTATCCTGAACGAACAAAGAACATGAAGTTCTCGTGCACTCAGGAAAACCTGAAACGTGGACTCCTGGCGACAGGATACGTGGCTGGGAAGAACGTCAACCTGCCGATCCTCAACAACGTGCTGATGAGGATCGATGGTTCTGTCATCCAGCTTATTTCGACGAACCTCGAAGTAGCTGTCCGATGCGCGATTCGCGGCAAGATCGATGAAGGAGGCGAGTTTACGGTTCCTTCCAAGCTTTTCCTTGATTACGTGAACCTGCTTCCGGACGACCGGGTCGATCTCGAGACGACCGAGACGTTCCTGAAAATCGGCTGTCGCAAGAACTCGACCAAGATAAAAGGGATTCCTGCCGCCGAGTTTCCTCTCATTCCTGCGATCGACCGCCAAAACGTCCTCTATGTTTCCGGAGCGGTCCTGAAGCGTGCTCTCGGCCAGGTGAACTTCGCGGTCTCTAACATCGAATCGCGACCGGAACTGACAGGGGCTTTCTTCAACGCCAACCCTGAATTCGCGCATGGTTCGCTGGTAATCGCCGCGACTGACAGCTATCGATTGTCAGAAAAGACGATCAGGCTGGATTCGAAGGGCGGGAAGGCGTCAGCGACGAAACATCTGACGGCGATCGTGCCCGGAAAGACGTTGCACGAGATCTCTCGGATTCTCTCGCTTTTCAAGGAAGGCGAGCTTGAAACTGTCGAAATCAGTCTCGGTGACGGACAAATCGCCTTCAACTTCGGGGACGTGGAGGTGATTTCTCGCTTGGTAGACGGGAGATATCCCGAGTATCGGCCGATTATCCCCGAGAAATACACAAGCGAGGCGGTTTTTCACAGGTCCGACGTGACCCAGGCGGTCAAAAGCGCCTCCTTATTCGCTCGGGCAGGGCTGCAGGACGTCCATTTCCGGCTTGAACCGGCCGAGGGATTGGTCGTGAGCTCCTCTGAGGGGCAAATGGGCAAGAACGACAGCACGGTAGAAGCCGCGATGTCGGGACCGCAGAACTCGATCACGCTCAACTACAAATACTTCCTGGATGGCCTGTCTGCCCTTGAGACGCCGAAAGCGAAGCTGCGCGTCATCGACGCCATGAACCCCTGTGTCCTCGCCGCAGACGGCGAAGAGGAGGGTGAGAAGCTGACCTACATCGTGATGCCGATCAAGCAATAAGAAAAGCGCCCCAACGGGCGCTTTTCTTATGTTACGTATTTGTCACCCCGGCGGAGGCCGGGGCCTAGCCTTATAAGGTCGTCCGAATCCTCCAGTACTGGGCCCCGGCCTCCGCCGGGGTGACATACTTTTGAGAGTTATCTATTCCTTCACAGTAATTTTCGACCCTTCATACTCCTTAGTCTCATCGTTCGGGAGGTGGACGATCGCGATCAGCCGATAGACACCGGTGTCGGGGGCAGTACTCCAAGTGACTGAGACGCCATTGGTGGCAGGGTGGCTCAGGCTGCCGAGGAAGATATCTTCCCCTTCCGCCGGGCGCGCGATGATGTCCACCCTGGCGATGCCGGCGCGTTCGGAGAGCGTCGTGTCGACGTAGATCGGGAAGGCCCTCTGTCGGTAGGTGATGTCGGAAGTCGGGCGCAGCCAGTCGAGCTTCAGCGGCCAGCCGTCGGACGTCACGTTGATCGTGATGTCCTGCGAGCCGGAAGACTCGATATCGTCGAAGGCGGTGGCACGCAGCGTGTAGAATCCTCGGCCATACGTCGAAGGAAGCGTGACGACGGAATCCCACGGGTACGATCCGGCAGTGGCGAGCGTTATGCCATCAAGGGAGTATTCGACGCGCCTCACGCCGCGCGGAGCGTTCGCGGATGCACGCACCGGAAAGCTGCGGACCGAGATTTCCGCGTTATCGGCCGGGAGCTCGAAGCTCACGGTCGGAGTGAACTCGTCGCGATGGACGTCGTCTATTTCCGTCGGCGGTTCTTCCGTCGTGATCCATCCGTTCTTTTCCGCCCAAGCGGCGACGGCGCTCTCCCACGCCAGGTATTGCGGGTCCTCGTGCGCGTCGGCCGGATACGGGCCGCGCGGGTCGTCCTTATCCACGTAGAAGAGGATGTCATGCGCCTGGCGGTAGATGCGCTCCTCGATGGCGGTCGGCGGCGTGTTTTCGGTCGCCAGTTTTCCTGAGAACCTGTCGATCTTCACGGCGATTTCGCCGGCCTGACCGTCGAGGACGGGCTTGCCGGTGACGATGGGCTCCGGCGGCGTGAATGACTCGGCCGGCATGCCAGCGAGAGACTTCTTCATGAAAGATTGCCAGATCGGCGCGGCGACGCGGCTGCCGTCGGCCTTACTCTTCATCTGCGTACTGTCGTTGTTGCCGACCCAGACGCCGGCGGCCAGGTTCGGCGCGTAACCCATCGTCCATGCGTCGACGAAGAGGTTCGTGGTTCCGGTCTTGGCGGCGACGGGCCGGTCGGGAAGGGTCAGATAGTTCTTCTCGCCGAAGACGTAGGCGCGCGCGGCATTGTCGGAGAGGATGGAGTTGATGTTGCGCGCCGTCTCGACTTCCATCACTTTTTCGACCGGCGCATCCTTCCATTCTTCGAGCACCGTGCCGTCAGGAGCCTCGACTTTCAGGATGTAAACCGGCGCGTGGTACGTGCCTTCTGTCGCGAAGGCGCTATAGGCGGCGACGTGTTCGACGAGCCGAACTTCCGCTCCGCCGAGGACAAGAGAAAGGCCGAAACGGCTGCGGTCCTTAAGGGTGCCGTAGCCGAGCTTCTCGGCGAAGTCGATGGCTTTGTCGATGCCGGCCAGATAGAGCGCCTTTACGGCCGGGACATTGAGAGAACCGGCCAGCGCCTTCTTGAACGTGACCGGGCCGTGTTCCGACAGGTCGTAGTTGCGCGGGTGATAGGGCTTGCCGGTATCCGTCTGGAAATCAGTCTCGACGTCGAAGACGACGGTGCTCGGAGTGTAGCCTTTTTCGAACGCGGCGGCGTAGACGATCGGCTTGAACGACGATCCCGGTTGGCGCTGGCGCAGCGCGACGTTCACGTTGCCGTCGATCTCATCGCTGAAGTAATCGGCGGAACCGACCATAGCGAGCACCTGGCCGGTCTTGGGATCCGTCGCGAGCAGCGCGGCGTTGGAACCGCCGTAGGTCTTCACGGCCTCCATCCCCTCCTTCACGGATTCTTCCGCGAAGCCCTGCTTCTCGTAGTCGAGCGTCGTGATGACGTTGAGTCCGCCGGTTTCGACCTCGCGCTCGCCGTATTTTTCCGAAAGGGATTCTTTCACGTGCAGGACGAAATGCGGAGCCTCGATGGAGTCGCGGCGCTGTTTCACCTTCGAGATGATGTCGACGGCCTTGGCGGCCTCCGCCTCCTCCGCGGTGACGTAGCCTTCCTTCGCCATGTCATCGAGGATGAAGCGCTGCCACCAGATGAGTTCCTCCTTGTTGTTGCCGTATGGCGAGAGGCGCGACGGCGCTTTCGTCAGCGCGGCGATGAGCGCTCCTTCCGCGGCGTCGAGATCCTTCGCGCTCTTGCCGAAGTATGAACGCGAGGCGGCCTCGATGCCGTACGACGAGGACCCGTAGGGGATCTCGTTGAAGTACATCTTCAGGATCTCGTCCTTCGAGAACTTGCGCTCGATCTGATACGAGAGGATCAGTTCCTTCGCCTTGCGCGTGAGCGCACGTTCATTGGTGAGGATGGCGTTCTTGATGAGCTGCTGCGTGATGGTCGAGGTACCCTCGACTCGCCCGCGGCGGAATGACTGCAGGAAAGCGCGGGCCAGGCTCTTCAGCTGGAAGCCCTTGTGTTCGTAGAAACGCTTGTCCTCCGAGACGATGGCGGCTTTGACGGCCACTTCAGAAACGTCCTCGAGCCCGACGAGGGTACGGTTCTGCTCGCCGTGTATCTCGTAGAGGAGGTGTTCGCCGCTCCGGTCCCAGATCTTGGTGCTCTTCTGGACTTGGCGGGTCAGGAGGCGGTTCGGGTCCGGGAGGTCCCGGCTGACCCAGGCGAAAAGAAGGCCGATACCCAAAACGCCGGCGAAAAAGCCGACGACACAGACGAGCCCGATCGCCCGAAAGATTTTTCGGGCCCTCTGGCGTCCCGCCAGCGAAGGTCCGCCGCCCATCGCCGAGGCAAAGGGGACCTTTTGGAGGACAGAGGGGCGGTGGGCGCGTCTTCTGGAGAAAAACGGACGATTTCGAAAGGATGGGGCCATGTAATTGCACTTACGGCAAGCACCTAGTAAGGTAACGCTTTCCAGGATAGGAATCAACCCCAGAGGATTGACAAAATGGCGGAAATGTGGTACCTTGGCCGGTCGACTGCTATGGCGGTCGATTTGGTTTCAAGGCTAAGGTTAGCACAAAAAAGTATGAAATTGACCAAAAAGCAGGTCCAGAGCGCCCTCAAGGACCTCAAAAACGGTCTTTCCATGACTCTGGCCATCATTCTCCTGACCCATTCCGCCCAGCCTCTCCAGGCTTTGGCTCAGGTTCAGGACGGATCGGGGGTCGCTGCCGAGGCTGCCGAATCGGCCGAACCGGACAGTACCCAGCCAGAAATGGCCACGACCGTGCAGGATAAGCTCCTGGAGGTCTGCGAGGCGAACGGTAAGATCATCGATGCCGGTAAGTGCGCTAAGCATCTTCTTGGCATGGTGATGACGGAATCTGAGGCCAAGGCCACTGCCGTGGGCGACCACGGATATGCTCGCGGCTGGTTCCAGATCAACAGCTATTACAACCCCGAGGTCGATACGGCCTGCGCCGAAGACCTGGAATGCTCCGCGACGTGGACGTTGGAGCGTCTTCTCAAGAAGGGCTACCTGAAATATTCCAACTGGGCCATCTGGTGCCACAACGGCTGCGGCATCAACCAGCACTACGTTCCCAAGGTCATCCGCAAGGGCAACTATCACTGGGACAAGCCCATCACGCTCGTGACTGCCGAAGCGCACCGCGCTCTCGCCTCGAAATAACCCGATGCGCCCATGAACTCCATGCTCATCCAGGCCGCCGTGGCCGCGACGCAGCTGACGATCATGTCGCTCCAGATCATCGTCGCCGACGCGCGCTCCGGCATCAATTGAACGTGAAGGACCCCGCGAGGGGTCTTTTACGTTGTGATATACTTGCGTCGATATGAAGCGCCTCCGGAGGAACGACGTCATTCACGAACGCCAGTCGGAATTCTCGCCGATCCTGTTCGATGTCCTCTTCGGACTGCTGATCTTCCTCGGCATCGATTCGTTCTTAGGTCTGCGGGACGCCGCGCACGTCGCGTTCTACCTGGCGTCGATGGCCGTCATCCTGCATTGGTGGCTGAAGTACAAGGCGGCGGACGACGCCTACGGACTCGAAGTAAACGGCTCCACGCTGGACCTGCTCTTCGGAATCTGCGAAATCGCGCTCCTGCAGATGGCGATGCTGTCCGCCGCGCAGGCCGACTATGCGACGGCCATCGCCTACTTCGCGATGCCGCTCGTGCTTGAATCCGTCTGGGCCGTGCTCTGGCGTTTTTTCGGTACGTGGCGTCACAGCAGCGCGAAACGCGCGCGCTATCTGGAACAGGAACTCGATTACACGATATTCCTGAATCTGGGAACCGCGTTCGCGCTCGGCGTCATCATCGTCCTTTCGCCCTTGATGACGGTTTCGGACTTGATATTGAGCTTCGTGCTGGCTTATTTCATATACATCGCGCTGACGCACCGCTACGAGATCATCGACGTGAAGCTGTTGTGAAGCGTTTACAAGCCGAATATCTTCGTTTATAGTGCGTCCGTCCCGGCGTCGCGTGAAAGACGCGCTCGGTGACCGCGCCTCACGCGACAGCCGCGTGACGGCGCAGCCGTTTTACGCGGCGCCGTGGCCAAGCGGTAAGGCAAGGGTCTGCAAAACCCTCATCACCGGTTCAAATCCGGTCGGCGCCTCCAAGAAAAACGCCCGGTGACGCACCGGGCGTTTTTCTTTGAAGGGAAAGCTCCTTGACGTCAATCGGAAGTCCTGGTATCTTTCAGGGTCGATGTCGACAACCCGCACCATCAGGAGTAACGGATGCGTCTATCAAAGAACGTCCAGGCGACGCTGCTCAGCGGCGCCATCGGCGCGATGTTCGCGCTTGGGATGAACGCAGCCGCTTGCGTCATGCCGTCTCAGAGGCCGCCTGCGGAATCCGTGACGCCGTCGCTTGCCGTCGTCGGACCGCCGGGAGCCGGCCTCGTCGTCGGGTACGCGCGCGAGCACCCCGACCCCGCCGTGAACGGTCCGTTCGCCGACAAGCTCGAGAGCGGCGAGATCAAGATCGTGGCCAAGAAGCCGAAGGGCGACAAGCTCGCCACGTTCGGACCATCAGGCGACGGATACTCGCTGACCATCGATCCGGACCTGCTGAAGCCGAAACCGACGCGTTCCGAGTTCGAAGACGCCCTTTCCGTCCTGAGCCACGAGCACGCGCACTACCTCCAGTTCATCGAGGGCCAGATGACCAACTATCATCCGGCAGGCAAGCCGATGACGGAGACGCGCTGCACGCTCGTCATCCTGGTAGAAATCGACGCGCACGGGAAATCATGCCGCGACGCCCGCCGATATGGGTGGACATCGAGGCAGGCCGTCGGCGCCTGCGAACGGACGCCCGCGACGATCGCCGAGTTCATCTACAAGGACCGCTCCGATGCATACCCGGTCTGCAAGGACGTCTGGGCATTCTTCGCCGGGAAATCCAAATGGAGCGGCAACTCGAAACGCAAGATGCGCTCTCTGGCTGAAGCCAGGCCGCGGAACGCGCCCGTTTACCTGCCGCCCCCGTGATGCGGTGATTCGACCGGCTCGGTCCGACTGGACCGGGCCTCTTTTTTTTGACAGGATGGCCGTATGAAAAACCGCTTCGTCATCATCGACGGCAACGCCATCCTGCATCGCGCCTGGCACGCCATGCCCCCGCTTTCCACCAAGGACGGGCGGGTGATTTCGGCCGCGTACGGGTTCACGACGATGCTGATGAAGGTGATGAAAGACCTGAAGCCGACGCATCTTGCGGTCACGTTCGACCTGCCCGGCGGCACGTTCCGCCATGAGGAGTTCGCGGCGTACAAGGCGCAGCGCGTCGAGCAGCCGGACGAGCTCTACGCGCAGATCCCGATGGTGAAGGACGTCCTCTCCGGCTACGGCATCCCCGTCTACGAGATGCCGGGCTACGAGGCCGACGACGTCATCGGCACGCTCACGAAGCTCGCGCCCAAGAGCGCCGAGACGATCGTCGTGACGGGCGACCTCGACACGCTGCAGCTCGTCGACGAAAAGACGAAAGTCTACACCCAGCGCAAGGGCATGTCCGACATCGTCGTCTACGACGAGGCGGCCGTCATGCAGCGCTTCGGCCTGAAGCCGTCCCAGCTCATCGACTACAAGGCGATGCGCGGCGACACGTCCGACAATCTTCCGGGCCTCAAGGGCATCGGCGAGAAGGGCGCATCAGAACTCCTCCAGAAGTACGGCGACATCGAAGGCATCTACGACGCGGTGAAGCGCTCGCCGAACGACATCAAGCCGCGCACGCTCCAGGCGCTCAAAGACGGCGAGAAGGATGTCCCGCTTTCGAAGCGGCTCGTCACCATCGTCCGCGATCTTCCTTTGAAGTTCAGGTTCGACGACGCGAAGCTCGGGAATCCTGACATCGACAAGCTCCGCTCCGTCTTTCAGGATCTCGAGTTCCGTACGCTGCTGCCGAAGGTCGAAAAGGACTATGCGACGAAACCCGCGAAAGGAAAAAAGACGCGCGAAATTTCGAAGCAAGCAAAAAGGCGCGACCGTGCGTTTTTGCCCGCTTCTGGGCACGCGGCGTTCGAAGGCGAAACGGGAGCGGAGGAGTTCACGATGCTCTTCCGCGACGCCAAGCGCCTGGCGCTCCGTTTCGGCTATCTCGGCGACGATCGAATCGACCCGAAGTGGTCCGGCCTCGCGGCGTATGACGGCGAAGTCGCCGCCGTCTGGAAATCCTCCGACGCGAAGCTCGCCGCGCCCGTCCTGAAACTCCTCGCGAACGACGCGACGAAGATCGGCCATGACCTCAAGAACGACCTCGTCGCGCTGATGTCCGTCGGCTCCAGTTTCGGCGGCGCGCTCGACGACGCGATGCTCACCTCGTATCTCCTCAATCCCGGCAGCCGCGCGCACGGACTCGCGGACCTCGTCTTTGACGCGACCGGCAAGACGAAGGACGCGCAGGCCTCTCTCTTCGGCGATGACTCCGGCTCGGGGGCCGGGGCAGGCTTAGCGGAGGAAGCGATCCAGGTCTGGGGCCTGGCCGAGACGATGCGCGCGCGGCTCGACGAAGAAGGCTTCCTCAAGGTCTACGAGACCATCGAGCGGCCGCTCCTGCCCGTCCTCGCGGCCATGGAAGCGCACGGCGTGAAGATCGACGACGCTTTCCTGAACGCGATGGCCAAGCGCATGCGCGCGCGCATCGACGAAGTCACGAAGTCCATCGTGAAGGCGGCCGGCGGCGATTTCAACATCAACTCCCCTGCCCAGCTCCAGGAGATCCTCTTCGTGAAGCTCGGGCTTCCGACCAAGGGCATCAAGAAGACCTCGACGGGCCAGCTCTCGACAGGCGCTGACGAGCTCGAGAAGCTCCGCGGCGCGCACCCCATCATCGCCGACATCTTCGAGCATCGCGAATATTCGAAACTGCTTTCGACGTACGTCGCCTCGATCCCCGAGAAGATCCATCCGAAGACGCATCGCCTGCACACGCGCTACAACCAGGCCGTCGCCGCCACCGGACGCCTCTCGTCCTCGGATCCGAACCTGCAGAACATCCCCATACGCACCGAGCTCGGCCGCGAGATCCGCAAAGCCTTCATCGCCGCCGAAGGGAACGTCCTCATCGCCGCCGACTACTCGCAGTTCGAGCTGCGGATCGCCGCTTCCATCTCGGAAGACCCGAAGATGATGGAAGCGTTCAAGAACGGCGCCGACATCCATACCGCGACGGCGGCCGAGATTTGGGAAATCACGCAGGCGGAAGTCACCTTCGAACAGCGCCGCGCCGCCAAGGCCGTCAATTTCGGCATCCTCTACGGCATGGGCGCGAACTCGCTCGCCGCCTCCGCCGGACTCTCGCGCGACGAGGCTTCGGATTTCATCAAGCGCTATCTCGACGCCTTCAAAGGACTCCGCGGCTACATGGAACAGTCCAAGGCGCAGGCGCGCAGCCTCGGCTACGTCGAGACGCTCTTCGGCCGCCGCCGCTTCCTGCCCGACATCAACTCCGGCGTCCCCTATCTCAAGGCCGAAGCCGAACGCATGGCCATCAACATGCCCATCCAAGGCACGCAGGCCGACATCATCAAGCTCGCGATGGTGCGCCTGCACGACAAGATCTCCAAGGAATACGGCCTCGGTCCCGATGCCGACGTGAAGATGCTTCTCCAGGTGCACGACGAACTCGTCTTCGAGGTGAAGGATGGTTTGGCCAAGGAGGTCGCTGTTTGGATCAAGGGCATCATGGAGAACACCGTCAGCCTGAAGGTCCCCATTGACGTGCAGCCCAAAATCGGCAAGACTTGGGGAAGCCTGGAATCTCTCGGGTGAGAAGGTCATTTCAAGGAGGTCGGACTTGCTGAGCGCCATCGCCATCGGAATCCTCATCGCAGGCGTCGTCATCGGCTGGAAGCTTCGCGGCTTCTGGGAACGCCGTCCGCGCATCATGCGCTGGGGCAAGAACAGGGAGCCCGAAGCCAGCGCGGCCCCCAAACCCGCCGGCGGCAACGGGGTCGTCGACCGCCTGAGCCGTACCGGCGAGCGCATCGTCGGCAAGGGCGTCGAAACCATCTTCGGCAAGCCCAAGAAACCCAAGGACGACACGGAGGACGAATGAGCAAGAGTCTCGTACCCAGGACGGACGCAGGTTCAACCTTCATCAGAGAGGTGAAGCATGACGGCATGACCGTCGCGGTCACCATCGGCACCGTCGTCGCCTACAGCGTCCTGCCCATCTTCGCATGGGTCGCCCCCGTCGTCGGCGGCGGATACCTTCTCATTCGCGCCCTCAAGCGCAGCATCGGCAAGTCCAAGCGCTAGTCCGTCTTCCTGCAAGGCGGCCTTTTTGTTTCCGGGGTATACTAGGGATATATGGCCGAGAAACACGCCATTTCAGCCCATTACGTGGCCAAATCGCTGCCCCTCTCCCTTATCGAGAAGCGCAACGAACTGGCCCTGATGACCAAGCGCCGCAACGCGCTGATTTTCGGGCGTCCGCAAGGGCAGATGATGATCGTGTTCTCGTTCGGCGTGGTGGTGCTCTATGACTTCGACGCGAAGCACGGCGCGCGCGTCCTGAAACAGCTCGTGAAGTACGGCGAGGAGCCGCTCGCGACGCCCAAGACCGAGGAGTACGCCGTCGTCGTCGATCCGGCGAGCAAGATCTCCGTCGAGTTCGACGGCGTCGTCATCGACGACGTCGACTCGGACCTCGTCTACGTCGTCGCCGAAGTCCTCGCGCAATCCGTCGCCATCGAGTACGTCGAGGAGAAGGTCGGCGGCATCGTCGGGCGTTTCGAAAAAGTCACGGCCGGCCTCGAGCGGGGCGGCAAGATCCGCATGCGCGACGCCGAGGTGCTGAAGACCATCGGCGCCGGCCGCAGCATCACGCAATACGTCATCTCCCAGCTTTCGCTCCTCGACAAGCCCGACAGCACGTGGGAAGACAAGGACGTCGAGACGACCTTCGTCGCCATGCGCAAGATGTTCGAGCTCGAGGATCGTTTCAAGGCGCTCGAGTTCCGTTTGAACTTCATCCAGGACACCTCCGAGCTCGTCCTCGACCTCATCCAGAACCGGCGTGCCGTCAGGATGGAACTGGCCATCATCTACCTTTTCGTCATCGACATCGTTCTGGTACTCTACGAGATGTTCTGGAAGTGAGGCGAGGGCACATCGAAGGATAGCTTCCTTGCCCGAAGCCTCACCCCGGAATCCCGCAGGGATATCCGGGGTCTTTCTACTTTGAAGTATCGCATGATCCTGTTTTTATACGGCGAGGACACCTACCGCTCGAAGAAGAAACTCGACGAGATTCGAGCCAAGTTTTTGCGCGACATCGACCCCTCCGGCTTGAATCTCCAACAGATCGACGGAGAGAAGGCGGAAATCGGCGATATCCGCTCGGCCGTTTCCGCCGCTCCGTTCCTGGCCAAGAAGCGGATGGTCGTCCTTACGGACGCCATAATGAACGCCGGCAAGAAGGAAGCGGAACCTTTGGCCGAGCTCCTGGATGACGTCCCCGAGGACACGATTTTGGTCGTTCGGGAACGGGTGGATACCTCGGAACTCGAAGGCGCTCCGGCCTATGATAAGCTCAAAAATGGCAAGTTTTACCCGGAATTCAAACCGCTCGGCCCCAAGGAAATCCAGGCCTGGATCCTGTCAGAAGCCAAGGAGCGCGGCGTGGAATTCCTGAAAGACGGCCTGACCGCGTACCTGCCCGTGGCTGGCAACGATGCCTGGAAGATCGGCGGTGAGCTTGATGCCCTGGCGGCCACGGCACGTGCCGAAGGGTCGAATCGGATTTCGGCCGAGGCCGTCCGGAGCCTCGCGCATCTGCAGGCGGCACAGAGCGTCTTCGATTTCTTGGACGCCGTCGGAACCCGCAGGGCCGATTTGGCCGTTCGCCTGCTTGATGCCCTGCTCGAACAAGGCGAGTCGGAGGTCGCCCTCCTCTCCCGCCTCCAAGGCCACGTCCGCGGTCTCCTCATCGCCGCCGACCTCTCGGTCCTCGGCCAGGCCACCAAGGAGCGCGTCGCCCGCGAAGTCGGCGCCCACCCCTTCGCCGCCGCCAAGCTGGTCTCCCAGAGCCGCTACTTCAAGCCCCACGAGCTGGAACGCCTCTACGTGAAACTCATCGACGCCGACGAGCAGCTCAAGCGCGGCGGCTGGCCCAAAGCCCGCGCCGCCCTCGACCTCTTCCTGGCGGAGATCGCCGAGACGATGAAAACCCCTTGACATGCAAGGGGTTTTTTGATAGTGATACAGACATCACCCGTCCCGTCAGCTGTCCCGACAGGAGTCCGCCATGAGCGAAACCGAGCTTGTTCCCTACCGCGTCGAGCATCCGTCGACGATCGAACCGATCGATGAATCGGTCATCCCCGATTGCGGTCGCGAGGAAAGCGACAGGCTCTCGATCGAGAAATCGAGAGTCGACCGTCAGCTCCTGGACCTCGGTTTCACGAGATCCACGCGCGTTCTCAAGAGATGCTTGCTGATTCTCGGACCGCTCTCGCTGCTGCCGGTCGTCGTCGCCGCAAGAAGCGTCGGCGCCATCTCAATCGTCGCGGCCAGCTGGATCGTCGTGGGCTGTGCCTTCGTTACGGTGGTGATAGCCACGCTTGCTTCCGGCATCTTCTGTGAGCCGCATGATAATAAGGAGACACGCGCTCTGCGCGCACGACAGGAGTTGCTGCAAGAGCGCCTGGAGAGTTTGAGGAGTTTGGAGCGTCTGATCGGCAAGCAGGGAGAAGCGAGGAAATTCCTGCTAGAGGCGAACGCCTTCAACCATGATCTCGAGCGGGTCGCGGACCTTGAGTGCACCGAAGCCGACAAGCTGATGATCCGGGAACGCCGAGCGGACATCCTGGGACGTATCAACGACTTCAGGACGAAGGTCCTCACGGCGGCTCCACAGCCCATGCTCCCTCCGTCCGGCAACCCCGACCGCGCCTCGTAAGGCCGGTCTTTTTCTTTGGACGACGAAAAACGTCCCGGCGGACCGGGACGTTTTCTTACTTCTTCTTGGAAGCGGCGAGCTTCGAGAGGTTGGCCATCAGGCGCGACTTGCGGCGCGCGACGGTGTTGAGCTTCATGATGCCGCGGCTGTAGGCCTTGTCGAGCATCTTGATGGCGGTCTTCACGGCCTCTTCGGCCTTCTTCACCTCGGCGGAGTCGAGGGCCTTGCGGACGGCGCGGCGCGCGTCGGCCAATTTCAGCTTGGCGAGCTTGTTGCGCTCGGCGTGCTTTTTGGTCTGGCGAAGCGCCTTGAACGCGGCGGCTTTGATCGGCATACGTGCGTTTTGGCGTTAGTTGATGGCTCTAATTATAAGGGATGGGCGTAAAACCGTCAAGGCGTCTAAGACCCTCTCTGAAAGAGAGGGTTGGGGTGAGCCTTGAAGCGTTATTTGAGGTGCTTGATTTGCTCGATTTTTCCCGAGATTTGGCTGAAATCGTTCCCGAGAGCGTCGATGGTCTTTTTCGCGTTCGTCACATGCGTCCAGTTGGTACGAAGGGATTCGCCGAATTTCGCGAAATCCTGCTGAAGACCCGCCAAAAGCGCGTATACCTTTTGAGCATCTTCTTCGATGCGCGTGCGTTCGAGTCCAACCTTCATGATGTAGAGGTAGTACGCCATCGTGTTCGGAGATGTCATGAGTACGTGCTTACTTGAGGCGAATCCGGTCAGGTCGCCATCGACGCCCTCGTCGTTCTTGAACGTCAGGACCTCGTAAAATATCGCTTCCGAAGGGACATACATGACTGCGAAATCGGACGTGCCTTCACCGGGGAGGATATACTTTTTCTCGATGTCCGTGATGTGCTTTCGGACAGCCTTGGCGAACTCGTTCCGCTCGAAGCGCTTCTCCTCCTCGGACTTTTCCGGAGCGACCATCTTGCGATAGTTGTCCGCAGGGAACTTGGAATCGACGGGAACCAGGCCATCTTTCGTCCTCAAGACGGCGTCGACGATCTGGCCGTCCTTGAAGCGATGCTGTAGCGAGAACGCTGATTTCGGGAAGTTCATCTCCAGCATGTCCTGGAGAACGCGCTCGCCGAAGTTACCGCGCAGCTTTTGCGAGAAGAACAGGTTGTTGATGCTGTCGATCTTCTGATTGATCGACTGCAAGGAACCGATGGACTGGTTCGCCTGAGCGATTTGCGCCAGCATCGTTCCCAGGCTTTCACTCACGTTCTTCTTAAGCTCATCGTTCTTGGCCGCCCCAATATCTTGGGAGCCTCGTAGATCTGCGAGCTTCTTCGAGAGTGCGAAATAGACTGCCGCAAGGGCTACAAGGAAGACGAGACTGGCGATCAGGATGGTTGAAGGCATGGGGAGGATTGACCGAGAATTTTTTTGTGCCTATACTATAGCGCGTGACACATCGTTACGCGAATGATGTCTCGAGAGAGCGAAGCGACGCCTGTCACGTCGCTCACGAGCGACGTGACCTGCCCACGCCCACGCCCCTGTAGTTCAACGGATAGAACTACCCCGTCCTAAGGGGAGGATGCATGTTCGATTCATGCCGGGGGCATGAGCGTGCGCAGGCGTATATAAACGCTGTTTGTCCGTGATATCCTTGACAAATAATATTGTACGACACTCATTCACGACTTGGATTCATCCCCATGTTGTTGACAGGTGTGTGTAAGATCGAAACCACGGGCCGCTAGCTCAGTTGGTAGAGCGCTGCATTCGCATTGCAGAGGTCAGGAGTTCGAGTCTCCTGCGGTCCACCAAAAGTAGCCTCGTTAGTACGAGGCTTTTTTTGTTGCGCTATATGGATTGATGTAAAACGGCACCATGTTTCACGTGGAACATTGTATCCACAAATTTTGGTTGTGTATGGAGTCCGTGCCAGTAAGTATATAGCTATGTTCCACGTGAAACAGTCTATGCAATGGATTTGGGTGTATAAGCCTATCTAAATTGCCGCGCGGACAAGCTTCATGGTTATAATTGTTTCATGTGAAACAATCTATTGGTGAGAAACTCCAACGAAGTTCGGAAGCTGAACTAGAACTCCTGGAACTTGTTTCACGTGAAACACTACCTAGTGGAGGATACCAACAACATATACACAACATAGCAGTCCAGAGTGTAATTTATGTCCACAATACTCTGGACAAATAATGTGTCCACAATTACTGCACGCAAAAATGTGGATAAACTGGGAAAAACTGTGCCTATTCTGTGTACATCAGGACTTGGTGAGCTTAATCCACAGTTATATTGGCTAAGGTTAGCCATAATATACGTTGACAAGGCGCATTTTTTCTGATATACTGCATTTGCATAGAGCTGAGGAGGAAATAATCGTGCAGCTTTCTTCTCGCTAGGGCTCGAACGCCGAGTTCACTGTGCGATAGAAATCAGGCTTGATCACCTGATCGTCAGGATCGCGAGTCTCACCGCTCGCAACTACCGTAGACAGGTCCGCTGCCTGTTGGTCAGCAGGAGTCGGAGTTTGTCGTGCGAGAGGTTTCAAGATTCGCGCTCACGTGCGTGAAATAATTTTCGTGTAGCCGCGCCTGCGCCTTCCGAAGTTTTTTCGTGTGCGGTTCGACAGCTGCGCGCTTGTACAAGCGCATGCCGAAAGCTCGTTCGTACAATTTCATTCAGCACCCAACGCCCGTCCTGATAATGGCCGTGGCGGTGTTTCTGTTGTCGCTTGCTGCACGAGCGGCAACAGTTACGGGTTTCTCTGACCTGGTAAACAGGCTCCAAATCAGCGTCGCCGCTGACCACGAGATCAAGTTCGTGACTCCTACGGGCGTCCAGTCTACGAGCGATACGATTACGATCACGTTCGAGTCTAACTACAGCCTGGCGGCGGTGGCTTTCGATGACGTCGACGTGGCCGTGGACAACGACGGCTCGCCTGGAGACTGCAGCGGCGCGTTCGGTGACGTGAAGAGCTTGGCAGCGACCGCCAACGCCACTGATTGGGGCGTCGGCGTCTCAGGACAGGTGATGACGCTGACCCCGGACACATCATCGGCGATCGGCGAAGTCCCGGCGGGAAGCTGTATCCGCATCCTCATAGGAGATAACGCTACGGGCGGCGCAGCCAATGACCAGATCATCAATCCCAGCGCCGCCATTTCACATAGCGTCGCTCTGGCCGGCGGGTTCGGGGATACGGGAGTCACCTATACCTTTAATGCCGACGCTGATCAGGTGACGATTTCGGCCACCGTAAGCGGCGGCGGCGGAGGCGGCGGAGGTTGCCCACCGACCTGCCCCCCGCCGAGCATCTTCGGCGTCAACGTCCAGAACATCACCGAAACGAGCGCGAGCGTCCTTTGGAACACCGATATATCTTCCACGAGCTTCGTGGACTACGGGACGACGGTCGCTTACGGAAGCACGGCCAGCGTCGGCGGGACGACCTTTAACCACAGCGTGCCGCTCAGCGGCTTGACCCCCGGCACGCTCTATCACTTCAGGGTGCGTTCGACCGGCGCCGGTCCCGAGGCGGCTTCGGGCGACAACACTTTCACCACGCTCGACACGACGCCCCCGGTCCTCAGCGACATTCAGTCAATCGATATCACCGGTACCAGCGCCCGCATCACCTGGGACACGAACGAGGATTCCGATTCGCGCGTCGACTATGACATCGCCCCTGGCCCGCCCTACGGATCGAACGTGACGAGCGGAACGCTGACCAACGCGCATTCGCTGACGCTGACCAGCCTCGTACCCAACACCACATATAGGTATAGGGTCACTTCGAAAGACGCGCTGAACAACAGCGCCGGATCGGTCGAATTCACGTTCACGACGCTCGACACCGTTTCCCCGGTCATCTCCGGCGTCTTCGTCGACAACATCACGATTGCTGGCGGCCGAGTGAACTGGACGACTGACGAGCTTGCGAACTCCGCGGTGCGGTACGGCCTGACGGCCGCCTACGGCTCCAGCTCGCTGAACGGAACCCTGGCCGCCAACCACCAGATGACGCTGACCGGCCTCGCCTCTGGCACGCTCTATCACTACAGCGTCAGCTCGCATGACGCCTCCAGCAATGGCGCTACCTCGACGGATCAGACCTTCACGACGCTTCCGGACACCACTCCGCCCGCCAACGTCGCGGGATTCGCCGCGGCGCCGAGCGATCAGCAGAACAGCCTGACATGGACGAACCCTCCCGACCCGGACTTCGTCGGCGTGAAGATCCAGCGGAGCGCGAGCGGATTCCCGGCGACGCCGACATCAGGCACGACCGTCTACGACTCGAACGGCGCCGGAGTCGTCGACGTCGGACTGACCAACGGAACCGCCTACTACTACACCGCCTTCGCCTACGACGGATCCGGCAACTTCGCTTCCGGAGCGACGGCGAGCGGGACGCCCAGCGACGGCCTGCCTCCTGGTCCGGTGACCGGTTTGGCCATCACCCCCGGCGACCAGCAGGCGCTCCTTACATGGAACAACCCGGCGGACTCCGACTACCTTCAGACGGTGGTGCAGAGATCGACGACTGGGTTTCCTGCGACGCCGAGCGCCGGTACGAGGGTCTTCTCCGGAAGCTCGCCGTCGTTCCTCGATACGGGCCTGACAAACGGCACGACCTACTACTACGCCGTCTTCGCCCAGGACACGTCGCTGAACTTCTCGACGGGCGCGCAAGTGTCCGGCGTCCCGTCCGCTCCGGCAGCGGTCTGCGGGAACGCCGCTTGCGAGCCGACGGAAACTTCGCTCTCTTGCCCAGGGGACTGCCCCATCGTTCCCGTCTGCGGCGACGCGACCTGCCAGCCGCCGGAGACGACGCTCTCTTGCCCTGCGGATTGCCCGGCCGGGCCTGTCTGCGGAAACGCCGCCTGCGAACCGACGGAAACTTCAGTTTCGTGCCCGGGGGACTGCCCCGTCGTTCCCGTCTGCGGCGACGCGACGTGCCAGCCGCCGGAAAACTCGCTCTCATGCCCGGTCGATTGCCCGGCGATTCCTGTCTGCGGGAACGCCGCCTGCGAAGTGCCGGAAACGCCGCTCACCTGCCCGGCCGATTGCGAGGCGGAAGAGCCGGTGGGGCCGGTCTGCGGAAACGGACCCTGCGAGCCAGGCGAGACGAGTCTCACCTGTTCGCTGGACTGCCCGCTCATCCCGGACGAGCCGGAAGAACCGATCGAAGTGCCGGAGGAGACGGTCGAGCCGGAGGACAAGATGGATCTCAAGCAGATCAAGTACTACACGCACGGACGGACGCTCGAAGTCTTCCCGGACGAGTTCGGCCTGATCCACGTGCTGCGCGACGTCATCTTCTCGGTGATGATCCCGTCCAAGGCCTTCAAGAAGGAGGTCAAGAGCGTCGGGATGAACTTCGGCAGGTCGTCCTACTTGATGAAGCAGACGCTGGACGGGTCCTCATACGTCACCGACATCGTGGTGACGGAAAAGAGCATGGGCCTTGGCCCGGCGACGGATGGGCTGGCCTGGGAAGAAGCGCTGCGTGACGCGCTGGGCATCAGGACCGCGCACGCAGCGACGACGCTCTACTCGGTAGAGACGACGCTCATCATCAACTACGCGGACGGCACGGTCGAGGTCGCCACGCCCGCGCTGAACGTCGAAGATCTGGGACGCGTCTTCTATGAGGAAGATGGGACGAAGTCCGGTCTGGAAGGGGCCGTCGTCACGCTCAGCCGGAAGATCGGCGGCGAGTGGATCCAGTGGGATGCCGCCGCGTACAAGCAGGTCAACCCCGCGATGACGGACGCGAACGGAGAGTTCGGCTTCATGGCGCCGCCCGGTGAATATCGGGTAGCGGTGGAGAAGGAAGGTTTCAGGACGAGGTTCCCGCCGCCGGTCATCGTCTCGACCCGTTCGGCGAACATGAACCCGACGATCGAGATGGTGAGGCTCCCGAAAGCCATAACGGAAGTCATCGTGCCGGGCGCGTCGATCATCGAGAACATCGGCAACGTGGCTAAGGCGCTCGGAGCGCAGTCAGGGTACGTCACCAAGGTCATTCGCACGGAAATCATCGAGGATCCGCGGGTGAGGGACGCGGCGACGAGCTACATCGTGCCGGCCGCCGCGGCGGTCACGACGGCGGTCGTAGCGACGGCGGTGCAGGCCACGAGCCTCATCGGCTACCTCTACTTCCTGCTTACCCAGCCGCTCCTTCTGCTGGCGCGACGCAAACGCAAGGAGTTCGGAGTCGTCTACAACTCGCTGACGAAGCTCCCCGTCGACCTGGCGATCGTCCGCCTCTTCCGCACCAGCGGAAAGCTCGTCCGCACGAGCGCGACGGACAAGCTGGGGCGCTACGCCTTCCTGGTCGATCCTGGCGAGTATCGCATCGAGACGTCGAAGCAGGGCTACACGTTCCCGTCGCAGTACCTCAAGGAAAAGAAGGAAGACGCGCAGTACCTCGACCTTTATCACGGGGAGACGATCCGCGCCGGCGAAAAGGGCGCCGTCATCACCGCGAACGTCCCGATGGATCCTCTCGACATCGTGAAGTCCGTGCGCAGGCTCTACTGGGAAACGATCGTGCGGAAGGCTCAGAGCGCGCTGGCTTTCTCCGGCGTCATCCTGACGCTGATCGCGGCGCTCCTCTATCGCCAGTCGTATCTCTGGATCCTGACGGCGGTACAGCTCATCCTCTTCTTCCTCTTCCGGCGCCTGGCGCGCCCGAAGAGGCCGAAGAATTGGGGAATCATCTACGACGAGAAGACCAGGAAGCCGATCCCGTTCGCGGTCGCCCGCATCATCGAGACGCAATACAACAAGGTGCTCGAATCACGGATGACCGACGCGCGCGGCCGATACAACTTCCTGGTCGGCAACAACAGATACGTCGTGTCGATCGAGAAGCCGGGGTACGAACCGAAGAAAACGGAAGAAATCGATCTTTCAGGAAGAAAGACGGGAGAAGGCGTCGTCGATCTCGACATCTCGATGAAGGAGAAGAGATCCGAATGACGTCTGCCGCGTGACCGAAGCCTCGCTTCGGCATCCGGTTCGGACCCCCTTATGTCGGACGGAGCCCGCTGCACGAGCTCCGTGAGACGGGAGGGGAGCCGAACCGGGTGGAAACACCCAAAACCACTACGACCTTCAAGACTCACCCCAACCCTCTCTTTCAGAGAGGGGGCCGGGCGAATCCCTCCCCTGAAAGGGGAGGTGCCGAAGGCGGAGGGGTCTTAAAACCGCATGGATCACGTTAAGCACAAATCGCGGATTCTCCGCGCGTTCCGCCGTTTCGGCCGGAAGGTCTTGAAGACCATCCCGGTCCTTGTTGTGCTTATCGGACTGCTCGGCCCCTATACCTATATGGGCGCCACCCCCGCCTCCGCCTCCAACACCATCCCGAAGATCCTCAACTACCAAGCTCGCATCACCAACGCCTCAGGCGTGCCGGTCGCCGACGGCAGCCTGAACATCTGGA
>ERZ1292633.571-Hain-H41-02um-R1-571-length-42576-cov-7_pt1 | contig 42576 bp, 46 predicted proteins | sample MGYA00564406_ERZ1292633 | MGnify/ENA primary metagenome ERZ1292633 (study PRJEB36523, sample SAMEA6512639) | groundwater metagenome | collected 2019-01-08 | study: AquaDiva: Metagenomics assemblies of 32 groundwater samples | reverse complement strand
ATCGGTGAAATCATTTCAAAAGGCCGTACAGATGCCCGATTCGTTATTCTTTTTGATATCCGCCTGTCCAGGATTCTCCTGGGATTTGCAATCGGAGGCGCTTTAAGCCTTGCCGGAGTAATTCTGCAGGGGATGTTCCGTAATCCCCTGGTTGAGCCTTATACTTTAGGTATTTCAGGCGGAGCGGCATTGGGTGTGTGTTTGAATATCGTCTTACGTATGCAGAATGTGTTTGGTTTATTAAGTTTGCCTATATTTGGTTTTCTGGGAGGTATTTGCGTAATAACACTGGTATATGCCTTAAGCGTGAAACAGGAGATTTTAAGGATGCAAGGGCTCCTACTTTGCGGAGTAATGTTAAGTTTTATTTGCTCATCGCTGATCATGTTGATTATGGCTATTTCCCGGGCCGAAGATTTGCACGGAATTGTTTTTTGGATAATGGGCTCACTTGACCAGCCGAATTGGTTATTGATAAAACTAGCGTTGGGAATGGCAATCCTGGGTTTAATTGCAGCGTATATTTTTTGTTTTGACCTGAATGCTTTTTCTTTAGGCCAAGAGGAGGCAAGGCATTTGGGCATAAACGTTGAAAAGAGCAAACGGCTGCTTTTTATCCTGGCGTCATTACTTACGGGTTTTAGCGTATCAATTGCCGGCATGATCGGCTTTGTCGGCCTTATCGTACCGCATTTTATGCGCCGGCTTGTAGGAAACGACCACCGGATTCTTTTAATCAGCTCTTTTTTGAGCGGAGCTGTTTTTTTAATTTTTTGTGATAGTTTAGCCCGGACAATAATTGCGCCGATAGAATTTCCGGTTGGCGTGATTACCGGGATATTAGGTGGAAGCCTCTTTATCTACACCTTTACCAGAAAGCCATGTTAGAAATCAAGAATCTGACCTGCGGATACACGGGGAATTTTTTTGTCCAGGATATTAATTTTAAAGTTAATAATAAGGAGATTGTAGGCATAATCGGGCCTAACGGTTCAGGAAAAACTACATTGCTGCGCGGGATTAGCCGTACGCTTAAGCCAAAAAAAGGCGCAGTTATCTTAAACGGGGAAGATATCTGGCAGATGAGCTTCAAAGAATTAGCAAGGAAGATGGCAGTACTTCCGCAGGGTATTAATCCTATATCGATGACTGTAGAAGAATTTGTTCTTTTAGGCAGAATTCCGCATTTAAAAAATTTCCAATTTTTTGAAGATAAGGACGACCTGGAAATTGCCGAAGAATGCATGCGCTTAACTGATACGTTGAGGTTTAAAGATCATCTTATGACTCAGATAAGCGGAGGAGAGAGGCAGCTTGTATTTATTGCCCGCGCGCTTGCTCAACAGCCAAAACTCCTTTTACTGGATGAGCCCACAACATATTTAGACATTACCCATCAGGTGCGAATTTTGGATCTGATAAAACGGTTGAATCGGGAATTAGAGTTGACAATACTCATGGTTTTACACGATCTGAATCTGGCCAGCGAATACTGCCGGCGTTTAATCCTGTTAAGTAACGGAAGGATTTTTAGGGAAGGGGCAACCGAAGACGTAATCAACTATAAAATCATTGAAGAGGTTTATAAAACAGTGGTAGTGGTGGAAAAGAACCCGGTTTCTGCCAAGCCGTATGTATTGCTGGTTTCTGAAGATGAAATAAAAACGAACTCGCCGGAGAGGGAAAGGAAATGATGGAAAAGAGAGTATTACTTTTTACAGGGATAATGACATTAACAATTGCCTTATCGGCTTATGCTGAAGAAGACAAATATATTAACGCAAAAATTATTGAACTGGAGTCGATAACCGTAACTGCCTCAAGGACAACGCGAAAGGTGTCAGAAACGCCAGCGAGCGTAAATATTCTTTCTGCTCAAGAAATCGCGCAGACCAACGCAAAAAGCATTCCTGATTTATTGAAGAATGTTGAGGGAATATATACGTATGATTCCTCCGGAGTAGGGTCTACCGGTGTTGTCAATATGCGCGGTTTTTATGGAGGTATGTCTAGCCATCAACTGGTATTAGTCGACGGAATACCGCAGAATAAAGGCGCAGATAAGCTGGTTGATTGGGATTTGATTTCATTGGATAACATAGAGAGCGTCGAAGTTGTACGAGGCCCTGCGTCAGCTCTCTACGGAGATAATGCCATGTCCGGAGTAATAAATATTATTACTAAGAAGCCGAAGGATAAGCCTGAAATTCGAGTATCAACTTCTTTCGGCAGCTTTAATACGCAGGAGTACGGAGTTTCGATTTTGGGAGCGTATAATAAACAACTAAGGGTGCTTTCGGGGGTAAGTTATAAAACCACGGAGGGATTTCGGCAACATTGTGATTACGATAGGACTCATGCGGAGGGAAAGTTAGATTATACAATTAACGATGCTCAAAACTTAAGATTGTCATTAGACTATTATGAGAAAGAAAGAGGCGCTATTCCGTGGGCATTGACTGAGGCCCAGATTGCGCAGGATCGGCGTCAGGCACGCCCGGGTAGCGAAAATGATAAAAGCGGCGGAACAAAAAGCGACGTAAGCATTACGCACGCTTGGGATATAAATGATGAGGCAAAAACAGAAGCAATAGTTTATTATAAAAATAATGACGTAGATTCATTTTATACAAGTGGAAGTGCAGAGAGTACGAAAAAAGAGCAGATTGAGGATGAAGATGCTTATGGTGTATTGCTGAAAGGCAGCTTAAATCAGGAAATTATGGGCTTAGAACATGAATTTACTGCAGGAATTGACCTGGGAAAAGATTATTTCAATTATGAGGAATACAAAGCACCGTATCAGCAAAGAGGAGCGCTTCAGAGCGATTACGCAGTTACAAGGGGCAAAATCGGGCCGTACCTTCAAGATGAAATTAGGCTTATTGACGCTTTACGGTTTATCGCAGGGATGAGGCATGATTGGGTAGATTTTGATTTTGACGACCGCAAAACTACAAATAATTCAAAGACAGAAAAAATGTCTAAATTAACTCCGAGATGCAGCCTGGTTTATATGTATCAGAAAGATTCGAATCTTTATGCTAATTATGCTCAGGCCTTCAGGACTCCTACAATAGGCCAGATGTTTACTTATGGAAGCTCGGCTAATCCTGATTTAAAGCCTGAAGAAGCGACAAGCTATGAAATCGGATTACGCCATCGTTTTAACGAATCTTTGAAATCAAATATAAGCTTTTACTGGATGGAGCTTGATAATGAAATTTGGTATGACTATGCTAGCGTAAAATATCAGAATTATGGTAAAACATCTCATAAAGGCGTAGAGGCGAGTTTAGATTTTAGAATTGTCAAATGGTTGTCAGGATTTGCGAATTATACCTATTCACGGGCAAAAAATGAAACAGGAAGTTATAGCGGGAAATATCTGGCCAACATCCCGATACATAAGGCAAGTTCAGGATTGCATTTTGCTACAGAGTTTGGGTTGAGTTGGGATTTAGCTGTTACGTATGTTGGCAGCTCTTATATTGATTCGACAAACGGCAATAAACTTTTAAGTTATATAACAGCGGATACTAAGGTGAGCTATGAATATAAAGCAATGAAGATATTTCTGGCAATTGATAATTTTTTTGACAGAAAATACAACTCCCATGGTTTTGTAAGCGGCGCTACAAAATATTTTAATCCGGCGCCGGGTGAAACATTTACTGGAGGCGTAGAGATTAAATTTTAGTAAAATAGTAAAACTATTGACATTTTGACCGGCAAATGGTATTATTTTTCCTACAAACACCCAGCGCAATCGGTAGCCCGGCGCCTATAGGAATTACGCCGGCATGCGCTTTTGCGCAAATGTGCGCTGGTGTTGTCTAATTGACAAGGGGTGATTAAAAATGCAAGAAAATCAACCAGTTAGAAACGAATCATTTGAAGCAATGCTGCGCCGTTTTAAAAAAGACGTGGAACAGGACGGTATTCTAAAAGAGGTCCGGGAGCGCAAGCATTACGAGAAGCCCAGCGAGCGTAAAAGAAAGAAAGCGAAGGCTAAGAGGAGATTTTAGTTAATGAGTATCGGCCTCTCTGTCTCCTGGAATGCTTTTCGCTATGAAGATGCAGAGGCTATGCTGGCAGAAGTCCTCGCTCTGGGTTTTAAAGAAATAGAATTAAGTTTTAATCTCACCGTTTCCCAGGTAGAAGTTATCGCTGCCTACCTGGGGCCTCACGGGATTTCTGTAAGAAGCCTCCATAATTATTGCCCTATCCCTGATGGTTTAGCAAGAAAAGTTGCATTGCCAGACTGTTATTCTTTATCTTCACTTGATGAAGAAGAGCGCTCTTTGGCAGTGCGTTTTACTAAAAGGTCTATTGATACTGCCGAACGATTGTCTGCTCAGGCAGTAGTTTTACATTGTGGAAGAGTTGAAATTCCTGATCGCATGCGCGATCTGGTTAATCTTTATGAAAAGGGCTTAAAAGATTCTCAAGAATTCCGACAGTTGCGCCAGGATATTATCCGCCAGCGTAAAGAAACCAAAGGTAAATTTTTTGAGCAAACTCTGCGCAGTATCGATGAGCTTGAGCGTTATGCTCGCCGTAAAAATATATCTTTAGGGATAGAAACACGTTTTTATTACCGGGAAATTCCGGAGTTTGAAGAGATAGGTATAATTCTTGAAAAGTTCCGCGGCAGTAAAGTTTGTTATTGGCATGATACAGGCCATGCGCAGGTAATGGAGTTATTGGGTTTTATGCGCCATGAGGATTTTTTAGAGGCATATTCCGGATCTCTTGGCGGGATACATATACATGATGCTCTTGGTTGCGATGATCATCGTGCTCCCGGAAAAGGAGAAATAGATTTTTTAAAGCTCAAGCCTTATATAAAAAAAGACACCATTAAGGTTATTGAGGCGCATCATCCGGCTACTGGCGATGACCTAAAATCAGCTAAAAAATTAATAGAGGGAATTTTTGATGCATAAGGATAATTTACGTAGGGCTGCAGTTGCCGGAACATTTTATCCGTCAGATCCCGGAGAATTAAAAGAACTCATCCGCTCTTTTCATAAGCCTATAGCCAAAAAAATTAAAGCAAAAGCTTGTATGCTTCCGCATGCCGGGTATATTTATTCAGGTGCTGTCGCGGTGAATACTTTAGCTGGTATTGAGATTCCCGGTATATGTGTACTTATCGGCCCGAATCATACCGGTAGAGGTGAGGCTTTTAGCATAATGCAGGAAGGTTTCTGGCAGACTCCTTTCGGAGATGTACGGATTAATACCGTACTTGCGCAGTCAATATGCCGGTATTTTAAATATCTTGTTGTTGATGAAGAGGCGCATATTCTTGAACATTCTCTTGAGGTAGAAGTTCCAATTCTGCAGTATTTTTCTCCTGCCGTAGAAATCGTTCCGATAACTATAGCTAGTGATGATCCGGAGTTGCTTGAAGAATTAGGTAATGCAATTGCTTTAGCGATTCAGGCGGAAAATTTGAAAGATAATTCTTTAGTGATAGCGAGTTCTGATATGAGCCATTATGTTTCGGCTGAAATGGCTAAAATAAATGATCAGCAGGCGATAAAAGAAATTATTGGGCTTAATCCTTCTGGTTTAATCCAAAAAGTAGAAGAGTTGAATATTTCCATGTGTGGATATGCGCCGGTGGCTTCGATGCTATATGCTGCCAAGGCGCTAGGCGCTAAAAAAGCGGGGTTATCCGGTTACCAGACTAGCGGTGATGTTACCGGTGATTATGCTTCGGTGGTGGGGTATGCGGGGGTGGTGATTAGCTAGGGACATCTCTTAACAAGTAATTTGCCTGTCAAGAGATGTCCCTGTAAGAAGTGTCCCTGAACTTGCGAGGAGTAGCAATGGACGATATCAAAAAATCAGTAGACGAGAGCGCGTTTTTGCCTTCTGCGCCGGATTTTAATTTTTTTATCAGTACTTTGGCTTTACAGGTTTCCATATTTTTAGGAGATATGGCTGATCCTACTACTAATAAGAAAACCGAGAATTTAATTCAGGCAAAATTTATTATTGATACTCTGGATATGCTTAAAGAAAAAACCAAAGGTAATTTGACCGATGATGAGGCTAAACTTATCGAGAATGTGCTTTTTGAGCTTAAAAGCAGTTATGTTACCAAAGTCAATAAAACACAAAAATGAGTAGAAAAATTGCTGTAATAACCGGAGGTGCTGGGTTTATTGGCTCGCACTTGTGCGACCGGATGCTTGATGAAGGGCTAAAGGTGATCTGTGTTGATAACCTGATTACCGGCTCAATGAATAATATTGACCACCTTCTTAAAAACAAAAATTTTCGCTATGTTCAGCATAATGTATCAAAACCGCTAGAGATCAAAGAAAAAGTCGATTATGTTTTACATTTTGCTTCTTTAGCTTCTCCTGTCGATTATCTGAAATATCCCATCCAAACGCTTAAGGTTGGTTCATTAGGTACGCATAATAGCCTCGGTTTAGCTAAAGCAAATAATGCGCGTTTTTTACTTGCTTCGACTTCAGAAGTTTACGGAGATCCGTTAGTGCATCCCCAACCGGAGAGTTATTGGGGGCATGTTAATCCTGTGGGGGTGCGTGGTTGCTATGACGAAAGTAAGCGTTTTGCTGAAGCAATTACTATGGCTTATCATCGTGTGCATAAAATAGATACGCGTATTATACGTATTTTTAATACCTATGGGGAGCGTATGCGTATTAATGACGGAAGGGTGGTGCCAAACTTTATTTATCAGGCAATGCATAATCTACCGATGACTGTTTATGGTAAAGGTAAGCAGACCCGTTCTTTTTGTTATGTCAGCGATTTAGTAGAAGGGATCTGGAGATGTTTGTGTTTACCAAGAGATAAAAAAGGCAGGGTTCATGAACCGTTTAATTTAGGTAATCCAGGTGAATTTACTATCAGGGAACTTGCCGATATTGTGGCCGAGCTTACTAATACCAAAGGCAATATTACCTATGAATCTTTGCCAATAGATGATCCCAAGCAGCGCCAGCCAGATATAAGCAAGGCGCGTAAATATTTACGTTGGCAGCCAAAGGTGTCGTTACTTCAGGGGCTTAAGAAGACGATAGCGTGGTTTGAAGTTTAGTATTTTGACCGCGTAGGTCGTTTCGACCTACGCGGTCGAGTAGGTGTTGAATATACTCCTGCTCTATGATATACTTATTATGTAAATCCCTGCGGGATAAGAAGAACCATATTTTTTTATTTATTTTTCTTGACATAGAAGAAAGGAGGTGGTATAAGAAAAGTAATATAACACAAGGTAACGCGTATGGCCTGGAAATTAATCGGATTAATTTTGGATAATATATCCGGGTTACTATAAGCGATACCTTAAACCCTGGAAGGAGGGGAAGTAGGAATGAACAGAAAAGGTTTTACGTTGGTAGAAATCATGATCGTTGTTGCAATCATTGCCTTATTAGCGGCAATCGCCATTCCGAACTTACTACAAGCAAGAAGGACAGCTAATGAAGCTGCTGCTCAGGCGAATTTGAGAACATTTGCTACAGCCGCGGAAACTTATGCTACGGCAAATAATGGTAATTATCCAGATACTCTTGTGCAATTAGCTACTTTTGCTGCGGCAGCAGGAACTATATGTGATACTTCTACGCAGGGTTATACTTATGTTTGCAATGCTACTTTAGCAGTTGGAGGCTATAGCATGCAAGCTCAAGCTACTGGTTGCAATACCACAGGAACACTTGATTATACAGTAACCACTGGAGCTGTTACTACAAGCGCAGCTTGTAGCTAATAGTGAAAAGAAGTAATCTTATTAAAACTCCACGTTTTTGTTTTAAAAACGTGGAGTTTTTTTTAGGAGGGTTTACTCTTGTAGAAATAATGATCGTAGTAGCTATAATTGCACTTTTAGCATCTATCGCTATATCCAATCTTTTACGTGCCAGGCGTGCTGCTAATGATGTCTATGCCCAGGCAACTCTTAAAGCAATCTCTACTTCCTGTGAAACTTTTGCTATTAGTCATTCCGGAAATTACCCCGTAGTAATGAATGATCTTATTACAACTTCTCCGCCTATTCTGCGCGTGGATTATACTGCAGCACTTACTGGTGGATATAACTTTACTTGCCCAACTTTTGCCGATACAGGTTATATTTGTGCAGCTACGCCTGTTTCTTGCAATTCCAGTGGCACCCGCATTTTTACTATATCTACAGGAAGTGTTATTGCTGAAGTAGCGTGTAGTTAAATTATATTGTATAAAAAATTATTTATGATAAAATTTTCTTAAGATGAAAAATAACCGCGCCGAAAGCCTGGTAGCAATTACTGTAAGCGTGGCTTTAATCAGCTTGCTTTTAATTTTTATAATTGAACAGGCAACAAAACTTAATATCACTCAAAACGAATCCGCTGCCCAGGCTTCGCTTAAACTTGTCTCTGCTGCCCTTGAAAACTATTCTAAAGACCATCAGGGTACTTTTCCTCTTACAATTTTAGCTTTGACTCAAGGTACCCCTGCGTATTTGGATCATGATTATCTTAATGATTCATCTTTCAAAGGTTATAGATATGATTGTTTGCGGCTTGAAGCTTCCGGGTATCAATGCCAGGCTAAGCCTTTGCATTGCCGTTTAAGCGGGAAAAATATTTTTTCCGTTACTACCGGAGGGGTTTTAGGGGCAGTATCATGTCAGATAAAGGAAGAATGAGAATAAAAATATCTAATCGCGCGTTTACTTTAGTTGAACTTATGGTTGCTGCGTTTATACTTTTATTCGCTATTAGCGGAATGCTTGTTGCTTTTGTCAGCTCAACCTTGCTTAATGAATCAAATAACAATCTTGTAATAGCTGTCAATGACGCGCAATTTGTGCTTGAGCAGATTAAAGGGGTTGCTTATACCAGTATTTCAAGTTATAGTGCCCCTACTTTTACTAGTTTATCTTCTGAAACGATTACGCTTTCGCGTAATGTAGGAACCAGAATAGCGGAGGTCACTGTAAATGTCAGTTGGAGCGAAAGAGGGAGTACGCGTAATTTTTCGCTTTCTACGCGTATTTCCAGTTAAAATAAAAGGATTTAGTCTTATAGAAGTTTTAGTAAGTATGCTTTTATTAGGTATAATTATGAGCGCTTTATTTATCGCGCTTAATATAGGAGAATCAGGTAATTCGATAAGCGGAGTAAAAGTTGAGATGCAAGCTGCTACGCGTAATTTGATGGATTGGATCGCTCGTGATATTAGAGGCGTGCTTGGCTCTGAAATTGCGCAGGCAGTTAATACGCCTTCTGGGACACATTTGAAGTTTAATTTGTGGCAATGGAGTGATGCGTCTAATACTTGGTATATAACCGGAGATTATATAGATTATAATTATGATCCGGTCTTTGATAGAATAACGCGGAGTTTGATTAGCGGCGGAAATGTTATGCAAACCTGGAATTTTAGCGATATAGTTGAAAATCCGTTTTATACTACTTATAACGATACTACTAAGGAATTTGTCGAGTATGATTTCGAAATAACCAAAAAACTAATAGTATTAATTAGTATGCAAAGAACAGCTATTGGCGGAAGAGTTATTACTACTACATTGCGTGAGGAGCTAAAAATTAGAAATGAGTAAACGCGGCGTAGCTCTGATTATGGCACTTTCGGTTATTGTTGTTTTAAGTATTCTTTCCGGAGCGTTTTTTTTAAAAAGCGCAAGTCAAAATACGCAAGCTAAAAAATACGTTTCTTCTGTCAGGGCATTCTGGCTGGCAGAATCCGGAATTGCCGAAGCAATTGATAATATGCCCAATAGTGTATCAGGAGACTTAGGTGGTTCTAGCTATGATTATAGCGCAACTACTACCCTTATTTCGGGTAATTATTATAGGATAAATTCTATTGGAACCGTTACTCTGCCTTCGGGTGAAGTAATAACCAGATCTTTATCTGCAGTAGCAGAAACCGATCCTATTAATTTAGGTAATTTTCAACATGCGATACGCACAACCGTTGAGTTGGATATTAAAGGCGGGGTGACTATTAATGGGCCTACGGAAGAGTATGCTTCAATTAATTTTGCCGATCTTTTTGAAAATGGAAAAGAGGATGTTGAAGCATATGCAACTGCAGTTTATAATGATCCTCCTAGTAACGTTACGCCGGTTGAAGGGCTTACTTGGGTTAATGTTTCTGCGGGAAATGAGCTACGTATTAGCACAAGCACATGGACAGGAAGCGGGATACTGATAGTTGAAGGGGATGCGCAGATTACAGGCGGAGCATTTAATGGTATAATATATGTAATCGGTAATTTGCGAATGGCAGGCAATGCTATTATTAATGGTACTATTTTAGCTGAGACGAGTGCAACTATCGGAGATACAGAGATAACTGGTACGGTTGATATAACTTATGATGAAGACGCAATCAGAGAAGCTATAGAAGACATTTCTTTTATTCATCCAGAATTAGTCTCATGGCAAGATGAAGGCGCATAATATATGAAACAATTTTCAGGCAAGACTAAAGACCGTTTTACTCTTGGTATTGATATCGGAACTCACACTATAAAGGCTGTTAAATTAAAGATCGCAAAAGACAACAAAGCCTCGATTTGCGATTATTATCTTGAGCCAATTCAGATGGATTTAGAGCAGGTATTAAAAAAAATTAGCACAGCTAGCCAGGTAAAAAATGCAGTAGTTTCTGTTTCTGGATTATCGGTGATTTTACGCTATATTGATTTTCCAAAAATGAACGATGCCGAGCTTCGCCAAGCTTTAAAATTTGAGGCGCAAAAGCATATCCCTTTTTCTTTAAACGAAGTTAATTTAGACGGGTATATTTTAAATTCAAGCTTACCGGATAATAAGATGCTTGTGCTATTGGCTGCGGCAAAAAAAGATTTTATTAACCAGAGGGTTAAAGTAGTAGAAGGAAGCGGTTTATTTATTAATCTGATTGATATAGATTCATTAGCAGTTATAAATGCCTTTCTTTTTAACTATGGCCAGCAGGAGAACGTAAAAACTAAAACCGTGGCACTATTAAATATTGGTTCGGCATTTAGCAATTTAAATATCCTGGAATCAGGGGTTCCCCGTTTAAGCCGGGATATCCATATTGGCGGCAGTAATATTACCCAAAGAATTGCAGATGCAACGGGTGAAAATTTTAAAGTTGCCGAAGAACTTAAAATTAATTCCGCGATAAAAAAGGCTAAAGATTTTGCCGCGGCAATTGACCTTGTGCTCTCAAATCTGGCTTCGGAAGTGCGCACTTCTTTTGATTATTACGAAAGCCAAAGCGCGTCTTCAGTAGAAAAAATATTTTTAAGCGGAGGAGGGAGCCTCTTAGCAGGGTTAAAAGAGAAGCTTTCTTCTTATATCGGGATTGAAGTGGAAATTTGGGACACATTTTCGCAAATTTCTACAGAAAATATTACAGAAACTGATAAATTAAAAGAAAAAGCAGCTCAGCTTGCGGTTGCAACCGGGCTTGCGCTGCGGGGATAAAATGATTGAGATAAATTTACTTCCCGAAGAACTTAGGCAAAAAGCGAAAAAACCTGTTTCAAATGAGAGTGTTAAGGTTATTCCCAGCCAGGTCTTTCTTGTAATCCCAGGAATTTTAGTTTTGATTATCATAGTGCAAATTATTTTAGGAGTTTTATCTATTTTTAAGAGTACACAGCTTGGCATGCTTAAGCGTCAATGGGGTATTATGGATGTCGAGCGTAAGCAGTGGGAAGAGCTAAAAAGTGGTACGGCACAACGCAGCCTTGAAGATAAAATAATAAATCAGCTAAGTAGTAAAAGCCTGCTTTGGGCGCCAAAACTTAATAAGTTAAGCTTGCTCCTGCCCGGCGGAATCTGGTTTCAAGAGCTTACTTATTCTCAAGTTGGGCTTAATCTACAGGCAAGCGTAATTTCTTTACAGAAAGATGAAATGGCGCTAATTAACAAATTTATGAAGCAGCTCAAGGATGATAAGGATTTTATGCAAGGGTTTAGCGGGCTAGAGCTTTCTACGGTTAGTAAGCGTAAAGTTGGCGGCTATGATGTAACCGATTTTACATTGAGTGTTATGATTCCGGGCATGGAGAAAAAGAGATGACGATAAAAGATTTGCTTTCAAAAATTAATTCAAACGATTCTTTTATCACGGAGTTGATCTCGGATAAAAAAAAGCTTATTTTAGTTGCTATTTCCATGGGTATTTTTCTTTACATAGACCTGGGGATGATTTTTCCTGCCCAAATTAAAGGATTAAAAAACATAGGAAAAGATATTTCTATTAAGGCTGAAGAGATAAAAAGTGTTAAGCTGGGGCTTAGCCAGGCAAAAAATACACAGATAAAAACAGAAGCGGTTTTAGTAAAAAGGGTTATTAGTGAATCAGAAATAATGATTCTGTTACAAAGAATTTCAGAGATAGCTAATGAGCGGAATATAAGTTTGGCTCAGATTAAACCGCTAAAAAATAAAAGCCTAAAAGATGAAGTTGTAGAGGGGCAAAGTTTTTCTCCTTTTTCAGTAAGCCTTGAATTTGATACTGATTACCATAATTTTGGAGTTTTCCTGAATAAGCTTGAGCAGATGGATATTTTAAGCGGAGTTTCCGACCTACACATTATAAATTCCAATGATTCTTATCTTAAGCAGAGTTTTATTGTAACTTTAAAAGCGTATGTTAAAAAATAAATTGGTTTTTTTGGTTATTATTTTAACTGTAATTTGCGTATTGGGGTTTGAATATAGCGCAAAGAAAAAACGCAATCCTTTTATACCGCTTGTGACTGCCGATGGAATTCTTTTAAAAATAGACGAGGAGGAAAAAGGTGAGGCTGATATTGCGCTTGAAGGGATTATTTTTGACAAAAACAGCCTTTCTTATGCTATATTAGGTGGTGCGATTGTGCGTATCGGAGACTATGCTGGAGGTTATCAGGTATTAAAAATTGAACCGGAAAAAGTTTTTTTAATTAAAGATGGCCAGATCAAGGAGCTTGAGTTGAAAAAGGAGGAACAATAATGAAAAAGGTGGCGATAGTTTTAGTAGCGTCGCTTTTCTGTATAACTATTTCTGTTTTGGCGCAGGAAGAAAATACGCAGGAAACTCTTGCTGTCGCGGTACCGGAACAGGTTAAAGCTGATAGTTCGCGTAATGTTACCCTTGATTTTAAAGACGCGGATATCAAAAATATCCTTAAAATAATTTCATATAAAGCTGGTGTTAATATTGTCACTACCCCCGAAGTTATGGGCAACGTTACCATAAGGCTTGTAGATGTGCCTTGGGAGAATGCCCTCGATGTTATCTTGAAGACTCATGGTTTTGGCTATGATAAAAAAGGAAATATTATTACAGTAGCTCCGATTGAAAAACTAACTGAACAGAAAAAACAAGAGGTTGACCTGGCGCAAGTACAACCTACCGTAACAGAGGTGTTCGACCTAAAATTTATCGATGCCTTAGATGCTAAAAAAGCTATTGAACCGCAATTATCCCCAAGAGGAAAAGTTACTATTCTTGAAATGACCGGCCAAGGTGGATGGGCATTTGGTACTACAGAATTGTCAAAAAGAGAACGAAAAGGAGGAGAAGAAAAAGTCAGGTCTAAGACTTTGATAGTCAGCGATATTCCTCCAAGCATGGACAAGATTAAAGATGTAATAGAAAAAATCGATGTTAAGCCTGTGCAGATATTGATAGAAGCTAGGATAATGGAAGTAAACCGCGATAAGCTTAAAGATATTGGTTTTGATTGGGCTACGCGAGATCAGCAGGCAGGTGGAGTAACTGGTACAATTGGCCAGACACCTGTTGATAAATCTAAAGCTGGTGTTACTCAGGCTTCTCTTGGAGCGCGTGTTTTAAGTACTACTGGTATTACTTCGGCTGTCGCTGATAGTGCTAACGGTATTAGTCCGGGCGCGGGAGGGCTTGAAGTTATATACCGTAAGCTTACAGGATCTCAATTTGAGGCAATGATATTTGCGCTTGAAGAAGATGTGCAGACTAATACTCTTTCTGCTCCCAGGATAATGACATTAAATAATCAGGAGGCAACAATTTTAGTTGGGACAAAATACCCTATTCTTAAATCCGAAGAAAGTACTCAGAGTTCAGAAACAGTTACAAAAAGCCTTGATTATTATCAGGATATTGGAATTCAGCTTAATGTTGTGCCTCAGGTTTGCGGAGATAAGTATATCAATATGATAGTGCATCCTGCCATTGCCACATATACAACTACGGCGGATTCGTATCCAATTATTGAGTCTCGTGAAGCAGAAACAAGGATTTTAGTTCAGGACGGAGAAACTGTAGTAATTGGTGGTTTACTTAAGGATGTAAAAGGCAAAAGTAATATTGGAATACCTTTCTTAAGAAAGATCCCGCTTTTAGGAAAGTTTTTTAGCAGAGATACTAATGATTCGGAAAAAATTGAATTGATAATTTTTATTAAAGCTCATATTGTTAGAGATGAAGATAATAGCGCGGAAAATATCGGCGCGTTAGAAAAAAAATTCGGTTTTGATAAAAAAAATTAATCGGTGTTTAAAGTCGCTTTTATTTTTACAAAAAAAGGCTTTCCAAGGTATATATCCCACCTTGATTTAATGCGTTTATTTTCCCGGGCAGCGCGCAGGGCAAGCCTTCCGATGAAGGTTACCGAAGGGTTTAGTCCTCATTTTAAGATTAGCACTCAGAGGGCGCTTAAGCTGGGGATAGAAAGCGAAAATGAAGAAGCAATATTTTCGCTTAGGGATTTTATTAGTTTAAAAGATTTTCAGGAAAAATTTCAAGCAGAACTTCCTGAAGGGGTTCAGATAAAGGCAGCTAGATTTATATAATAAACAGGGACATTTCTTAGCAAGTAATTTGCATGTTAAGAAATGTCCCTAAAGAGATAATATGCCAAAAGAAATCTTAATCAATATTGAATCAGGCGAGAAAAGAGTAGCCATTGTTAATAATGGGGTACTCGAAGAGTTTTATATAGAACGGCCGCAGGATAAAACTATCGTCGGAAATATTTATAAAGGCCGTATTGATGCTGTGCTTCCGGCATTAGGAGCTGCCTTTGTAGATATCGGCCTTCTCAAAAAAGGTTTTCTTTATCTTTCTGAACTTGAAGAAATGCTTGAACATGAATCATCTAGCGATGAAGGCCCTGATGAAGATAAGCAGGTTAAAAAGCCCCAGCGTTCTAAAAAATCCCCCAAAGAAACCATAAAAAAGAATCAAGAAGTAATGGTGCAGGTTGTAAAAGAACAATTTGGCACCAAAGGCCCGCGGCTTTCTTGTAATATTGGCCTTGCCGGAAGATATCTTGTGCTTACTCCGCACCAGAATCATATCGGAGTATCGCGACGGATTGAAGAGGATGATGAGCGAAGGCGCCTGAAGCAAGTTTTGCATGAGTTAAAATTGCCTAAAGATGCCGGTTTTATTGTGCGGACAGCTGCAAGCGGAAAATCAAAGCAAGAGCTTGATAATGATGTACATTTCTTAAGTAAACTCTGGGACAAGATGTCGGAAGGTTTAGAAAAAAGGAAAGCACCGGCGGTTGTTTATGAAGAGTATGACCTTACGCTTAGGGTAATCAGGGATTCTTTTGCCGACGATGTAGATAAATTGGTCGTTGATTCAAAAGAAGAATATTACCGGATCATGCGTTTTATGAAGACGTTTTTAAAATATCTTTCAGGGCGCGTGCACTATTATCCCCAGGGAAATCTTTTTGAAAATAATGATATTGAGCGCCAGATTAACCGGATTCACGAAAGTAAAGTTTACCTGAAATCTAAAGCTTATTTAGTTATAGAGCCGACGGAAGGTTTAGTGGTAATTGATGTCAATAGCGGCGGATTCAAACGTAATATTGAACAGGAAGATATGGCTTTTAAAGTGAATTGTGAAGCAGCCCAGGAAGTGGCGCGGCAGCTAAAATTACGCGACCTTGGCGGGATAATCGTAATTGATTTTATTGATATGGAAAAAGAAGGGCATAGAAGGGAAGTTTTCAATGTACTTAAAAAAGCGCTAAGTACAGATAAGGCCAAATATGATATTTTAGGGATTTCCCGTTTTGGTGTAGTAGAAATGACAAGGGAGCGGGTTCATCGCACTATCCAGATGTTGTCATATCAGGTTTGCCCATATTGCCAGGGAAGAGCAAAGATAAAATCTGCCCTGACAGTTTCAATTGATGCGCAGCGCGAGCTGAAAAAATACCTGCAAAATAACCGGGTAAAAGAGGTTAGTGTTTCTTTAAATCCCGTGATAGTTGATGAGATCCTTAAATCAAAACAAGGCCTGTATCTTATTGAACGTAAATTCCACGTTAAAGTTAACCTTATCTCTAATCCTGCCTTACACTTAGAAGATATTAGAGTATCTTAACAATTCCCTTGCTAAATTTAAACTAATCGTGTATAATACACCCTTTACAATGGGAGAGTTATACTTTATTAACCAATTGAAGGAGACGTAAAAATGTATGCAATAATTGAAGTTGGAGGAAAGCAGTTTAGAGTTGAAAAAGATGAGGTTCTTGATGTTGAAAAATTAATTATCGATCCCGGTGAAAAGTTAGTTTTAGATAAAGTGCTTTTAGTTGCATCTGGAGATAATGTTGATATCGGGCAACCATATCTAAAAGGAGCTTCAGTAACTTGCGCCTGCGTTGATCAGGTAAAAGGTGAAAAAATAGTTTCTTATAAATACCGTCGGCGTAAGTCAAGCCATTGGAAAAAAGGCCACAGGCAGCAGTTAACCAGAATTAAAGTTGATGAAATTAAATCTTAACTAATGTTCATTGATAGTATAAAAATAAAAGTCAAATCAGGAGATGGCGGAAAAGGCTGTATGAGTGTATACAGGGATAAATACACCCGTTTTGGAATTCCTGATGGTGGTGACGGTGGAAAAGGCGCGGATATTATAGTGCGGGCGCAAAAGAATTTGCACACTTTGCTTGATTTTCAGTTTCATCGTGAGTTTCGCGGCAGCCACGGTGGGCACGGGTCTAGTAAACAACAGAAAGGCAAAGATATCCTTCCGGTGATAATAAGAGTGCCTTGCGGAACCATTATCCATGATGCGGCTACGGGGTGTCTTTTACGCGACCTTAAAGAAGACGGCGAGGAACTATTAGTAGCGCGTGGAGGAAAAGGCGGATTGGGCAGCCGTCATAAAGGAGTGCTTGCAGCTCTTGAACCTGGAGAAGAAAAGAATATCCTTCTTGACCTGAAGATTATCGCAGATATCGGATTAGTTGGTTTTCCTAATGCCGGCAAATCTACTTTAATTACTGCCTTAACTTCTGCTCATTCTAAAGTAGCAGCGTATCCTTTTACCACGAAATTCCCTGTTCTGGGAGTGGTACAGTCTGAAGATGATTCTTTTGTTATCGCCGATATCCCAGGGCTTATTGAAGGTTCTTCTGAAGGTAAAGGCTTGGGAGATAAGTTCTTGCGGCATGTGGAGCGCACCAAGGTCCTGGTTCATATAATAGATATGTCTGGTACTGATGGCCGCGATCCGATTGAAGATTATAAAATCATTAATCAGGAACTACGCCAGTATAATCTTGAGCTCTCCCATAAGAAGCAGATTGTGGTAGTAAATAAGATGGATCTTGAACAAAGCAGTAAAAATTTAGAGAGTTTTCGCAAAGTCATGCGCAAAAAAATTTATCCCATTTCTGCTCTTAAGGGTGATGGGGTTAGTGAATTAGCAGTTGTTTTGTTAAAAACACTTAGAAAATCAAATGAAGATTAATCGCATCGTTATAAAATTAGGCTCGAGCTTATTTTACTCAAAGCAACTATTTAATCGGCGTGCTTTTTTAAGCCTCACGCAGCAGGTCTGTGACTTGGTAAAAGACGGCAAAGAAATCATCATTGTTTCTTCCGGAGCCATTGCTTTAGGAATGCATCTTCTTAAGCTTAAAGAGCGGCCAAAAGAGCTTAATATCCTGCAGGCTGCTGCTGCAATCGGACAAAATGAGCTGATGAACGTTTACAGCCGTTATTTTAAAGATAAAACTATTACTGCCGGTCAAATTCTTTTAACTTGGGATGATTTTGACGACCACAAACGTTATCTTAACGCAAAAAATACTATACTTACTCTGCTAAAATATAAATGCGTACCGATCATTAATGAGAATGACACAGTTTCGGTTGATGAAATAAAATTTGGCGATAATGACCGTCTTTCTGCTATGGTTGCAACTTTATCAGGCGCAGATCTCTTACTTATACTTTCAGATGTGGAAGGCCTTCTTGATCGCGATAAAAAACTTGTACGCTTAGTTAGAGAAATTACTCCTCAAATACGCGCTTTAGCCTGTCCTACGCAAAAAAATAGCTGCGTTGGAGGGATGATCACTAAGATTGAAGCGGCAAAAATTGCAGTTAATTCCGGTATTCCTTGTGTTATTGCATGTGGGCATGGCAAAAATATTATTAATAAGGTTATAGCGCAACCGCAGGATAATGGGACATTATTTATACCTAAAAAATCCCTGAAAGCAAGGTCGCGCTGGTTAGCTTATGGCAGTAAGCCTAAAGGTATTATTTATGTAGATGACGGAGCAAAGGCAGCGCTTTTAAATAAAAAAAGCTTGCTTAGCGTCGGGGTTACTCAGGTAAGTGGAAATTTTATAAGCGGCGAAGTAATAACTGTTATGGATTCTTCTGGAGGAGAGATCGCCAGAGGGAAAACCGGCATTAATTCTAAACAGCTTGAAAAACAAAAAGGGCAGCATTTTGAGCGGGAAGTTATTCACCGCGATAATATCGTAATACTTTAGAAATGAAAATGAATAAAAATAGCCAAATAGAGAATATTGCAAAAAGTGCTTATGCTGCGGCCCAATCGTTAGTAAGTTTATCTTCGGATGTAAAAAATGATGTTTTGCATGAGATGGCGAAAGCTTTACTTAAAAATAAAGATTTTATCATTAAAGAGAATCGTAAAGATTTAAAGATAGCAAAAGTTTTTCTTGATCGGCTTAGGTTAAATGATATCAGAATAAAGGAGATGGCGCGTTCTCTTGATGAAATTGCAGAATTACCCGATCCTGTCGGAGAAGTGATAAAAGCCTGGAGAATGCCTAATGGGCTCTGGATCAACAAAGTCCATGTTCCTATCGGAGTAATTGCCATAATTTATGAATCAAGGCCTAATGTTACTTCAGATTGCGCAGGATTATGTTTTAAATCCGGTAATAGCGTAATTTTAAGGGGAGGAAGTGAGGCAATTAATTCTAATATTGTTATAAGCAAGGTTTTACAGGATGTTTTAAAGCGCTTTGGCATACCTGAGGCTGCGATTAGTATGGTTAATAAAGGTGGCCGTAAGGCAATAGATGAACTTTTAAAACTTAATAATTATATTGATTTAGTTATACCTCGCGGCGGAGAAGGCTTGATAAAAAAAGTTACCGAGAGTTCTCGGATCCCTGTTATTAAACATTACAAGGGTATTTGTCATGTTTATGTTGATGAGTGTGCAGATCTTAAGATGGCAAATGATATCTGCTTTAATGCTAAGGTCCAGCGTCCCGGTGTTTGTAATGCTATGGAATCAATGCTTATTCATTCTGCTGTGGCAGTGCGTTTCCTGCCTGGTATGGCTAAGCGTTTTAAAGAAGCTGGAGTTCAATTGCGCGGATGCGATTTTACAAGAAAAATTGTAAAGTGGGCAAAACCGGTAACAGAAGCCGATTATCGCACTGAATATCTGGATTTAAAGCTTTCAGTAAAAATTGTAGACAGCCTGGATATGGCGGTGAAACATATAAATAGTTATGGATCGCGGCATTCCGACGCAATAGTAACTGAAAATGAGGATAATGCCAAAAAATTCTTAAACCAGGTTGATTCAGCCTGTGTTTACGTTAATGCTTCTACTCGTTTTACCGACGGCGGGCAGTTCGGGATGGGAGCAGAAATCGGGATTTCAACCGATAAGTTGCATGCCCGCGGCCCGATGGGGTTAGAAGAGTTGACGACGTATAAATATATGATATACGGAAAAGGCCAAGTTAGAAATGCTTAATTTTAACGCAGATAAACGCAAATCTAACGCAGATATTCGCAGATTTTATAATATATCTGCGAATATCTGCGTGCAATCTGCGAGAATCTGCGTTAAAGTTAAAAGTTATAATTTATGAAAATAGGAATTTTAGGAGGCACATTTAACCCGATACACATCGGCCATTTAATTTTAGCCGAAGAGGTGCGGGAGAAATTGCTGCTTGACCGGATTATTTTTGTGCCGACAAATATCGCTCCGCATAAAAAAAATTCTGATGTGGCAAAGGCAAGCGACCGATTTAAGATGTTAAAGCTTGCTACCTCCGGGAATAAATTTTTTAAAGCTTCAAATATTGAAATAAAACGCCCCGGGCCGTCTTTTACTATTGATACCTTGCGGGAATTTAAACGGATTTATGCGGATGATGAACTTTATTTTATTATCGGTTCAGATTTACTTAAGTATTTAGAAGCTTGGAAAGATTTAAGAGATATCCTTAAGATGGTTAAATTTGTGGTAGCAACGCGTCCTGGCTATCCGCTTGAGAAGATTCCGTCTTATATTGCTACGGTGGCTATCAGGGCAGTTGATATTTCGGCATTTGAGGTGCGGGAAGCAATCGCAAGGAAGCAATCGTTTCGTTATTTAGTGCCGGATGTAGTTTATAAATATATCGTAGCAAATAAACTTTACAGCTAGGGACACTTTTGATTAGCGGAAACATTTTTCTATTTGGGTAGGGCAGGTTTAAACCTGCCCTACAAGAAATAAGGTGTATATGAACATTATTAAAATAGCACCATCGATACTATCGGCTGATTTTAGCTGCCTGGGAAACGAAATTAAGCGCGTTGAAGCAGCTGGCGCTGATTTATTACACATTGATGTAATGGACGGGCATTTTGTTCCGAATATTACTATAGGCCCGCAGGTAGTCAGTGATATCCGTAAAATAACAAGGCTTCCCCTTGATGTGCATCTAATGATCAAAAACCCGGGAAAATTTATTGATATTTTTGCAGATGCCGGAAGCGATATGTTGACTGTACACATTGAAACGGTTTCCAGCTCTCAGCTTTCAGCTATCAGCTGTCAGCTGAAAAAAAGAGGAGTCAAGTTTGGAATTTCTTTAAATCCGGGTACTCCTTTAGCAAAAATTATAAAAATATTACCGAAAGTTGATTTTGTTCTGATTATGTCCGTAAACCCGGGTTTTGGAGGGCAGGAGTTTATACCCTCTGCGTTAAAAAAAATTAAACAACTGCGCGCTATTTTTGAAAAAGATATTAGCGTGGATGGCGGAATTAACGCCTTAAATGCAAAGAAAATTTTAGAAGCCGGAGCAAATATTTTAGCTGCGGGCTCTTATATTTTTAAAGCGCCGGATGCAAAAGTCGCTATTGAAAGGATAAGAAATGGCTGATCAACAAATTAGGTTTGGTACTGACGGATGGAGAGGGGTAATCAGCGATAATTTTACTTTTAAAAACGTAGCGCGTGTTGCTCAGGCAATCGCGGATTTCTATAGCAGGGGACAGGTCACGCCTGCCTTTGGCAGGCAGGGCGACAGGGAACAGAAATTGCAAATAGCAGTAGGCTATGATACAAGATTTCTTTCTGAAAAATACGCAGCAATTGTAAGCCGCGTATTGGCAGATAACGGCATAGCTGTGCAGCTTAGTGATCGTGCGATTCCCACGCCGGCATTGAGTTTTGCAGTAAATCGGGGAGGTATGACTGCAGGTGTAATGATTACCGCAAGCCATAATCCCAGCGAGTATAACGGGATTAAAATTAAAACTGCATCCGGTGGTGCCGCAGGTACTGATGTCACTAAAGAAGTAGAAAATTTGATCGATAATCCTCCTGAGAAAAAGCCTTCTCAGGCAGCAGAAATTATAAAAGTTGATATGACTAAGGGTTATGTTAAATTTTTACGTTCTTATATTGATATTAAAAAACTAAAATCTGCGCGTTTTAAAGTTTTAGTTGATGTAATGCACGGAAGCGGAAATGGGTTTATTGCCGAAGTTCTTAAAGGCTCAAAAATTAAGTTAGAATTATTACGGCACGATGTTAATCCGTCATTTGAAGGATTGAGGCCTGAGCCGGTAATAGAAAATCTGGGGCCGACTTTAAAAAGATTAAAAGAGCAAAAGTTTGATGTGGCATTAGTTTTAGACGGAGATGCTGATAGAATTGCCGCATTCTCTGGTGACGGAGAATATATTTACCCTCAGAAAGTCTTAGGTTTGCTTGCGTTACATTTAGTTGAAGATAGGAAGATGTCCGGTGGGCTTGTTAAAACTATTGTCGGCTCAAATATCATGGATAATCTTGCTAAAGAATTTAAGCGTGAACTTTTTGAGACTCCGGTTGGCTTTAAATATATTTCGGAATTAATGCTGACAAAAGATATTTTGGTCGGCGGTGAAGAGGCAGGTGGAATGGGTTTTAAAAATTATATCCCTGAACGCGATGGGTCTTTGGCAGGGTTGCTTTTACTTGAGATGATGGTTGATCGCAAAAAACCGATGCTTAAAATCATGCAGGAAATGGAAAAAAAGTATGGACGTTTTTATTACTTACGTGAAGATACTAAACTTTCCGAAGGATTTAAATTAGATGAGAATAAACTCCGCGCGATAAAAGAACTTGATGGAAAAAAAGTGGTTGAAATCAAAGATTATGACGGAATTAAGCTTGTTTGTGAGGATGGAAGCTGGTTGATGTTCCGCGCTTCCGGGACTGAACCGCTTATGCGGGTATACGCGGAATCAAAAAGTTTAGCCAAAACAAAAAGGCTTTTGAGCCAGGGGAAAGGGCTTTTGGGTTGAATTTTTTATACTGGTTTTTACGCGGGATAGCAGCATTAATCTTAAAGTTGTTTTTTGGCCTAAAAGTTTACGGAAAAGAAAATATTCCGGATAAAGGAGCATTTATTTTGGTCAGCAATCATGTAAGTTATTTAGATCCGGTAATCTTAGGAGTAGCAAATTACCAGATGCTTTATTATATGGCACGTGATAGTTTATTTAATCATCCGTTAATGGGCTGGCTTTTACCGAGAATCGGAGTTTTCCCTGTGAAAAGAGAAACTGCAGATTTTGGGGCCATTAGGCAGGCGTTAAGATATTTAAAAAATGATAAACCGCTTGTGATATTCCCTGAAGGAAGCCGCGCAATGGATGACAATTTACAGGATCCTTTACCGGGTGTGGGTTTTATTGCATCCCATGCAGGTGTGCCGGTAATTCCTGCTTATATCCGAGGCAGCAGGGAAGCTTTTCCGCGGCATGCAAAGTTTATTAAGCCGTCAAAAATTTCCGTTGTTTTCGGAAAACAAATTTTTGTGGAAAGGAGGATGCCGTATCAGCAAGCAGCAACGCTTGTAATGAACGGCATTAGGGATTTGTCTAACTAGAAATATTAATTTATTACTTGTCACTTGTCACTTGTGACTTGTAAACCATTAATTTACTTGAGCACAAGGAGGAATACAAAAAATGTTAACAGCTGTAGAGAGAAAAGAATTAGAAGAGCTATATAATCAAAGTATTAAAATTATGCGCGAAGGCGATATTATTAAAGGAAGAGTAGTTTCTATCAGCCAGAATGACGTTCTGGTTGATGTGGGGTTTAAGTCTGAAGGGATAGTAGCTTTATCCCAGTTCCAGCAGTCAGACCTTGTGATTAATCAGGAACTTGATTTTTTTGTTGATTCGATCGAGGATGATGCCGGAGCAATAGTTTTGTCCCGCGATAAAGCAATGAGGCTTCAGAGCTGGGATAAAATATTAAAAAGCCATCAGGACGGCGATCTTAATGACGGAAGAGTAATCAAAAAGGTTAAAGGCGGTTTTCTTGTGGATGTGATGGGAATCGAAGGATTTCTTCCCGCATCGCTATCCTCTTTTAAAAATGTCCAGGATAGGGATATTTTGGGTAAAGGGTTTAAATTCAAAATTATTAAAGTAAATAGCTTACGCCGCAGTGTAATTGTTTCCCGCCGCGAAGCGATTCAAAAAGAGAAAGATGAAGCAAAAGCCAAGATTTGGCATGAGTTAAAGATCGGAAATATTTATTCAGGATTAGTGAAAGCTATTACTGATTTCGGAGCATTTGTGGATTTAGGCGGAGTTGACGGCCTGCTTCATATTACCGATATGTCCTGGTCAAAAATTACTCATCCTTCAGAAATCGTAGCAATTGGCGCACGTATTGAAGTGATGATCCTTAATCTTGACCGCGAATCAGGAAAAGTTTCTCTGGGCCTTAAGCAACGCTCTCCTGATCCATGGCAGAATGTGGATGAAAAATTTACTCCTAGTGCGCGTATAAAAGGAAAAGTGGTTAATATACTGCCTTATGGAGTATTTGTCGAGCTTGATAAGGGTATTGAAGGCCTGATCCATGTTTCCGAGATCTCTTGGGCAAAACGTATCAATAATTTAAGCGAAATGTTTGCAATCGGAGATATGGTAGAAACCCAGATTCTTAATGTTGACCGCGATGCACGCCGGATTTCCTTAAGTTTAAAGCAGCTTGAGCAGAATCCATGGCTTGAAGCAGAAGAAAAATTCCCCGTAAATAGTAAGGCTCAAGGTAAAGTCCGCGGTTTTACGGATTACGGCGCATTTGTGGAATTAGACTCAAATCTTGAAGGTATGATCCATGTTTCTGATATGTCATGGACTAAGCGCATAGCTCATCCTCAAGAGGTGTTAAAAAAAGGACAAAAAGTTGATGTAGTAGTTTTATCAGTAGACAGCCAGAATCGCAGGATTGCCCTTGGTTTAAAACAGCTTCAGAATAATCCGTGGCCGGAAATCGCCGTAAAATATCCGCTTGATACAGTTTGCGATTCAGAAGTAGTCAGCGTTACGGATTTTGGAGTTTTTGTGAAACTTGAACCGGAACTTGAAGGGCTTGTGTTTTCTAACGAGATTGAAGCTGAACGCACGGCCACTCTTAAACCGGGAGACAAAATAAAGGTAAAAGTGATTAAGGTGGATGTTGAACAAGCTAAAATCGGTTTATCAGCCAAAGGTTTATGACAGAGCTTGATAGGCAGTTACAAATAATAAAGCGGGGAGCGGTAGATATAATTTCAGAAGAGGAACTGCGTAATAAATTAAATAAGTCGATCCAAAATAAGCAGCCTCTGAAAATAAAAGCAGGTTTTGATCCTACCGCTCCTGACCTGCATTTAGGACACACTGTGCTTTTGCGCAAGCTTCGGGCATTTCAGAAACTTGGGCATGAAGTTTATTTTCTCATCGGAGATTTTACCGCACGCATCGGAGATCCTACCGGAAGGTCTGTTCTTAGAAAACAACTTACTAGCGAAGAAGTCCTGCAATACGCCCAGACTTACAAAGAGCAGATATGCAAAATTCTTGATATAACTAAACTCAAAATTGTTTTTAACAGCGATTGGTTTGATAAAATGGCTTCTATGGATATCTTCCGGCTGACTGCTCATACTACAGTTTCCCAGATGCTGGCGCGGGCGGATTTTAAAAAAAGATATTCAAGCGGAGAGGATATATCTTTACTTGAATTTATGTACCCGATACTTCAGGGGTATGATTCGGTAAAGTTAGAGGCAGATATTGAGCTCGGCGGAACTGATCAAATTTTTAATCTTTTGGTTGGAAGAGAGCTACAGAAAGATTTTAATCAGGAATCCCAGGTGGTTATAACTATGCCGCTTTTAGAAGGGCTTGACGGAGTTCAGAAGATGAGTAAATCTTACAATAATTATGTAGGTATAAACGAGCTGCCACAAGAGATGTTCGGTAAGATTATGTCGCTATCTGATAATATGATGATGAAATATTATGAGCTATTGACGGATTCTGATCTTGAAGAAATAAAATCACTCCACCCAAAAGAAGCGAAAATGCGTTTAGCCGAAGAGATTATTTCTGAATTTCATAACCGGGAAGCTTCGATTGCTGCTAGGGAAGGTTTTGAGAAAGTTTTTAGCCGAAAAGAACTTCCGGAAGATATGCAGGAATATAAACTTACTCAGGATAAAACAAATATCGTCGATCTTATTATTAATTCGTCATTAGCGGAATCTAGAAATGAAGCCAGGCGTTTGATTAAACAAGGTGGGGTATATTTAGATACCCAGCGTATTGATGATGAAAATTTTTGTGTTGAAAGCTCAGGAGTCTTAAAAGTCGGCAAGAGGCGTTTTTTGAGAATAATCAGATAAGGTAAAATGAATAAACTGTCGGACAAGGGTAAATGGGAGTTTACTAAGAATCATGAACTTATTTTTACTCCTGCTCAAAAAGATAACGTTACTTTAAAAGGCGAGATTATCGCTGTTGATGGTAATAATCTGGTCCTGGAGTTAAAAGGTTATAATAGATGGAGCCTTGTCAGCCTTAGAACTTGGAAATTATCAGGAAAGTGGTACGTTGATAAAGAAAACCGAATTTGTTTTTCAGTAAAAAATAATCAAACACATAGAGAATTTATTTTTGAAAATAAATGGGAAATAGGCGAGAACCAGCAGATTGTTTATCGTTATATTAAGTATGATCTGGTAACTAAAAAGAAAATCGCGCAGCAAATTGAATTTCGCGGCGCTTGGAAATTATTTACCGGAGAGAAATTAGTTTATCTTTTAGAAGGAAGTGATAACTCTTCTTTTGAGTTTAAGGCGCAGCTTGAATCCGGCACCATGTATCCTCAAGAAGGAAAAATAAAGTTTCGGCTTGGGTCAGGAATAAAAAAAACAAATAGCCGCGCGCAGGTGATTTGTTTTTACGGAGAATGGAAATTAGGCGCTAAATTTGGAGTAAATTTTGAGGTTGATTCTAAGAAGGGTAAGCCTCAAATATTTACTTTCGGCGCAAAAGCCCGTATTGCGCCTAATAAAGAGCTGGTGCTTAGTTTGTCTGACAAAAAGAGTAAACCTTTAGGCCTTGATTTAGCATTAAATAGCAGTTTTCTTAAGAGGAACGAGGCAAAAGCATTTCTTCGTTTAAAGAATTTACTTGAGAAAGATAGGGCTGTTGAAGTTGGAGTAAAGATTCCGTTTTAAAAATCTATGTGGAACTTAATCGGTTTTCTAGCCGCAACCCTAACTATGTTTTCTTTCCTGCCGCAAATAATTAAAGTTTGGCGTACAAAATCTGCAAAAGATGTAAGCATCGTTATGCTTCTACAGCTTTCTGCGGGTGTAAGTTTATGGATTGTCTATGGGCTATATTTAAAGAGCCCAGTGCTTATTATGGCAAATTCGGTTACGTTGCTTAGTATGATTATTTTGGTGTGGTTGTATGTGAGATATAGATAACAGAAGTACAGGGACATTTCTAAACAAGTAATTTACCTGTTAAGAAATGTCCCTAAAGAAGGAGTTACTTATGAAAGGCATAATACTAGCAGGCGGCAAAGCAACTCGGCTTTACCCGATTACAAAAGGTGTCAGCAAACAGTTGCTCCCGGTTTATGACAAACCGATGATCTATTACCCACTTTCGGTCTTGATGTTAGCAGGTATTCGTGATATATTATTAATTTCTAATGCCCAGGATATTCCGAGGTTTAAAGACCTGTTGGGAGATGGTGAAACCTTAGGCATATCAATTAGTTACGCTATTCAGGAAGCTCCGCGGGGGATTGCTGAAAGTTTGATAATTGGAGAAGATTTTGTAGGTAAGGATTCTGTTTGTTTAATCCTGGGTGACAATATCTTTTTTGGCAATAACTTTATTGAATACCTCAAAGAAGGCACTTCTTTAAAAAGTGGGGCAATGGTTTTTGGTTATTATGTAAAGAATCCCCAGCGTTATGGTGTAATGGGATTTAATAAGAGTAAGGTTATTTCAATAGAAGAAAAGCCTAAACATCCTAAGTCTAACTGGGCAATAACCGGGATTTATTTTTACGATAAAGATGCCGCTAAAATTGCCAAAAGCATCAAACCTTCTGGTCGCGGTGAAATTGAAATAACTGATGTAAACAAACAATATCTTAAGCAAGGTAAACTAAAAGCAAAACTTCTTGGCCGGGGGTATGCCTGGTTAGATACCGGAACCTATGATTCGTTAATTGATGCTTCAATTTTTATCAAGACAATAGAGGAACGGCAGGGTTTAAAAATAGGTTGCGTAGAAGAGATCGCTTATCGAAACGGCTATATCAGCGCGCAGAAGTTAAAAAAATTAGCTGATTCCATAAATACAAGCTACGGCGAGTATCTGCAGCAAATTTTAAAAAATGGATAAAAAAATACTTATTTTGGGAAAGGGTTATTTTGGGAGCAGAATCCGGGAAAATTTAGATGCCGAAATTTCCGAAAAGAGAATAAATTCGGTAGATGACGTTATTGGAGAAATAAAAAAATATCGTACGGATATTCTTATTAACTGTATAGGCCACACCGGTAAATTTAATGTTGACGGTTGTGAGGAAGATAAAGAGAGAACTTTAACTGCCAATACTTATATGCCTTTAGTTTTAGCAGAAGGCGCTTTGAGAGCAGGAATTAAGTATATTCATATTAGCAGTGGATGTATTTTTCATTATAATTACGATAAAGATCAGCCAATTGACGACGATAAAACTCCGGATTTCCTAGACTTATTCTATAGCCGTAGCAAGATTTACGCAGAGCTTGCTCTTACGCCGTTATTAAAAAAACATAATATTTTAATTTTAAGAGTTCGCATACCGTTAGACAATCGTCCTCACCCAAAAAATCTTATTGATAAGTTGACTAAATACGGCAAGGTTATTGATGCGCCAAATTCTGTAACTTATATACCGGATTTTCTCAAAGCGCTTAAACATCTTATCGGAATTGATGCTAAGGGAACGTTTAATATTGTAAATGAAGGCGGTTTATATTTTCCTGATTTAATGGAAGTTTATAAAAAATATGTTCCTGATTTCAAATATTCTGTGATTAATTTTAAAACATTGAATATGGCCAGGACTAATCTCATAATGTCTACGCGAAAGCTGCGGGAATCAGGATTTACAGTGCGTCCGATAAAGGATGTGCTTGAGGAGTGCGTTAAGGAGTATCTAAATGTCTAAAATTATTGTTACCGGAGGCGCAGGATTTATCGGAAGCGCTTTTGTAAGATTGTTGCTGAAGGGACTGTCCCCGAGCGAAGCGAGCGGGACTGTCCCTAAAGTTGTCGTGATCGATAAACTCACTTACGCCGGTACGTTAGAACGTTTAAAAGAGGTCGAAGGAAAGTTTGCATTTTATAAAACTGATATTTGCGATAACAAAAAAATCGAAGCGATTTTTACTAAAGAAAAACCTGAGATTATTGTTCATTTTGCCGCTGAAACTCATGTTGATCGCAGTATTGTCGATGCCTCGCCGTTTATTGATACCAATATTAAGGGAACGCAGGTGCTTCTTGATTTATCAAAAAAATATAGAATCAATAGATTTGTTCATATTTCAACAGATGAGGTTTATGGCGATATAGAGAAGGGAAAATTTAATGAAGAGTCCCCGTTTAAGCCAAATAGCCCTTATTCGGCCAGTAAAGCAGCCGCGGATTTACTGATTAAATCTTATATTCGAACCTATAATTTTCCGGCAATAATTGTCAGGCCATGTAATAATTATGGGCCATGGCAGTATCCGGAGAAACTTATTCCGGTAATAATTAGCAAAGCGTTACAAAATAAAAGAGTTCCTGTTTATGCCAGAGGTCAAAACGTGCGGGAATGGCTTTATGTAGATGATTGTGCTGAAGCAGTTTATTCTGTGATGCAAAAAGGTAAACCCGGTGAAATTTATAATATCGGCAGTGCTCAAGAAAAAAGAAATATTGAAGTGGTTAAAGAAATTTTAAATATTTTAGACAAGCCGCAATCACTTATTGAGTTTGTTAAAGATAGGCCGGGCCATGATATCCGTTACGCGCTTGATTTTAGAAAGATAAAAAAACTTGGCTGGTCGCCTAAAGTAAACTTTAAATCGGGTATTAAACAAGTTGTTTCTTGGTATATGAATCATAAAAATATATTTTAGAATGTTATTTATGTTTGACAAATAACATAAATATGTTATTCTCATATTATGAGCTATCAAAGATTACTTAATTTAGATAAGATTTCAGGCTCTCTGTTTTTATTTGGCCCGCGTATGACAGGGAAGACGTTTTTATTGCGTAAATTACACCCGGCTTTATTTATGGACTTGTTGGTCCCTGAGACAGAGCTTTCACTTTCTCGTTCACCGGTTATATTTTGGGAACAATTGCAGGCTTTACACAAAAATGATTTGGTAATTGTTGATGAAGTTCAACGGGTTCCGGCGCTTTTAGATTATGTTCAAAAGGGGATAGAAGAGATTGGATTAAGATTTATTCTTTCTGGTTCCAGTGCGCGAAAGTTAAAGCGTGGCAGCGCTAATCTTTTAGGCGGAAGGGCGCTTGATTTACGGTTGTATCCTTTAACCAACACTGAAGTCGGCAAGGAGTTTGATATCGGTATGGCTTTGTCTTATGGAACATTGCCTCGCGTAGTAACAACTTTTTTGGATGGTAAAGTTGATGATGTGCGTCGGCAATTAAAGGCGTATTGTACAATTTATGTTAAAGAAGAAGTTCAAGCAGAAGCATTGACTCGCAATGTGGGCGCGTTTCAGAGATTTTTGAGTGTGGCGGCTCAAATGAATGCGGAAACAATCGAATTTGCTTCTGTGGCGCGCGATTCTTCGGTTCCAATGAGTACAGTCAAGGAATATTTTTCGATCCTTGAGGATACTCTTTTAGGCGATTTTCTGTGGCCTTGGGACAGAAGTGAGCGTAAAAAAGCGCGGCCAAAATTCTATTTTTTTGATTGCGGTGTTGTTCGGGCATTGCAGAACCGCTTGGTTGACCCTCCTACTCTGCAGGAGAAAGGTTATTTATTTGAAACCTTTTTCTATAATGAATTAAAGCGTATGCGAGATTATCATGAAAAACCTTATGAGTTTTCGTTTTGGCGAGAAGGAAGAAATGAGGTTGATATACTTGTAACAGGCCCTCGTGGGCCAATTATGGCTTTTGAATGTAAAACTTCATCAGATACGGTGTCAGATGATACGCGAATAGCTTTTCATAAACGGTTTCCTAAGTTGCCATTGTTTGTGGTGTCCTTAAAAGATATTCATCCGAGAAAACTTGATAATGGAATTGTTGTTTTCCCTTGGCGCCAAGCCTTGGATACTTTTTTGATTTGATATAAAATATTATGAATAACAAAATTAGAGCTAATTATTCCCTCGGTTGTAAACCTGACCCTAGGGATCTGCGCGATATTCCTATGGGGTTAGTGCTTCCCGAAATTACTCCTCCGATAAGTGTCGATTACACCTTTGCTATGTCTGCTGTGCGAAATCAGGGAAACGAGGGAACTTGTGTGGCATTTGCAACTGTTGTTGGCCTAAAGGAATATCAGGATAAAATAGAATATAAGAAAACCATAAAGTTGTCTCCAAGATATTTGTATAGTCTTTGTAAAAAATATGACGGCTCACCCGATGAAGAAGGCACATATCCGCGGATAGCTATGAAGATACTTTTAAATTATGGCACTCCACCGGAAAGCTTTTGGCCGTATCGTCCGTTTCAGAAAGATTCTCCTAAAAAAGATGCCGATAAAAAAGCCAAGATCTACCGCATTAAAGCCTACGCCAGGATAAAATCAGTTTTAGAAATGAAAAGAAGCTTAACTATAAACGGCCCATTTCTTGCCGGAGTAAGGGTTTTTAGCAATTGGTTTACTAAAAAAGTAGCAAATACCGGAGTAATTTCTATGCCTAAGCCTGATGATCAATTACAGGGAGGCCACGCGATTTGTATCGTAGGCTATGATGATAATAAGAAGATTTTTAAATTTAAAAATTCCTGGTCAAAATCCTGGGCGGATAACGGTTATGGTTACCTGCCTTACCAGTATTTGAGCAAATATTGTTCGGATGCCTGGAGCGCTACGGATTTAATTGAAAACCCGAAAGCCTTGGATAAATCGATAGAGGCTTCCCGGATAACCTATGAAAAGTATTTTAAAAATAACAGTTTTTGCCTGTCTTGTAATAATTAACTTTGGTTGCGCGCATATCGGATTTTTTGGCAAGCCAAGTTTTAGTTCAAAAAATAATTATATAAAGGCTAATCCTAATCTTACTTCCGAAATAAAAGAAGCAATACTTTCGGCAACTATAGTAGAGGGAATGAGTAAAGAAGATGTTTTAGTTTCTGTCGGCAAGCCTGACTATATTGTTGGTGAGGAAAGGACTCATGGGCTTTATGATGAAGATTGGTATTATGACGCTTCAGTTTTTGCTTTTCATCAGAGAAGATATATCAGGTTTGGTTTAGATAAGAGTGTAGTGTTTGATAATAGTAACATAAAAGAAGAATAAATTACTAAATGCCATTGCTACTGAAGCAGTTATAAGGTTAAAATCCCGCCGTGTTTTAAGCAAAAAATCCTGTATTTTCTTTGTTTCGATGTTATAATATTTCTTTAATTGAAATAGGAGACAACATGAAAAAAGCGTTAATTACCGGTATTACCGGACAAGATGGTTCATATTTAGCGGAGTTATTGCTTTCTAAAGGTTGTCAAGTACACGGGATTATTCGTAGGGCAAGTACCTTTAATACTGGTCGAATAGGCCATATTTACGTTGACCCGCATTCAAAAAAAGCCAAATTATTCCTGCATTATGGTGATATTTCTGATGCAGAACAGATCAATAACATTGTCTTTAATATAAAACCCGATGAAATATACCATTTGGCCGCGCAAAGCCATGTCAGGGTAAGTTTTGATATTCCTGAATATACGGGAAATATCACTGCTTTAGGTACGACACGTATCCTAGAGGCAATTCGCCGTAGCGGTAGAAAAATAAAATTTTATCAGGCATCTTCTAGTGAAATGTTCGGTTCTGTTCAACCTCCTCAATCAGAAACTACTCAATTTCAACCGCAGAGCCCCTACGCTTGCGCTAAACTTTATTCGTACTGGCTTACGAAAAACTATCGTGATGGCTATAATATGTTTGCCTGTAACGGCATACTTTTTAATCACGAATCACCGCGCAGAGGAGAAACTTTTGTTAGCAGGAAGATCACACGGGCAGTAGTCAACATTTTAGCTGGTAAGCAGGATAAGCTTTATTTAGGTAATCTAGCAGCAAAGAGAGACTGGGGTTATACGCCGGAGTATGCAGAGATGATGTGGAAAATTTTGCAACAGGATAAACCTGATGATTATGTTATAGGTACGGGCACGTCTTATTCGGTAAAAGAATTAGTTGAGGTTGCTTTTAGTTATGTGGGCCTAAATTGGAAAAAGTACGTAAGTATTGACCCGCGCTATTTCCGTCCGACAGAAGTGAACAGTCTTATTGCGGATATTAAAAAAGTAAAAAAAGCATTTAAGTGGCAGCCAAAGATAAATTTTAATGATTTAATAAAAATAATGATCGATGCCGATATGCGTTTTTCTGGACTTAAGCCAGTAGGAGAAGGCGATAAGATTATCAAGAAGAAGTTTCCTAATAGATGGTGGAAAGTTGATTAGTGCATGATTAACTTAAAAAATAAACGTATTTTAGTCACAGGAGGTTCCGGTTTTCTAGGAAAGTACGTTGTTTCTAAACTTAAGGAGCGCGGATGCAAGAAGATTTTTATTCCGTGCAGCAAAGAGTATGATTTAGTAGGTATGAATGCGGTAAAACGTCTTTATCATGATACTAAGCCCGATATCGTCATTCACCTTGCTGCTAAAGTAGGAGGTATCGGCGCGAATCGCGATAATCCGGGGAAGTTTTTTTATGATAATTTGATGATGGGCATTCAGATGATGGAAGTTGGCAGGCAGGCAGAAATAGAAAAGTTTGTGGCTATAGGCACAATATGTAGTTATCCTAAATTTACACCTGTTCCGTTTAAAGAAGAAAATCTTTGGGATGGTTACCCTGAAGAAACAAATGCCCCTTATGGATTAGCTAAAAAGATGCTCTTAGTACAATCTCAAGCTTATAGGCAACAGTACGGATTTAACTCAATATTCCTATTGCCGGTTAATCTTTACGGCCCAGGAGATAACTTTAATTTAGATAGCTCGCATGTTATTCCTGCTTTAATTAGAAAATGTATTGACGCCAAGAACCAAGTACCAAGTACCAAGAACCAAAAATCGACAATTACTGTTTGGGGCACTGGTAAACCAACCCGGGAATTTCTTTACGTCGAAGATGCTGCAGAGGCTATTATTTTATCTACTGAAAAATATAATAAATCTGAACCGGTGAATCTTGGTTCCGGTTTTGAAATATCTATCAATGATCTAGTTAAACTTATCGCCAAGCTTGTTGGTTTTGAGGGTATAATTGTCTGGGATAAAGCTAAGCCAGACGGGCAACCGAGAAGAAGCCTTGATGTTAGAAAAGCAAAAAAAGAATTTGGATTTAAAGGAAAAACTAATTTTGAAAGTGGCCTTACCAAGACTATTGAATGGTATAGAAAGAACCTGGCATGAAAGTATTTATTTCCACAACCAGTTTTGCTCAATTTAACTCTAAGCCTTTGGATATCCTGAAAGGGAATAAGATAGATTTTACTTTTAATCCCCTTAAGAGGACACTTTCAGAGGAAGAAATAGGTAATTTTTTGGCAGAAGGTTCATATTCCGGTTTAATTGCGGGTACAGAGCCGTTAACTAAGGCAGTATTTATCAAGGCAAAATCATTGAAAGTTATTTCACGCGTCGGGACAGGTATGGATAATATAGATTTAGCTGAAACAAAGAAATTAAATATAAAGGTTTATAATACTCCGGATGTTTTGGTCGATGCCGTAGCTGAACTTACGATTGGGCTTACCCTTAATGTTTTAAGACAAATCTCTTTAATGGATAGGAAGATACGAAATAAAACCTGGAAGAAAGAGATGGGGTTATTGTTTAAAGGGAAGATATTGGGAGTAATAGGATTTGGCAGGATAGGTAAAAGAGTTTCTGAGTTGGCTGTGGCTTTTGGTGCAGAAGTGATATTTTATGATCTGCGGGAAATTAAAATAGAGAATGCCTTGCAAGTATCTTTGAATAAACTTGTTCAGGATGCTGATATTATTTCAATTCATTCTTCTACTAGGGATAAGTTGATATCAAAAGAAGAAATAGAGAACATGAAAAACGGTGTAGTTATTATTAATACTTCCAGGGGCTCGGTAATTGATGAAGAGGCTTTATATAATGCTTTGAAATCGGGAAAAGTTTTTTCTGCTGGCTTAGATGTGTTTAATAATGAGCCGTATTCAGGTAAGTTGATAGAATTAGATAATTGTATTCTTACTCCTCATGTAGGCTCTTATGCTAAAGAAGCAAGAATACAAATGGAGATTGAGGCGGTTAATAATCTTATTAAAGCCAATAACCTTAAATAATGAAGATAAAAAGCACTATTTTTCTTTCTCATAAGATAAGTAAGCAGAATCCGGTTTACGGTGGCAGAGATTTACCGGTTGTTATAAAGAAAGTAAAATCGATAAAAAAGGGAGATTCCTGTAATACGATGTTCTGGTCGTTTTCTAATCATATCGGAACACATATTGATGCCCCGTTACATTTTATAAATAAGGGAAAATCTATTTGCGAGTTTAAGCCGGGAGATTTAATTTTCACCAAAGTTAAGTTGATTACGCTTAAAAATATTCCCTGCGGCTATATGATTACTTCGGATGATTTAAAGGAAGTTGGGGATTGCGATTTACTATTGATCAAGACGCGTTTTGAAATTCACAGAAATAAGGCTGTATATTGGAAGGATTCCGTATATCTGAGCTCGGAACTTGCAGAATGGCTGAAAAAAAAATGCCCTTCCCTTAGGAACGTAGGGATTGATTGCATCTCTATTTCAAACTTAAAGAGAAGAGAAATAGGAAGGCAGGCACACAAAGCTTTTTTAGGCAGGGGGATACTGTTAATCGAAGATATGAAGTTGAACGATTTAGGTGATGATCCGGATATGGTTATAGCTGCTCCTATCTTAGTGGAAGGAGCAGACGCTTCTCCCTGCACCGTGTTAGCTATAAATTATAAGTAATATGAAAATGGATTTAAGAAAATATAAATTTTTTTTCTTTGACTTTGACGGGGTGATTGTTGACAGCCTTGATATAAAGACAAAGGCTTTTGGTGAGCTTTTCGGTAAATATGGCAAAGATGTTTCTAGTAAGGTTATGGATTACCATCGTAATAATGGCGGAGTTTCCCGGTATGATAAATTTAAATACTATTATAAAAACCTGTTGTGTAAAAATATCAATAAAGAGATTATCGGTAGGCTTGATAAAAGTTATTCTAAGCTCGTTGTTAAAAAAGTCATTGCTGCTCCGTATATTCGGGACGCGTTGTTTTTTATCCGAATGTTAAATCGGGTAAAGAGAGATTGTTTTATTATTTCCGGTACTCCGCAGAAAGAGATACGTTATATTTTAAAACGCAGGAAAATATCGCAATTATTTAAGGAGGTTGTTGGTTCTCCTGTCAATAAAATTGATAATCTTAAAAGGCTGATCGATGATTATGAGATCAACCCTGAAGAGGCCATTTTTTTCGGCGACGCAAGAAGCGATTACAAAGCGGCAAAGGAGAATAATATTTGGTTTGTTAGAATAGTGAAAAATAAAAAGAGTGAGTTAAATGGCTTGCTATCTGCGCCCAAATTAAAAGATTTCAGTTTATTAAAAAATAATTTTAAAAAATCACATGATACCCTTTAACATTCCTTTGGTTACCGGTAAAGAGCTGCACTATATCGCGCGCCTTTTTAAGGATAGAAAATTCTGTGGTGACGGAGTTTTTACGGATAAATGCAATAAATGGTTAGAAAATAATACGAAGGCAAAGAGAGTTCTTCTTACAACTTCTTGCACTCATGCGCTTGAAATGGCAGCTATTTTGGCTGATATCGGTAAAAATGACGAAGTAATAATGCCTTCCTATACTTTTGTTTCTACGGCAAATGCTTTTGTTTTAAGAGGGGCAAAGATTATATTTGTGGATATCCGGCCAGATACCATGAATATTGATGAGTCTAAGATCCAAAAAGCTATTACCAAAAGGACTAAAGCTATAGTAGTTGTTCATTACGCTGGAGTAAGCTGCGAAATGGACACTATTATGAAGATAGCCGCTGAATTTAATTTGTTGGTAATTGAAGATGCTGCGCAAGGGGTAATGGCCAGTTACAAGGGGAGGGCGTTAGGAAGTATCGGGCATATCGGTTGCTATAGTTTTCATGAAACGAAGAACTATCATTGCGGTGAAGGCGGGGCTATACTCCTTAACGATAGCAGGTTTATTGAAAGAAGTGAGATAATTAGAGAAAAAGGGACGAACAGAAAACAGTTCCTGCGGGGTAAAGTCTGTAAGTATACCTGGGTGGATATAGGTTCAAGTTATTTGCCTAGTGAACTAAACGCGGTTTTTTTGTTTGCTAACCTAGAGGTTGCGGAGAAAATCAGAAAGAAGAGGTTGAAACTCTGGAAGAGGTATTACGATAAATTGAGTGATTTAGGAAAAAATAAATCGTTGGAATTACCAAACATACCAGATCAATGTGAGCATAACGCACACACATTTTATATAAAATTAAAAGATAATCACCAAAGACATCTCATGATTGACACGCTAAGGGGTAGCGGTATTCAGGCCGTATTTCATTATATTCCGTTGCATACTTCCGCTGCCGGTAAGAAGTTTGGTAGGTTCTCTGGGAAAGATATAAATACGACAAGAGAAAGTGAGAAGATCCTTCGCCTTCCGTTATATTTTGATCTTAAAATTACTGACGTTGATTATATCGCGGGCCGGATAAGGAAATTTGTTAATGGTTAAAATAGCCACGCCTATTTCCCATCTCTTTAGAAACAAGGAATACGCGAAGTTAATAATGAAACATTCAGATTGCCTCGAATGTCGTGATGATAGTTTTGGTTCTAGGTTATTAAAGCAAGAGCTATTTCATTGCGAGTTGCAGCCTATTCATAAACTTACTGAAAGTAACTTCGAGTATTTAAAGGATATAAAGAATAACAAGCTCGGATTAAAATTATTGACTTTTCATATGGCTTCTTCCTGCGGTAAACCATATATAAAGAATGGGGTTTTTAAAGAAGGTGGCAGGCAATATTCTGAAGAAGAGGCCTTGAAGAACGCAGGGATTAATTTTAGAAGAATAAGGAGTATTTTCAACCAGGGGGTGAGGTTTGCGGTTGAGAATACTAATTATTATCCGACAGGAGCATATAAATATATTACTGACGCAACTTTTATATCACGGGTAGTTAAGGAGAACAAAATTGATTTTGTGTTTGATATTGCGCACGCCCGGATCACTGTGCAAAATAAGGGGATTAATTTTGAAAAATACAAAAATTCTCTTCCTTTAGATAATGCTATACAGATTCACCTGAGTTCATTTAAGGCTCGGCCTGATAAACTAGCTTTTGATGCCCATGATTATCCTAAGCCTGAGGAATTCGCGGAGGCTAAAAGGTTAATCAGTGACGGTAATTTGAACTATTTAACAGTTGAATATTATAAGAATTTAAGGTGTTTAATACGTTCGCTTAAATTATTAAGGGGGCTAATATGAGTTACGCAGAAGCGTTTTTTGGCCTTAAAGGAAAAGTTATAGTTGTTACCGGTGGGACAGGCCAGCTTGGAAGGCAAATTTGTAAGACTTGTTTAAAGATGAAGGCAAAGGTGATTGCTTTGGATAATGATGTTTTAAAGGGGCGATTAAAAGGTGTTCAATATTTAAGGGTTGATATAACAAGGAAAGATGAAATAATTAGCACCTTTAAAACTATTTTTAAAAAATATGGAAAGGTTGATGTCCTAATTAATAATGCTGGGGTAAGTGTATTTGAGCCTTTTGAAGAAAGAGGCGAAAAGAGCCTGGATATTGTAATGGATGTTAATTTAAAAGGCACATTTTTTTGTATTCAGTCATACGTAAATTTATTCGATAAGTATAAACTTAAGAAAGGCGTTATTATAAATATTGCGTCTTTCTATGGAATTATTAGTCCGGATCCTAGGATCTATACTGATTGCAGCCGTAAGAACTCAGAGATTTACGGAGCTACTAAAGCCGGGGTAATCCAAATGACTAAATATTTTGCGGTACATTTAGCTGGGCGTAATATACGGGTAAATGCTGTATCTCCCGGAGGAATATATAACCCGAAAAACCCCCAGGGAAAGGATTTTTTAAAGAATTATTCATTCCGTTGTCCTATGAAGAGAATGTGCAAAGACACGGAAGTCATAGGAGCAATTGTTTATCTTTCAGGAAGCATGTCATCTTATACCACTGGGCATAATCTCGTTGTTGATGGTGGGATGAGTTGTTGGTAAATTAAATATTTAAACCGGAGGAATTTTCGGTGAATACGTTAAAAGTCTTAAGAAATTATGGGTTATTAACTGATAGAAAAGTTTATGTAGTAGCAGAACTTGGCCTGAATCATGGAGGAAATATTGATAAGGCTAAGGAATTGATAGATTCAGCCTGTAGGACCGGTGCCGACGCGGTAAAATTTCAGACTTATATTACGGAAAAAAGGGCGGCTAAAGATTCTCCTATTTTTAATATCTTGAAAGAATGTGAATTACCATTTAAAGCATTCAAAGAACTTAAAGAATATTCGCAGAGCCATAACCTAGAATTTATCTCTACGCCTTTTGATGAAGAAAGCGTTGATTTTCTTGAAGATATCGGCTGTAGAATATATAAAGTAGCTTCTTTTGATGTCGTTAATCTAAAGCTGCTTAAAAAAATAGCAGCAACTAAAAAGACTATAATGATGGCTACTGGTATGTCCAGTCTGAAAGAGATAGACGCAGCTTTTGCGATCCTTAAGGAGAAAACGGATAAGATCGCCTTACTTCATTGTATCTCTGCTTATCCCACAAAGGAAGAGGATGCTAATCTTTCGGTTATCAGCGCGCTAAAAGAAAAATTTGATTGTCTTATAGGGCAATCAGACCATACACCTGACATATCAGTTTCCCTGTATGCGGTTGCCGTAGGTGCTCAAATAATTGAGAAGCACTATAAAATAAATAAAAATATTGATTGCGTGGATGCGCCTGTTTCCATTACTGAAGAGCAGATGAAAAATATGGTGAGTCAGATCAGGAGGCTTGAGAATATCTTAGGAAGCGGTAAACTTGGCTTGAGAGAATCGGAAAAAAGTTGTGAAATCTTCCGTAGACCTACGGGAATAAAATGAAAAAACTTTTCGTGTTTCAGACAAGCGGAAACGGTGATTACATGCAAGAACTTCTGCATGCCTTTAAAAACTGTAAAAATAACTGTAGTAAAACCCATTTGGATAAAATCAGCGCAGATTATCTCATAAAGAATTCAATTGAGGTGCTGATTTCAAACGGACTGCCGAAAGAATGGTATTTTATCCTTAAAGGGTTAAATATTGTTACCATCACAATCGGAGAATTGGATAAATATTATGATTTTGCCGATATTGTTATCGATTATAAAAGCAAGGATAACTACCGTTATTTTACCGGGCCTGATTATTCAATTTGTAATAATCCAGGCATAGAATTTGAAGAAATTACTGACCTGATCACTAAGATGGATTGGGATTCCGATTTCTGGGGTTTTCCGGTAGCGTATTTAAGTTCCAGGTATCTTACGGAAAATATTATGCATCGAATAGAGAAGGCTATTAAGAAAGAAAGTTTCCGTTTGGTAGAGTATCTCTGCAATTGCCATGATAACAGAAGTGTTGAAATAGCCGAAAAAAACGAGTTTCATTTTACCGATATTCGTCTTTCTTTTGAAAAAAAGATTGAGGAAGGTTTTGAGTATAATTTACCCGGTGGGATCACTTTCTCTGAAGCAAAAGAAAAAGATATCCCGATGTTAAAAGAGATCAGTAAAGATCTTTATCAGGATAGCCGGTATTTTTTTGACGAAAACTTCAACCGGAATAAAGTACAAAGGTTCTATCAGCTTTGGATAAAGAGAGCAGTTTTAGGAAAATATGATGATGTGTGTTTTTGTCTTTATGAAAAAGGGCTGCCGCTTGGTTTTTGTTCAATTAAATATAACTTTCCTTCTAAGACAGCTAGTATAGGATTATTTGGTTTGGCTCGCAAGTACCAGGGTAGAGGGCTCGGAAAGGCGCTTCTTTTTATGGTTTTTGCTGAATTAAGAAAGAAAAAAATAATCAGAATTGATGTTGTGACTCAGGGCAGGAATTACGCTGCTCAGCGGTTATACCAGAAAGCAGGTTTTTTAACTAAAGCAACCGAATTGTGGTATCACAAATGGCTTTAAAAGGAAAGGTGAAATGAATTCAGGGATAAAATTATGGAAGAAAGCAGTTAAGGTCATCCCGGGAGGAAACGGTCTGTTGTCAAAAAGGCCTCAAAGATATGCCCCTGATATATGGCCGACTTATTTCCGTAAGTCAAAAGGAGTTTTAATCTGGGATCTGGATGGAAATAAATTTATTGATATGTCTCAGATGGGTATAGGGACAGCAATATTAGGATATAGTGATAAGGATGTGAATAATGCGGTTAAAAATGCGATAGATGATGGGATAAACTCTACATTGAACGCTCCCGAAGAAGTATACCTTGCGGAAAAATTATTGGAGTTAAACCCTTTTGCCGGCGGAGTAAGGTTTGCCAGAACCGGAGGCGAAGCAATGGCAATGGCTATCAGGATAGCCAGGGCTTATACAGGAAAAGATAGAGTTGCTTTTAGCGGATATCACGGTTGGTGCGATTGGTATCTGGCGGCTAATTTATCAGGCGAAGGAAAATTAAATCAACATCTGTTGCCCGGACTTAAGCCAAAAGGCGTTCCTAAAGGTTTGAAAAATACAGCTTTTCCTTTTCAGTATAATAATATTGATGAGTTGGACAGTATCCTTAAGAAGGGAGATATCGGAGTAATTGTTTTTGAGGGTGCAAGGCATGATTTTCCCAAAAAAGAATTTTTAAACTATATTCAGCACAGCGCAAAGAAGAGAAAAATCGTGGTTATCCTTGATGAAATAACTTCCGGCTGGAGGATTACAGACGGTGGAGTCTATAAGCTAAATGGGTTCAAACCGGATATCGTAGTTTACGGTAAGGCAATGGGGAATGGTTTTGCTATTTCTGCTGTTGTTGGTAAGAAACAGGTTATGAATCAAGTGCAGGAAACGTTTATCAGTTCTACGTTCTGGACGGAACGAGTTGGATTTGTTGCGGCTTTAGAAACTATACGTAAACTAACGAAAGATAAAGTATGGTTGCATTTAGATAAAGTTGGGAGTGCGATTGGCAGTGGCTGGATTAATTTAGCCAAAGCGCATGATTTAAAAATGCACGTTTCGGAGTTTAATCCTCTTATTAGCTTTAACTTTGAATATCCGGAGATTAACTCAGCGCTTTATACGCTTTTTACGAAAGAGATGCTTAAAAAAGGTTACTTGGCTACCAACAGTGTTTATGTTTCCTATT
>ERZ1292633.569-Hain-H41-02um-R1-569-length-42657-cov-8_pt1 | contig 42657 bp, 37 predicted proteins | sample MGYA00564406_ERZ1292633 | MGnify/ENA primary metagenome ERZ1292633 (study PRJEB36523, sample SAMEA6512639) | groundwater metagenome | collected 2019-01-08 | study: AquaDiva: Metagenomics assemblies of 32 groundwater samples | reverse complement strand
ATCGTCAGGCTTTTACAGCCCGAAACGCCCCACCAGTTGGTGGGGCGTTTTCTTTGTGCGAAGCATTTCTTCATTCGCACCTCTCCCACGTTATCTCTTGCCTACGGGTTTCCACCCGATTGACGCAGTCTCGTTTTGCCCAAATACTTTAGGCTTAAAGCATTTGCGTCGGCCTAGCTGACCTTTTGCTTCCACGGCAAGAGAGCAGACATGAAAATCGTATCCATTGGCGGCGGCCCTTCGGGCTTGTACTTTGCGTTGCTCATGAAGAAGCTGGGCCCGCACCATGACATCACCGTGGTTGAGCGCAACAAGCCCTATGACACCTTTGGTTGGGGGGTGGTGTTTTCCGATCAGACGTTGGAGAACATGCGTCAATGGGATATTGAAACCGCCAATGCCGTGCAGCAAGCTTTCAACCACTGGGACGACATCGAGTTGCATTTCAAAGACCGGGTGATCCGCTCCGGTGGTCACGGCTTTGTGGGCATTGGGCGCAAGAAGTTGCTTAATATCTTGCAGGCGCGCTGTGAGGAGCTGGGCGTCAAACTGGTGTTTGAGCAAGACGTGCAGTCAGATTTGGACTTTCCAGATGCCGATCTGATCATTGCCAGCGACGGCATCAATTCGCGTGTGCGCGGCCGCTTGGCGGAGGTGTTTCGGCCTGACATCGTGACCCGTCCCAACCGCTACATCTGGCTGGGAACCCATCGCCAGTACGATGCATTCACCTTTTTGTTTGAAAAAACCGAGCATGGGTGGTTTCAGGCCCATGTTTACAAGTTCGACAACCAAACCTCGACGTTCATCGTGGAATGTCCTGAGCACGTCTGGCAGGCGCACGGCTTGGACAATGCCGACCAGGATGCCTCCATTGCATTTTGTGAAAAGCTGTTTGCCAAAAATTTGCAAGGCGAAAAGCTCATGACCAATGCCCGTCATTTGCGCGGATCGGCCTGGCTCAACTTCCAGCGCGTCAAGTGCGCGCAGTGGTCCCACTTCAATGGCAAAAGTCATGTGGTGCTGATGGGCGATGCGGTGCACACCGCGCACTTTGCGATCGGTTCCGGGACCAAGCTTGCGCTGGAAGATGCGATTGAATTGGTGCGCCAATTCAAGGGGCTGGGCGACACGCCCGAGTGCATCCCCGCAGTGCTCAAGAACTACCAGGCCGAACGCGAGATCGATGTGATCCGCCTGCAAAACGCTGCCTGGAATGCCATGGAGTGGTTCGAAGTGTGCGGGGAGCGCTACTGCGATCAATTCGAACCTGAGCAGTTCATGTACTCCATGCTCACGCGCAGCCAGCGCATCAGCCATGAAAACCTGCGCTTGCGCGACAAAGCCTGGCTCGAAGCATATGAGGCCTGGTTTGCGGGGCGGTCGGCATTGTCCAAAAACGCGACCGATGTGTGCCCCCCGATGTTCACGCCCTATGTGCAGCGCTCGATCACTCTCAAGAACCGCGTGGTGGTCTCGCCCATGGCACAGTATGCGGCGGTGGATGGCCGCGTTGCGGACGATCACCTTGTGCATCTGGGCGCACGCGCCATGGGCGGTGCAGGGCTGGTGATGGTCGAGATGACCGCCCCCAGCGCCGATGGCCGCATCACACACGGCTGTCCGGGACTGTGGAACGACAGCCAAATGCAGGACTTTCAGCGCATCACCCACTGGGTGCATGCGCGAAGCGACGCCCAAATCGGTCTTCAGATCGGTCATGCCGGCCCCAAAGGCGCCACTTGCCGCCCCTGGCAAGGCGCAGGCATGGACCAGCCGCTGCCTGCCGGCGATAGCGAGGGCAACTGGCCATTGATGGCAGCATCGGCCTTGCCGTATTTGCCCCATGGCGATGTGCCCCGTGCGATGACCCGTGTCGACATGGACCGCGTGACCGCTGACTTTGAGGCCGCTACGCGACGCGCCGCACAGGCTGGCTTTGACTGGTTGGAGTTGCACTGCGCGCATGGCTATCTGCTGTCCAGCTTCATCAGCCCATTGACCAACCAGCGCAGCGACGCGTACGGTGGGTCACTCGCCAACCGCCTGCGCTACCCGCTTGAAGTGTTTGCTGCCGTACGCGCCGCATGGCCCGATCACCTGCCCATGTCGGTGCGCATTTCGGCCCATGACTGGGTTGAAGGCGGCATCACCCCGGCCGATGCGGTCGCCATCGCCCAGGCCTTCAAGGCCGCGGGTGCCGACATGATCGATTGCTCATCAGGTCAGGTGAGCGCTCTGCAAAAGCCCGCTTACGGCCGCATGTACCAGACACCGTTTGCCGACCGCATCCGCCAGGAAGCGGGCATCGCCACCATCGCTGTGGGGGCGATTTCCGAAGCCGATCATGTCAACAGCATCCTGGCTGCCGGTCGTGCTGACCTGTGCGCGGTGGCTCGGCCGCACTTGGCCAACCCGGCCTGGACGCTGACTGAAGCGGCACGCATCGGGTTCACCGACATCGCTTGGCCACACGCCTACGTGTCAGGTAAAGCGCAACTTGAAGCCGGGTTCGCCCGCGAGCGTGCCTTGCAAGCCGCACCCAAAGGAGACTGACATGGGTGATTCCCAACGACCGGCAGACTACGTCAGACCTTGGCAGGCGCACACACAGATCTTCCTGCCAAGACACAAGGACCGCCATGCTGCATAACCGCCACGCGCTGATCACGGGTGCCGGTGCTGGGATTGGCGCAGCCATTGCCTTGGCGCTGGCACAAGCGGGCTGCCGCATCACGCTGTGCGGGCGAACGCAAGACACGCTGCAGACGCAAGCCGAAGTCCTGCGCGCGCAGGTGCCGCATGTGGCCGTGTTGATCGCCCCCATGGACGTGGGTGACGAACAGTCGGTTCAGGCGGCCGTGCAACAGGCACAGGCCCGTTTCGGCCCGGTGAACATCCTGGTCAACAACGCCGGGCAGGCCCAAAGTCAGCCATTCGCCAAGACTGATGCTGCGTTGTGGCAGCAGATGCTGAATGTCAACCTGACTGGCACCTTCCACTGCATTCAGGCTGTGTTGCCGGCCATGCTGGAGGCGGCCCACAGCGGCACGCCTGGACGCATCATCAACATCGCCAGCACGGCGGGCCTCAAGGGGTACGCCTATGTGAGCGCGTACGTGGCCGCCAAGCATGGCGTGGTCGGGCTGACCAAAGCCCTGGCACTGGAGCTGGCCCGCAAGGGCGTGACCGTGAACGCGATTTGTCCGGGCTATACCGAAACCAACATCGTGCGTGAAGCGGTGCAGAACATGGTGGTCAAAACCGGCAGAAGTGAAGCCGAAGCACGCCAGGCCCTGGCCGCAGGCAACCCGCAGCAACGCCTGGTGCAGCCGCAGGAAGTCGCGCAGAGCGTGCTCTGGTTGTGCGCACCCGGCAGCGATGCCTTGAACGGGCAAGCGATTGCCATCGACGGCGGAGAACTGGCCGGATGACCTCACCACAGATGAATGCACAAGTGATGACCGACATGGAAGTGCGGGCCCATGCGGACCACCACGCTTCCTTGCGCTTGTGGCTGCGTTTGTTGTCGTGCACCACCCGCATGGAAGACACGATCCGCCAGCGCCTGCGTGAGCAGTTTGGCATCACGCTGCCGCGCTTTGACCTGATGGCCCAGTTGGAGCGTGAGCCGCAAGGCCTGTCGATGAGCGAGTTGTCGCGCCGCATGATGGTGACCGGCGGCAATGTCACCAGCATCGTGGACCAACTGGAAAAAGAACAACTGGTGCAGCGGCAGACACAAATCGCAGACCGCCGATCTTTCACCGTCCGGCTGACTGATGCCGGACGCACGGCTTTTGCTGCCATGGCCCAGGCCCACGAGGGCTGGGTGGTGGCGCTGTTGTCGCCACTGAATGAATCTGAGCAAGCACAGTTGCACCACTTGCTGGGCACCTTGAAGTCCCGCAACCCCACCCCGACGCAGGAGAAAACATGAGCCAGAGACATTTGCCAGGCCAGCCGCACCAGCTCCCACGCCACAACCAGCCCATGGCCAGCTACCAGCCTGAACATTTTCTGCTGGCAGTGCAGGACGGCGTGGCCACCGTCAGCCTGAACCGGCCCGAGCGCAAGAACCCGCTGTCGTTTGATTCGTACGCTGAGCTGCGGGACTTCTTCCGCGCACTGGTCTATGCGCCCGACATCCATGCCGTGGTCATCACGGGCGCGGGTGGTAACTTTTGTTCGGGCGGGGATGTGCACGAGATCATCGGCCCGCTCACCCAGCTCGACATGCCTGGGCTCTTGGCCTTCACGCGCATGACCGGCGATCTGGTCAAGGCCATGCGCGCCTGCCCGCAGCCCATCGTCGCCGCCATCGACGGCGTTTGCGCGGGCGCGGGCGCCATCCTGGCCATGGCCTCGGACCTGCGCTACGGCAGCAGCCGCAGCAAGACTTACTTTCTGTTCAACAAGGTCGGCTTGGCTGGGTGCGACATGGGCGCCTGCGCGCTGTTGCCACGCATCATCGGCCAGGGGCGTGCCAGCGAGCTGCTCTACAGCGGGCGCGGCCTGGGCGCCGAAGAGGCCGAGCGCTGGGGCTTTTACAACCGCGTCTGCACGCCCGAGGCTGTGCTCGGCGAAGCCCAGGCCCTAGCCGCGCAACTGGCTGCCGGCCCGACGTTTGCCAACGGCATCACCAAAAAAATGCTGCAGCAGGAATGGAATATGGGGGTGGACGAGGCCATCGAAGCCGAGGCCCAGGCGCAGGCGATCTGCATGGCTACCAACGATTTCCACCGCGCCTACCACGCCTTTGTGGCCAAGCAGACACCGGTCTTCGAAGGGAACTGAAATGAACAGCCCTGCCGAACTCAACTGGCCTTTTTTTGATGACGCGCACCGCGATTTCAAAACGCGGCTGGACGCCTGGTGCGCCCAGCACCTGGCACACGCCCACCACGATGAAAGCCGCGACGCGGTGGATGCCGAATGCGTGCGCCTGGTGCGCTTGTTGGGTGAAGGCGGCTGGTTGCGCCACGCCGTGGCGGGCAGCGCGCACGGCGCCGCGCAAGAGGTGATCGACACGCGCCAGCTGGGCCTGCTGCGCGAGACCCTGGCTTTTCACAACGGTCTGGCGGACTTTGCCTTTGCCATGCAGGGCCTGGGCAGCGGCGCCATCAGCCTCTTGGGCACCGACGATCAAAAAGCGCGCTACCTGCCGCGCGTGGCGCGTGGCCAGGCGCTGGCGGCCTTTGCCTTGAGCGAACCCGAAGCCGGCTCGGACGTGGCGGCCATGCAGTGCAGCGCCACGGCCACGGCGGGCGGCTACGTGCTCAACGGCCGCAAGACCTGGATTTCCAACGGCGGCATTGCTGACTTTTACGTGGTGTTTGCGCGCACCGGCGAAGCGCCGGGGGCGCGTGGCATCAGCGCCTTCATCGTCGATGCCGACACACCCGGCCTGCACATCGAAGAGCGCATCGACGTGATTGCGCCGCACCCGCTGGCGACCTTGCGTTTCGACAACTGCGAGGTGAGCGCTGCGCAGCGCATCGGCGAGGCGGGGCAAGGCTTCAAGGTGGCGATGGCCACGCTCGATGTGTTTCGCACCTCGGTGGCGGCGGCCGCGCTGGGCTTTGGCCGGCGCGCGCTGCACGAGGCGATTGGCTGGGCACGCTCGCGGCCCATGTTTGGCCAGCACCTGGCGGATTTCCAGATCACGCAGACCAAGATCGCGCAGATGGCCACGCTGCTGGACGCCGCCGCGCTGCTGACTTACCGCGCCGCCTGGCTGCGCGACCAGGGCCAGCGCATCACGCGCGAGGCGGCCATGGCCAAGCTGTGTGCCACCGAAAACGCCCAGCAGATCATCGACATGGCGGTGCAGATGCATGGCGGCATGGGGGTGAAAAAAGGCTGCATCGTCGAATCGCTGTACCGCGAGATTCGCGCCCTGCGCATTTACGAAGGCGCGAGCGAAGTGCAGCAGCTGATCATTGGCAAGGATGTTTTGAAAGGCTGATGGTTTTGTGACCGTCGGGCAGGACCGCACGCGGGCTTCCTCATGCTGCGGGTACGCAGAAATCGTCAGCCCTCGCACGGCCCCGCCCGACTACCGCAGTTGTGACAACAAGGCTGGCTTTCCCACAGCTATCCCGCCCCTGCCGAAGCCACAGACGGTTTAAAACAAAAACGGAGACAAGGACATGAAAGACTGGAACACGCTTTTGCCCAGCCGGCATGTGGACACCTTCACACGCGAGCGGCTGCCACCACAAGACCAGTGGCCGCTGTTCATCGCCGAGCGCCCCGAACTCGACTACCCGGACGACTTCAACTGCGCCGTCGAACTGGTGGATCGCCATGTGCTGGAGGGCCGAGGCCAGCGCACCGCGCTGCACGGCGTGGCCGACATCGAGCGGCACGAGGGCGCGTTCAGCTGGCGCTATGTCGAGCTCAAGGACAAGACCGATCGCATTGCCCAGGTGCTCACACACGAGATGGGCCTGGTGCCCGGCAACCGCGTGCTGCTGCGCGGCGGCAACAGCCCCATGATGGCGGCCTGCTGGCTGGGCGCCGTCAAGGCCGGGCTGGTGGTGGTGCCGACCATGCCGCTGCTGCGTGCGGGCGAGCTGGCCACCATCATCGCCAAAGCCCAGGTCAGCGCGGCGCTGTGCGACAGCCTGTTGCTGGACGAGTTGCAGCACTGCACAACGCCGGGCCACGCCCACCACACACCCGGCTTGCAGCAGCTGGTGGCTTTTCGCAGTGGCGAGGACCATGGGCTGGAAGCGCGCATGGCGCGGCAAAGCGGCGCCTTCACACCGCCGCCCAGCAGCCGCGACGATGTGTGCCTGATCGCCTTCACCAGCGGCACCACAGGCCAGCCCAAGGGCACGCTGCACTTTCACCGCGATGTGTTGGCCATGTGCGATCTGTTTCCGCGCCACATCTTGCGCATGGACGAAAACGATGTGGTGTGCGGCACGCCGCCCATCGCCTTCACCTTTGGCCTGGGCGGCTTGCTGGCCTTTGCCTTGCGCTACGGCGCCAGCACGGTGCTGCTGGAAAAACACACGCCCGAGACGCTGCTGCGCACCATCGCGCGCTACCGCGCCACGCAGTGCTACACCGCGCCCACCTTCTACCGGCAGATGGCGGCACTGGCCAAAGACTTTGACCTCTCCAGCCTCAAGCACCCGGTCTCGGCCGGCGAGGCCCTGCCCGACGCCACGCGCCAACTCTGGAAGCAAGCCACCGGCATCGAGATGACCGACGGCATCGGCGGCACCGAGGTGATCCACATCTACATCTCCAGCGCAGGCACGCAGGTGCGCCGCGGCACCATCGGCCAGGTGGTGCCCGGCTATGTGGCGCAGATCGTGGGCGACGACATGCAAGCGCTGCCGCCGGGCCAGGTGGGGCGCCTGGCGGTGCGCGGGCCCACGGGCTGCAAATACCTGGACGATCCGCGCCAGCAAAGCTATGTGCAGGACGGTTGGAACCTGCCCGGTGACACTTTCGTCATGGATGCCGACGGCTATTTCAGCTACCAGGCGCGCAACGACGACATGATCATCTCGGCCGGCTACAACATCGCCGGCCCCGAGGTCGAGGGCGCGCTGATGCTGCACCCGGCGGTGGCCGAGTGCGGTGTGGTCGGCATGGCCGACGAAGAGCGCGGCCAGATCGTGCAAGCTTTTGTGGTGCTCAAGAGCGGCCATGCGCCGGACGCGGCCTTGGCAAAAGCCTTGCAAGAGCATGTCAAGCAAACCATCGCCCCCTTCAAATACCCGCGCAAGCTGGTTTTTGTGGACGCCCTGCCGCGCACCGAAACCGGCAAGCTGCAGCGCTTCAAGCTGCGGCAAATTTCATCTTAAGGAAACTGCCATGTTCAAAGTTCTGCAACCCGAAGGCTGGGCACCCGCCAAAGGCTACGCCAACGGCATCGAAGCGCGCGGGCGTCTGGTCTTTGTGGCCGGCATGATCGGCTGGACCGGTCAGGGCCAGTTCGAAACCGACGACTTCATCGGCCAGTGCCGCCAGGCCCTGCAAAACATCGTCGATACGTTGGCTTGCGCAGGCGCGGGCCCGCAGCACATCGCGCGCATGACCTGGTATGTGAAAGACAAACGCGAGTACCTGGCGCGTGGCAAAGAGCTGGGTGCCATCTACCAGGAAGTCATCGGCCGCCACTACCCGGCCATGGCTTTGGTGCAGGTGGTCGATCTGGTGGAAGACCGCGCCAAAGTCGAGATCGAGGCCACGGCGGTGGTGCCGGACTGAGAGGCTGAGGCCAGAAATACACATCCCGGTCTGAGCCTGCGAACCTTCCAGAAAGCCGCAGCCCCCCTGCACGGATGAATCTGACCAGGACTGATCCAAATCAAAGCCACAGCGAAGGCGAGTGCTACCGTCATAAGACCACATGACTTATGTGGGTTTACGAGGAAGACAGATGAAGCACTCATTTCAACGTGCAGGCCTGATAGCCGCGTTGTCCCTGTTCGGCGGGGGCTTGCTGCTGTCGTGGTTCACGCACGGCACGGGAACGGTGAAAGACGATCCCAAACGGGGCATCAGCATCCCCCAACAGTTGACTGTTCCCCTGCAAGTGCAGGCGGCCTACAACGACAAGGACATTTTCTTTCGCTACCGCTGGCCGGCCGCCAAGCCCGGCATCTTTCATGACGTCGTCGTGTACGAAGGCGGCAAGTGGGTGCGCAAAGGCAAGGGCAATCCGGGCCCTGAAAAAGACGGCATGCACGAGGACCGCGTGGCCATGATGCTCGACGATGGCAGCGTGCCCGAATTTGCGCGTTACGGCGGCTATCTGGCGATTGGCTCCGGCATTGCCAGTTTCACACAACATGCCAACGGCAAAGAGGTTGCGGCGCAGCCCCACCTCGGGAAAAAGCTCAAGCAAGAAGAGGTCACGAAATCCTTGCCCGAGACGCGCACCGATCTCAACGATTGGTCCAGCGTGCAGCCAGAGTCAACGCTCCAGGCACAGCGTCAGGCGGGCTATTTTCTGGACTTGTGGCATTGGCGCGGCCACCGCTCCAACCCGATAGGCATGTCCGACGATCAGGTGATTGCAGAGGCACGCCTGGGCGACGAAGGCAAGAGTTCTGCCACCGGCAATTGGGATGGCAAGACCAACCAACCGCAATGGATGTTCAACCCCGCCAAGACCGGCTACAAGGCCTTGCGCTGGGACGACATCCAGTCCAACAAGATCGACCAGGAATCGGTCTATTTCTTGCGCGAGGGGGATGTTGTTCCATTTGACCCCCAGGCCGACTGGAAAGACGGCGACACCTTGCCGCGCCGCTTGCTGCGAACGCCCGAGGGTTCGATGTCCGATATCGCGGTGCAGGGCAAAGGCCGCTGGGCCGATGGCTATTGGGATGTGACGCTGACGCGCAAACTCGACACCGGCCACCCGCTGGACGACAAGATTTTGAAAGACCGGGGCGCCTACGCTCTGGCCTTTGCCATCCACCGCATGGCCACGGGGGCGCGCTGGCACTATGTGTCTTTGCCCGTCTCTTTGGGGCTGGAGCGGCCGGGTGACATTGTGGCCACCAAGTTCGCCACCGAGCAGCCCACCTGGGGCGACAAATGGACCCAGGTCGAACTGTTCTACCCCGGTCAGGTGAGCTGGCCCCACCTGAACAGCCGCCAGCACGCGGGTGCACCAAACATCAAAAAAGGCCAGCCCGTCACCACCCACCACAGCGTGGAGCAATTGAAGCACTACGGCATTGAGGCAGAGTTTGCAGAAGAAATTCGCAGGCAGTGGTGGCTGACCCTGTGGGCAGGTGTGTTGATGATCTTGGCCTTCGGCGTGGCCTTTCATCAGTTGGTCAAGCGTCAACCAGGAGCATGAACATGGCCCCCTATCACGTTGTATTGGTTCATTTCCCGATCGCCTTGTGGATGACAGCCACTTTGGTCATCCTGTTTCGTACCCTCTCGGACGGCCCCACGGCCAAGTTGTTTGACCGGGCTTTGGTGCCCCTGCTGAGCCTCGGTTTGCTGTCGGGCATCATCGCCTTCTCGGTGGGTCTGATGGTGTGGCCATGGGAAACCATTTCCGCCTCGGCACTCGGCAGAAACCACGTCTTGACCGCCAGTTGGACCATCGCTTACTGGGCCGTCATTCTGTGGGTTCGCCAGGCACGCGGCGAAAGCGTCTGGGATGGTTTGTCGCGCTGGGTCAAGGCCGGCTTGGCCTCTCTGGGCTGCGGCTTGCTGGGAATCACCGGCACCCTGGGCGGCCATTTGGTGGGCATCTACACAGATGTCTCTACCGCTCTGCGTCAACTGGGCTGGGACGTCTACACCACGTTTTATGTGCCCGACAGCACCTTGATCGTTCTGCTGCTCATCAGTGCGCTGCTGGTCGGCATCGGTGTGTGGGCCGGCCGCCAAAAAGCCGCGTCCTGACGGTCAATGGCCCAAGGCCGCCGACAAGCGGTTCACGCTTGGGGCGATGCCTGGCCACTGCTGGATGCTGGAATGGGTGAAGCCCGCCGCTTCTTCAAACTCGGCGGGCAACCCCTTGGTCGACGCCTGGTTTACCCAGCGCCGCGCGAACTCGGGCAGGGTGTTGTCATCCTGCCCGCCCGTCACCGCCAAAACAACGGTCGTGGACGGAATGCTGGCCACCGCATCGAGTGGATTCAAGCTGTTGCGCCAAGGCCCGCCGCGCCCCCTTTGCGCATTGCGATGGTTGCGCCAGGGTGGCACATCGCAAGGACAGCCCAGGAGCAAGGCCGCGTCGGCAATGCCTGGGTGTCGCCCCAAGACCAGCGCCGAGGTCGCGGCCCCGCCGGAATGCCCGACGAGGATGAGTTTTTCTGCCTGGTAACGCTTTTTCAAAACCGACAAAGCCCCGGCCACGCGCGCCATATTGTTCGCCGTGTAATCGTCGTCATGGGGATTGGCCCAGCCGCTGGAATCGCCGATCGGCGATTGGTAACCCGGGCGAACCATGAACACCACATGACGCGTTGTGTCCAGCAAGCTGCGACCTATGCCAGACCAGCGATCAACCTGCCTTTGCCCCAGTTTCCCCTCGCCGTCACCGTGCAGCAGGACCACCAGCACCTTGGCCCCGGGCTGGGCCTGGGCTTGGGCGATGGGCAGCACGGCCAGACAGCCGCCCTTTTGGTCTGAGACCGTCCGCTCGGCGGGCAAGTCGGCGCAAGGCTGCGCCTGCAGCACAGTGGCCCAGCACAGGCCAAGCGCCACGCACCAGCGTTTCAAGCCAGCCATTTGATTTGCGTTCATATGAAGTCTCCGAATGAGATGCGGCGCTGGCTTGGGATGCCCGCGCCGTTCAGCCCTCACCCTCGCCAGCATGGGCCGCGATCAAGCGTTCGAGCATGCGTTTGAGCTGCTCGGCCCGGGCCGCACCCAGCTCGGCCACCACACCGGCCTCGTGCGCCTTGGCCTGCACCAGCAGTGGCTGCACCTTGCGCCTGCCGGCCGGCGTCAGGCTCACCAGGCTTTGGCGTTTGTCGTGCGCCGCGTCACAGCGTCTGACCCAGCCAGCCTCCTGCATGCGCCCCACCAGCTTGGTCACCGTGGGCTGCTTGGCCAACACGCTGCTGGCCAGTTCGTTGATGCTCAGGCTGTCTTTGCCCGAAAGGGTGGCCATGACGCGCCACTCCAACAGCGACAGGCCGCTGGCCTCGACCACGGCGTGGAATTCACTGGAAATCAAATGGCTGGCACGCGCCAGCAGATAGGCCAGGTAGTCGTCGACGAAACCTGCGGCGCTCACGGCTGCAAAGGCCGGATGCTGCCGAATTGGCCGGCCTGGAACACCAGCGGCTCGCCACTTTCGGCAAAGCCACAGCGTTCGACCTCGCCCACAAAAATCACGTGGTCGCCCTCTTCGTAGCGGCTGCGGTTGTGGCATTCAAACCAGGCCAGCGCACCGTCCAAAATGGGCAGGCCGCTTTGGCCCAGGGTGTAGTCCACGCCGGCAAAGCGGTCGCCCTGGCCATAGGCAAAGCGTTTGCACAACTCCAGCTGGTCGGTCGCCAGCACATTGATGACGTAGTGCGTGCCGGCATGAAACAAGGGCAGGCTGCCTGCGTGCAGGCCCAGGCTCCACAGCACCAGCGGCGGCGACAGCGAGACCGAGTTGAACGAACTCGCGGTCAGGCCCACAAACTGATTGCTGCTCGCCTGGCCCGCCAGTGCGTCTGAAGCGCGCGTGGTCACCACCGTCACGCCGGTGGCAAAGCGCGAGAGCGCCTGGCGAAAGTGGGCGGTCTCAAAGTCCGGGTTGAGGGCGCGGACATCGGCAGGGGGGGAGGTGTGGCGCGGGGATCGCATGGGGTCATTATGGATGAATTTCCATGAAATTTCATATAACATGTTCACAACAGGAGAACCCATGCTCGTCGAACGCATCGAACACAAATGGCTGGCGGCCTTCACCCGCACCTTCACGCTGTGCAAGGTCCAGCCGGGTGAAGTCGCCGTGATTCTCGCGGAAACCCAGTCCCGGCGCGTGCTGGTGGATTTGGCCCGCCTCGCGCTCGAAGGCCTGGGGGCCAAAGTCTTCGAACTCACCCTGACCACGCCACCGCTGACCGCCCCGGCCCCTGTGCGTTCCACCGGCGCGAGCGACGCCATTGCCCAGCTCGGCCCGGTGGTGGCGGCGCTGGCGCGTGCCGACTTCATCGTCGACTGCACGGTCGAAGGCCTGCTGCATGCGCCCGAACTGCCGGCCATCATGCAAGGGGTGGACGGCAAGCGCCCGCGCCTGTTGATGGTCTCCAACGAACACCCCGAAATTCTCGAACGCACCGTGCCCGACCCGGCCCTCGAAGGCGTGGTGCGCAGCGCCATGAAAAAGCTCAAGGGCACGCAGCACATGCAGGTGACATCTGCCGCGGGCACCGATTTGCGCGTGGACTTGCAGCAAGCGGTGGTCGGCGGCGTCTGGGGCTTTTGCAACAAGCCTGGCATGGTCTCGCACTGGCCGGCCGGCCTGGTGCTGGCCTTTCCAAAGGCCGGCAGCGTCAACGGCACCCTGGTCATGGCCCCGGGCGATGTGAACCTGACCTTCAAGCGCTACCTGCAAAGCGCCGTCACCTTGCGCATCGAAAACGACAGCGTGGTCGCCATCGAGGGCAGCGGCGTCGACGCGGACATGATGCGAGGCTACTACCAGGCCTGGGAAGACGCTGAGGGCCACCGCGCCTGCTACGCCGTCTCGCACGTGGGCTTTGGCCTGAACCCGGCCGCGCGCTGGGACGCCATGACTTTTTACGACAAGCGCGACTGCAACGGCACCGAGCTGCGCGCCTTTGCCGGCAACTTTTTGTATTCAACCGGCGCCAACGAGGTCGCCGGTCGCCACACCCTGGGCCACTTTGATTTGCCCATGCGCGGCTGCACCGTCCGCCTCGACGACAGCGTGGCCGTGAACGCCGGCGCGCTGGTCAGCGAGGCCCTGGCATGAGCGCCGTACCCACCTGCGTTCGGGTGCCAGCCAGTGGGAGCGCGCCCCTGCGCGCTCCTACAGAGGCAGCTGCTGATGCGGCCTCGGGCTCGCTGGTGTTTCTGCACGGCATCGGCGGGCGCGCCAGTGGTTGGGCCCCGGTGCAAGCGGCCTGCGCGCAAGCGGGCCACGCCAGCCTGGCCTGGGACATGCCCGGCTATGGCGAGAGCCCCAGCATCGACCCTTATGACTTTGACGGCCTGGCCGACGCGCTGGCGCGCTTGCTTGACGCACAGGGTCTGACCCGCGCCGTGCTCGTCGGCCACAGCCTGGGCGGCATGGTCGCGCTGCAAATGTGGGCGCGCCACCCCGAGCGCGTGGCCGCCCTGGTGCTGGTCGCCAGCAGCCCGGCTTTTGGCCACGGCAGCGGCGACTTCCAGCAGGCTTTCGTGGCACAACGTCTGGCGCCGCTGCAAGCCGGCCGCAGCATGGCCGAGGTGGCCGCCGGCCTGATCCCGACCATGGTGGCGCCCGGCTACAGCGGCCCCGGCCTGGCGCAGGCCCTGGCCTGCATGGGCTCGATCACCCCCACCGCCTACCAGGCGGCGCTGGGCGCGCTGGTGCAGTTCGAGCAACGCGCGGCCCTGCCCGGCATCAGCGTGCCCACTCTGTGCATCGCTGGCGAACACGACCGCACCGCCGCACCCAGTGTGGTGCAGCGCATGGCCGACAAGATTCCCAACAGCCAATACCTGTGCCTGGGCGGCGTGGGCCACTTGTTGACCTTTGAACAACCCGACCACTTCGTCCAAGCGCTGCTGCCTTTTGTGAACCGCATTGCGGCACAGCGTTTGGGCGCAGCCTCCCACTGACTCAGGAATCTCCATGACCAACACCACCCTGCCAACGACCATGCCCATCTGTGGCGACGACTACCCGCTGAGCGACAAACAGAAAAAGCTGATGGCGCTGGCGCGCCAGCTCGGGCGCGACAAATTTGCTGCACGCGCCGCGCAGCTCGACAGCGATGCCGCCTTCCCCTTCGCCAATTACGACGACATGCGCGAGGCCGGCCTGCTGGCCCTGTGCGTGCCCGAGTCGCATGGCGGCCATGGCGCCGACTACGCCACCTACGCACTGGTGTCGGCCGAAATCGGGCGCTTCTGCGGCGCCACCGCGCTGACCTTCAACATGCATGTGTGCACCATGCTCTGGAGCGGTCTGCTCTCTGAAGACCTGGAGATGACAGCCGAGCAGCGCGCTCAGCACCACGAGCACCAAAAGGTGCACTTCGCGCGCGTTGTGCAAGACGGCGCCATCTACGCCCAACCCTTCTCCGAAGGTGGCGCCGCCGCCGCCGGCGCGCAGCCCTTTGGCACCACCGCGGTCAAGGTCGAAGGTGGCTGGAAGGTCAATGGCAAAAAAATCTTCGCTTCGCTGTCGGACGCGGCCGATTATTTTGGCGTGCTCTGCACCGAGAAGAAACCCGACGCCGAGCTCTCGCGCCGCGACACGCTCTACCTGGCCGTGCCGCGCACGGCACCCGGCCTCACGGTCGAAGGCGATTGGGACCCGCTGGGCATGCGCGCCACCGTTTCGCGCAACCTGGTGTTCAAAGACGTGTTCGTGCCCGACGAGGCCGCGCTCATGCCGCAAGGCCTGTACTTTCAGGCCGCCAGCCGCTGGCCCCACATGTTCATGACGCTCTCGCCCACCTATATGGGCATCGCCCAAGCAGCCTACGATTTCACCGTGGCCTATCTGCGCGGCGAAGTGCCGGGCACCGGCCCCGTCAAGCGCCGCCAGTTCGCCACCAAGCAAATCGCGCTGGCCGAGATGTTCATCAAGCTTGAACAAACCCGCAACCTCTTTTTGCGCGCCATCGAAGACGCCAAAGTGGACCCCAGCAAGTCGACGCGCCTGCGCGCCTACGCAGCGCAATACACCATCATGGAAAACGCACAGGACCTGGCGCGCCTGGCGATCCGCACCTGCGGCGGCCAGTCCATGCTCAAAAGCCTGCCGCTCGAGCGCCTGTACCGCGACGCGCGCTGCGGCTCGCTCATGCTGCCCTGGACGGCCGAGCTGTGCATGGACCGCATCGGCCGTGAAGCGCTCTACGAACCCGGTGAAACAGACTGATGTTTGATCAAGAAAGCAGCCTGATCGCGGCGCGCTTTGCGCAGCTGGCGCAGACGCGCGGCGCGCAGCCAGCGATGACGTTTCGCGGCGACGAGCGCAAGCCCGACCACACCTTCGCCTACGACTTCGGCAAGTTCTGGCGCCGCGTTGAACGCGTCACCGCGCACCTGCAAGCCAGCTGGGGCGTGCAAAGCGGCGAGCGTGTGGCCTGGCTGGGTTTCAACCACGAGCTGCAGCTGGTCACCCTGGTGGCCTGTGCGCGCCTGGGTGCCATCTTCATGCCGCTGAACTTTCGCCTGGCGTTGCCCGAGCTGCAGCAGGTCATGGACGATGGCCAACCCCGCCTGCTGTTGCACGACAGCGCGCACCAGGCCGTCGCCAGCGCCTTGCAAGGCCAGCGCCTGCAAACCACCCACCACGACAGCCTGATCGCCACCGCCGCACCGCGCGGCCTGCCGTTGCCGCAGGTGCACAGCGACCAGGCGTTGCTGCTGGCCTACACCTCGGGCACCACCGGCCGGCCCAAAGGGGCTGTGCACACCCAGGCCGCACTGCTGGCCAATGCGCGCGCCAGCCACTGGGCGCACGCCTTTGTGCCTGGCGACAAGGTGCTCTCGACCCTGCCCGTGTTCCATGTGGGCGGCCTGTGCATCCAGACCCTGCCGGCGCTTTTGGCCGGCATCGAGGTGGTGCTGCACCCGCGCTTTGACGCCACCGCCTGGCTCGACGAACTGGCCGCCAGCCGCCCCACGCTCTCGCTGCTGGTGCCGGCCACCCTGCGCGCGCTGTTGGAACACCCGCGTTGGGAGAGCACTTCGCTGCAGAGCCTGCGCGGCGTGATCGCCGGCTCGTCCACCGTGCCCCTGGCCTATTTGCAGGCGCTGCACGCGCGCGGCGTGCCTGCGGGCCAGGTCTATGGCAGCACCGAAACCGGGCCGATCTCCATCGTGCTGCGCCTGCCCGACGCCATGGCGCGCATGGGCTCTGCAGGCTGGCCGCAGCCCGAAGCCGAAGTCAAACTCGTTGACAGCCTGGGCCGCGAGGTCGGCCCCGGCCAAACCGGCGAAGTCTGCATCCGCGCGGCCAACCTCATGTGCGGTTATTGGCAAGGCGATGGCGAAGCCTCGATCGCGGCAGGCCTGGGCTTGCAAGACGGATGGTTCCACTCGGGCGATCTGGGTCAGCGCGCCCCCGATGGTTGCATCACCATCGTTGGCCGCAGCAAAGACATGGTGATTTCGGGTGGCGAAAACATTTACCCGGCCGAAATCGAAAACCTGCTGGTCAGCCTGCCCGGTGTGGCCGAATGCGCCGTGGTGGGGTTGCCCGATGCGCGCTGGGGCGAGGTGCCGGTGGCGGTGCTGGTGCGCAGCCCGGACGCGCTGGGCCAGGCCCTTGGCGAAGACGCGGTGTTGGCGCATCTGCAGCCACGCATCGCCCGCTTCAAGCTGCCGCGCCGCGTGGTTTTCATGGACAGCCTGCCCAAAAGCGCGCTGGGCAAGGTGCAAAAACCGGCTTTGCAAGCCGAACTGATCCGAACAAACCCTTGACATGCGCCCCGCGTGACAGCGCGCGTGGCCAAGCCACTGGCATCATGTTCAGTGAAACCCGCAACACCTGCAACGAAAGGACATCGCCATGCACCGCATCACACGCCGAGGCCACCTGATCACCCTGAGCCTGGCCCTGCTGGGCCTGGGCGCCAGCGTCCAGGCACAAACCACCTGGCCGCAAAAGCCCGTCAAGATCGTTGTGCCCTTTGCTCCAGGCGGCACCACCGACTTGCTGGCCCGTGCGCTCGCACCCGACCTGTCCAAAGCCTTTGGCCAACAGTTCGTCATCGAGAACAAAGGCGGTGCCGGTGGCAACGTCGGCGCCGACCAGGTGGCCAAATCGGCTGGCGACGGCTACACCCTCTTGATGGGCACGGTGGGCACCCACGGCATCAACCGCGCCTTGTACGCCAAGATGCCCTATGACCCCATCAAGGACTTTGCGCCCATCACCCTGGTGGCCGGCGTGCCCAATGTGCTGGTGCTCAACAGCGAGTTCGCCGCCACCCACAAAATCAACACCGTCAACGATTTCATCGCCTACGCGCGCGCCAACCCGGGCAAGCTCAACATGGCCTCCAGCGGCAACGGCACCTCGATCCACCTGGCTGGCGAACTCTTCAAGAGCATGACCGGTACCTTCATGGCCCACATCCCCTACCGTGGTTCGGGCCCGGCCCTGCTCGACATGGCCGCCGGCAATATGCAGGTCATGTTCGACAACCTGCCCTCGGCCATGCAGCTGATCAAGGCCGGCAAACTCAAGGCACTGGCGGTCACGAGCAGCCAGCGCTCGGCCGCCTTGCCCGATGCACCCACCATCGAAGAAGCGGGCAAACTCAAAGGCTACGAGGCCAGCAGCTGGTTTGGCCTGCTCGCGCCCGCTGGCACCCCGCCCGATGTGGTCAGCCGTATCCAGCAAGAGGTCGCCAAATCATTGGCCTCCCCCGCGCTCAAAGAACGCCTGGCCGCCCTGGGCGCCATCCCCAGCGGCAACACGCCCGCACAATTTGCAACGATGATCGAAGCCGAGCACAAGAAATGGGCCGAGGTGGTGAAAGCCTCGGGCGCCAGGGTGGACTGATGGCCTGGTTCGACGGTTTTGTGCTTGAGACGCGCGCGCTCTAGGGTCTGACCGTCGCCTTTCGCCGCTCAGCCGATTGGCTCAGCGACAAGCCCGTGCTGGTGCTGCTGCACGGCTTCCCGCAGACATATGTGATGTGGCAGCGCGTGGCGCAGCAACTCAAAGACCGCTACCGCTTGCTGCTGCCCGATCTGCGTGGCTATGGCGACTCATCCCACGCGGCTGGCGACGCGGCGGGCGCGTCAGCGGCCTGCTGATGCCTGCGGGGCACTTCATTCCCGAAGAGTTGCCCGAGGCAAGCTGCCAGGCGCTGGCGCAGTGGATGGTGTGAGGTGGGGCTGACGGCGCGCTCAGGCGCCGCAGCACTTCTTGTACTTTTTGCCACTGCCGCATGTGCACGGGTCGTTGCGGCCTGGTGTGGCGGGTTTGATGACCTGCGCCACGCGGGGGCCGATGTTGCGCCAGATTTCACGCAGGTCAATCACCGCCCACAGGGCTTCGCCGTAGGCGTTCAGGCGGTTCTCGCTCACGCTGGGGGGGCCGTCTTCGGCCAGGGCAGACAAGGTGGGTACATCGTCGTCGTCTTCGGTCAGTGCCACCACGGCTTCGAGCGACAGGTCGTGCCACTTGGCGGCGTCCTTGTCTTTGGGCGTGGCCCACTCTTCGGGCCAGTTTTCCACCGCGAACATGAAGCCCAGCGCCCAAACCTGGGCAAAAGACGGGATTTCACTGTCGTCGATTTCTTCGCGCTCTTCAGGAGGGAGCGAGGCGATGGCGCCACGCACGTCCATCACTTCGGGGGCATAGGCGCGGTCGTCGTCCAAGGCTTCCACCGGGGTGTCCAGCGCGCGCTGGATTTCGTCAAAACGGCGCTGCCACAAGGCCATGAATTGCTGGCGCTGGGCATCGCTTTCAAAGCTGCCGCCATCCTCGCCCTCGTCCACCCCCAGCAACATGGGCAGCCATTCGGCATCGGGGATGGCGCGGCGGCAGCAAACCAGCGCGGCCATGAAGCCCTCGCAAAACTCCCATTGCGGTGTTTCTTCAAACCGCTCGCGCAGGTCGTCGAGGATGTTGTCCAGGGTGTCAAAGTCTTCGGCTTCCAAGCCAGCGGTGGTGTTCATGGGGCTTCCTGTTTTCAGGCTTGGATTGTAGGGACTGTGACGGGGTTCAGTGCCACGCCGCAGCGTTCCAGGCGCTTGCGCATGCACAGCACGGCGGCGTCCTTGCTGTGCAGGCTGGCGGTGTGGGTCACGGCCAGGTCGATGAATTTCTGGTCGTCGGGGTCTTTGCAGACGTATTCGGCTTTGGGGGCGTCGGGCTGCAGTTGGGCCCAGCGGTCAAAGTGGGCCAGCACGGTGTGGGCCTGCCTGTCGCGGTGCACCAGGCGCTTGACGATCTGTGGATACGCCAGCACGCGGGCCAACTCTTCGCGCATGGCGGCCGTGGCCAGCCAGTGCGTGTCGCCTGTTTCGACGCTCAGGCGCAGCACTTCGGCCCGGGGATCATCAAACACCCACAGGTCGAGCACGATGTTGGTGTCCAGCACACGCCGCACCGGGGCGCTGTGGCTCATGGCGCCGGTGTGCCCGGAGCCCCGGCGGCCCCCGGGGTGTCGGTCTGGCTGCCTTGGCTGTCTGTGGCTGGGCGCTTGAGGCTGCCCTTGATCATGTCAAAGCGAAACAATCGGCATTCGATCGGGCCGTTCCACATGGGCACGCGGCGCGATTCCTTCAGGCGCATCTTGCCGGGCAACTTCAGATCGGGCGTGAGCATCCAGGCGCTCCAGCCGCTGTAGTTCTTTTTCCAGTGGCTGGCCAGTTGGGCAAAGAAGTCGCCACCATCGTCGGTCTGCGCGGTTTCGCGGTGGTGGCTTGGCTCGGCCGCCCGGGCACTGGCCAGGGCGCCGGGTTGAAAGCTGTCGCGCCCGCGCCCGGCCACACCGGCTGCGGCAATGCGTTCGCCATAGGGGGGGTTGAGCAGCATCACGCCAGGTGTTTCGCAAGGCGGCATGCGCTGCAGCGCATCGCCGCCGCGGAACTCGATCACGCCCGACACGCCTGCGCGCTCGGCATTGCGCTCGGCAAAATCCACCATGCGGAAGGCCACATCGCTGCCAAAAATCGGCGCGGTAGGTTCGTGCTCGAGGTCACGGGCTTCTTCGATCAAGCCTTGCCAGACGTGGTTCTGGAATGGCCGCAGCTTTTCAAAACCAAAGCGCCGTTGCAAGCCCGGCGCGATGCCGCAAGCGATCTGCGCGGCTTCAATCGGGATGGTGCCGCTGCCGCAGCACGGGTCGTACAGCGGCACGCTGGCGTCCCAGCCGCTGGCCGCGATCATGGCGGCGGCCAGGGTTTCCTTCAGCGGGGCGTCGCCCTTGTCGGTGCGCCAGCCGCGCTTGAACAAGGGCTCGCCCGAGGTGTCGATGTACAGCGTGAGCGTTTCAGGCGTCAGGTGGGCATAAATGCGCACATCGGGCCAGGAGGTGTCCACGCTGGGACGTTCGCCGCGCTTGGCGCGAAAACGGTCGGCCACCGCGTCCTTGATTTTCAGGGCCGCAAAGTTCAGGCTGTTGAGCGGGCTGTGCTGCGCCGTGATGTCGATCTTGAAAGTCTGTTTGGGTGTGAACCAGATTTCCCAGGCCACCTCGCTGGCGGCGTGGTACAGGTCGTTTTCGCTGCGGTAGTCGGTCACCGACAGTTGCACCAGCACGCGCTGCGTCAGGCGGCTGTGCAGGTTGATGCGCAGTGCATCGCGCCACGAGGCGCGGGCCATCACGCCGCCGCGACCGGTCATCAGGTCGTGGCCTGTCAGGCCGGTGATGGCGTGCACCTCGTCGGCCAAAAAGCCCTCGACGCCAGCGGCGCAAGGCATGAACAGGTTCAATGAATTCACGGCAGCAGTCTTCTCAAAGGGTTTTGCGCAAGTTGGCGGGGGCGATCTTCAGAGCTTCGCGGTATTTGGCCACGGTGCGGCGGGCGCAGTCGATGCCTTGCTCTTTGAGCATTTCGGAGATCTGGTTGTCTGACAGCGGTTTGGCCGGTTTTTCAGAGGCGACAAACTGTTTGATCAGCGCGCGCACGGCGGTGCTCGATGCGGCACTGCCGCTGTCCGTGCCCAGTCCGGAGCCAAAGAAATACTTCAACTCAAAAGTGCCTTGCGGCGTGGACATGTATTTGGCCGTGGTCACCCGGCTGATGGTGGACTCGTGCATGCCCAGCTCGTCGGCGATCTCGCGCAGTACCAGTGGGCGCATGGCCAGCTCGCCGTGGGTGAGGAAGTTTTTCTGCCGCTCCACGATGGCCGTGGACACGCGCAAGATGGTGTCAAAGCGCTGCTGGATGTTCTTGATGAACCAGCGCGCTTCTTGCAGCCGTTGCTGCAAGCCGGCGTGGTTGTCGCCTTTGCCGCCACGCAGGGCGTTGGCATAAATGTCGTGCACGCGCAGCTTGGGCATCACGTCGGGGTTCAGCTGGATGCGGAACCTGGGCGTGGCGGTTTTGCTGGTGTTGATGACCAGCACATCGGGGATGATGATGTTTTGCTCGGCCAGCGCAAAGGGCCGGCCGGGCTTGGGTTCCAGCCGTGCGATGAAGGGGATGGCGGCTTTGACCACGGCTTCGTCCAGGCCGCACTGCACGGCCAGGCGTTTGAAGTCGCGCTTGGCCAGCATCTCCAGTGGCTGGCCGCAAATGGCCCATGCCGCCTGGGCCACGGCGTTTTCGGGCTCGCTTTGCAGCAGGGCCTTGATCTGGATGCGCAGGCATTCGGCCAGATCGCGTGCGCCCACACCCACCGGTTCGAGCGATTGCAACAAGCCCAGCGCCACGGTAAAGCGGTGCACCAGCTCGTCCAGTTGCTCAAAGTCATCGCTGCCGGCCAGGCTGGCGGCCAGCTCGGGCAAGGTGTCGGTCAGGTAGCCGTCGTCGTTGAGGGACTCGATCAGAAAGCGCAACGCCGCACGGTCGATCTCGGACAGGCGCAGCGACAAAGCCTGGCGGTGCAAAAAGTCGGTCAGCGAGCCGCTGCTGCGGGCCAAATCCACCGCATCGGCGGTTTCTTCACCTGTGTTCTGGCGGGCCGGGGCATCGCCGCCCCATTCGCTGTCGTCGGGGCGCATGTCCACGCTGCCGTCGCCGTCCCAGCTCTCGGCCACATCGGTGACGGCTTCGCTGGCGAGCTCGCTCGGGCCGTCGTCGCTGCTGCTGGAGGCGCTGGCGCTTTCGCTCACGCGGTCGCCCAGGCTGACATGGGTGTCGGCCTGGTCCAGGCCAAAGGCTTCGGCGGGGGCCTCTTCTTCGGCACGTTCCAGGAACGGGTTGTCGTCCAGCATTTGGTCGACTTCTTGCGACAACTCCAGCGTGGACAGCTGCAGCAGGCGGATCGATTGTTGCAACTGGGGCGTGAGCGCCAGGTGCTGGGACATGCGCAGCGACAGACCAGGTTTCATGGTGGCGCTTTCATGGGGTGGACGGGCGCAGCGACAGACCAGGTTTCATGGTGGCGCTTTCATGGGGTGGACGGGCGCAGTGTGCATCACATTCGGAAGTGTTCGCCCAGATACACCCGGCGCACGTCGGCGTTGGCCACGATCTCGTCTGGTGTGCCTGCCGCCAGCACGCGGCCTTCGCTGATGATGTAGGCGTGGTCGCAGATGCCCAGTGTCTCGCGCACGTTGTGGTCGGTGATCAGCACGCCGATGCCGCGTAGCTTGAGGAAGGCGATGATGCGCTGAATTTCGATGACCGCGATCGGGTCAATGCCCGCAAAGGGTTCGTCCAGCAAGATGAAGCGCGGGTCGGTGGCCAGCGCCCGGGCAATCTCCACGCGGCGGCGTTCTCCGCCCGACAAAGCCACCGCGGGCGAGTCACGCAAATGGTCTACCCGCAAATCGTTCAGCAAGGCGGTCAGGCGTTTTTCTACCTCGTCACCGCGCAGCGGTGCGCCTTGCGCATCGGTCTGCAGTTCCAAAATGGCACGCACGTTGTCGGCCACCGACAGCTTGCGAAAAATGGACGCTTCTTGCGGCAGGTAAGACAAGCCCATGCGCGAGCGTTTGTGAATCGGCATGCGGGTGACGTCTTGCCCATCGATCAGGATCTGGCCGCCATCGCCCCGCACCAGGCCCACGATCATGTAGAACGAGGTGGTTTTGCCTGCGCCGTTGGGGCCCAGCAAACCCACCACTTCGCCTTTGCCCACTTGAACCGACACGTCGTGCACCACCTTGCGACTGCCGTAGTCTTTTTTCAGGTGGCGTGCTTCCAGCCGGCTGTGCACGAGGGGCTCGTTCATGGCTTTTGGCTTTCAGTGGCCTTCGGGCTGGTGCGCAAGGTCGGCGCTGTCGTTGTCGTTGCCGGAACGGCTGGAGCGGCTTGTTTTCGGGGCGTCAGCACCGCACGGACGCGCTGGTCGCTGGCGGATGCCGCAGGGCGGCCTTTGGGGTCTTTGGGCAGGCCGTCCACGGTCATCACTTCGGTGATGTTGTTGAAGACGATTTTCTGGCCGTTGATTTGATCGGCCAATTCGGTGCCGCGCAAAATCCGGACCTCGGCACGCTGAACCAGTGTGACCACGTCGGCCTGGTTGTCGTAGATGGCCATTTCGCCTTCACCTTCGGTGAATTCGTCCAGCCCCTCGCGTTTTTGGCGAAAGAACACCCGCTCTTTGGGTGCCGCCCAGATGTGGGCCACTTGCTGACCTTGTGCGTCTTGTTGCACTTCCATGCGCTCGCCACGCAGCACCATGGTGCCTTTGACCGCCACCACGCGGCCCGTGAAATGGGTGAGCAATTTGTTCTCGTCGTGGCGCATGGCATCCGCTTCAATGTGCATGGGCTTGTCGCGGTCGGCTTTTTCGGCCCAGGCTGACATGCCAAGCCAGCCCAGCCCTGCGGCGAGGAGGCCAATGGTGCGGAGGATTTTTATTGAGGGCATGAATCTTGCTGGTGACGGATTTTGATTGTAGGCGCAAGCGCCCCCAGAATCCCACCGGATGCGGTGGTTCGTGCATAAAAAAGCCCGCCGAGGGGCTGGCGGGCTGGGGCCACGGCGGTCGCCTGCGAGGGGGCTCTCAGTGGCCTTGACGCGTTTGCGCAATCAGGGATTCGGCGACTTTCAGGGCGCGGTCCATGCTGCCTGCCATTGTGCCGTCGGTGTAGTAGCGGCCGGCCACACCCAGCGAGGGCACGCCTTCCACCTGGAAGGCGTTTTGCAGCTGGACGGCGCGTTTGAGTTGGTTGGCCACACCAAATGATTTGTAGATTTCGGTGAACTTGGCTTTGTCCACGCCTTGCTTTTCGACCCAGGCCAACACGCTGGCATCGGTGTTCAGCATCAGCTTTTGCCCATGGATCGCGGCGAACACCTTGGGATGGAGCGTGTCCATCAAGTTCATGGCTTCGATCGTGAAGAACAAGCGCTGTTGGGGGGCAAAATCGTCCCGGAACGCCACAGGGATGCGGCGCACCACGACATCTTTGGGTGCGGTTTTGACCCATTGGGCAAAGGTGGGTTCAAACGCATTGCAGTGGGGGCAGCTGTACCAGAAGAACTCAATGACTTCGATCTTGCCCGCCCCTGCGTCGCTGGCGACAGGCCGGCTCAGCGTCAGGAAGTCCTTGCCCGATTTGAACAGGGCGGCCTGGGCCCATGCGGCAGAAGTGCTCAGCCACGCGGCAGTGGTGACCAAGGCGGATGAGAAGAACCGGCGTTTCATGTGCGTGCTCCAGAGGGATGGATGGGTGGAATAGGGGAGGATGCGAGGCGAGGGTTCAGCGCTGAACGCGCACCAAGGTGTTTTCCATGCCGCCACCCTCTAGGCGGGTGCGGATGCGCTCAGCGGCGGCTTTGTCGGCAAAGGGCCCCAGGCGGACACGGTAAATGGTGCGCCCGGCTTGGTCCCGCTCCGAGACCTTGGCGTCCAGACCCATTAAAGCCAGCTTGGCTTTCTGGGCATCGGCATCGCTGCTGCTGCGGTAAGCACCCACCTGGATGACATAGTCAAATGGATCCGCCGCATTGCCGGGGGCAGCAGGGGTGGAGAGCCCTGATTTGGATTTGGCCAAATCGCCCAGAGGGTCGGCAGTGACGGCGGGGCGCGGTTCGGTCTTGGGAGCTTCTGCCGTGCTTTTGGCCGGTGCGACAGGCCCGGCCTTGTCGGTGGTGGTTTCTGCTGCAGGTGCAGACGATGCCGAGGGTGTTGTGGGGGCCTCTGCCGGTGGTTTGGGCTGGAACACGGCATTGGGATTCCACTCTTTGTTTTTTTCGTTCTCCTGGACGTCTTGCTCGCTGGTGCGAGGCTGGTTTTTGTTGGAGAACGGCGTGGGCACTTTGGTCACGTAAATGGCCACGGCCAAAGCCACGCCCAAGCCCAGCACCAGCCCGATGATGAAGCCCAGAAAAGTACCGCCGCGTTGGGTGTGGAGTTGCATGGTAGGGGCTTTCACATTTTCTGCGGAGCAGAAACGCCCAGCACCTTCAGGCCATTGCGCAGTACCTGCGCTGTGGCGGCCACCAGTGCCAGGCGGGCGGTTTTGACGGTGGTGTCGTCCACCAGGATGCGTTCGGCATCGTAGTAGCTGTGGTACAGCGCGGCCAGGTCGCGCAAGTAAAAGGTCACATCGTGCGGCGCAAAGTCGGTGGCGGCCGATGTCAACATCTCGGGGTACTTGGCCAGGGCCAGCATCAGCGCATGGGCTTGCGGGCTTAGCAGCGGTGACAGGTCGGCTTGGGCCAAAGCGGTCGCGTCGCCACCGTCTTTGTCTTTCCAGGCCGCCAGCACCGAGCAGATGCGTGCATGGGCGTATTGGACGTAGTACACCGGGTTGTCGTTGTTTTGCGCCAGCGCCAGGTCGATGTCAAAGATGTACTCGGTGTCGGGCTTGCGTGACAGCAAAAAGAAACGCACCGCGTCCTTGCTGGTCCATTCGATCAGATCGCGCAGCGTGACGTAGCTGCCCGCGCGCTTGGAGATTTTGACCTCTTCGCCACCACGCATCACGCGCACCATGGTGTGCAGCACATAGTCGGGGTAGCCCTCAGGAATACCGACGTTGGCTGCTTGCAGGCCCGCCCGTACGCGCGCAATCGTGCCGTGGTGGTCGGTGCCCTGGATGTTCACCACCCGTGTGAAGCCGCGTTCCCACTTGGTGATGTGGTAGGCCACATCGGGCACAAAGTAGGTGTAGCTGCCGTCACCCTTGCGCATCACGCGGTCCTTGTCGTCCCCGTAGTCGGTGGACTTGAGCCACAGCGCGCCGTCGTGCTCGTAGGTCTTGCCCGCTTCGCGCAGTTTTTGCACGGCGGCATCGACCTTGCCGCTGGTGTACAGACTGGACTCCAGGTAGTAGTTGTCAAACTGGACGTCAAAGGCTTTCAAGTCCAGGTCTTGCTCGCGGCGCAGATAGGCCACGGCAAACAGGCGCATGCCGTCCAGGTCGTTCACATCCCCGCTGCCGGTGAATTCGCGGTCGTCGGAGCAGACGGTCTTCTGGGCCAAAAAGTCGTTGGCAATGTCCTGGATGTAGTCGCCGTTGTAGGCGGCGGCGTTGTCGCCACTGGGCCACTCGGCATCACCCGGCTTGAAGCCTTTGGCGCGCAGCTGGGTCGAGCTGGCCAGCGTGCCGATCTGCACGCCGGCGTCGTTGTAATAAAACTCGCGGTACACCTGTTGACCTTGGGTGGCCAGCAAATTGCAGATCGCGTCGCCCAAAGCCGCCTGGCGGCCATGGCCCACATGCAGTGGGCCGGTGGGGTTGGCCGAGACGAACTCGACCAGCACCTTGTCGGACCGGGGGGGCTGGCTGCCAAACGTGTCTGCGGCCTGCAGCACTTCATGCACCACCGCCTGTTTGGCCGCGTCTTTCAGCCGGATGTTGATGAAACCAGGCCCCGCGATCTCAATGGCATCGACCCAGCGCTCAAAAGCGGGCGTGCTCAGCAAGGCGGTGCGCAAGGTTTCGGACAATTGCCGGGGGTTTTGTTTGAGGGCTTTGGCCAGTTGCATGGCCGCCGTGCAAGCCAGGTCGCCATGGGCGGCCACTTTGGGCGATTCAAAGGCCGCGCGCGCACCCGCACCGGTTTGGAGTTTGTCAAGCTCAGCGGCCAGGGCTGTGAGCAGATGTTGTTTGGCAGAAAGCATAGAGCGCGATTTTACGGGGCTGGGCCCAGCACCCGTCGCTCAGGTGCGCTGCCGAACGGTTTTTATGTGCGGCAATTACAGTTGCTCACAATTGGGGTCGTCGGGCGTTCCCTTGAGCGCGTTAATCTGTGGCCTGCACCTGTGTGCAGTGTCTTTTGCTTGTTAACCATTTTTTGGAGTTCATTCATGCGTTATTCCCTCTCTGTCGCTGCGCTGGGTTTGGCCCTGATTTCTGGCATGGCTTTCGCGGCCGACCCTGCCAAGCCGGCGGCTGCCCCCGCTGCACCGGCTGTGGCCGCCACCCCTGCGGTGCCTGCGACCCCCGCAGCGCCTGCGGCTGAAAAAACCCCGCAACAAAACAAAATGGGCGCTTGCAACAAAGAAGCCGAAGGCAAAAAAGGCGATGAGCGCAAAGCCTTCATGAAAAGCTGCTTGAGTGCCAAAAAGCCTGAAACGCAGCAAAGCAAGATGAAAACCTGCAATGCCGAAGCCACCGGTAAAAAAGGCGACGAACGCAAGGCCTTCATGTCCGAATGCCTGAAGAAGTGAGCCCCCAGGCGCGGTGAGCCCCTGGGCTCACCCGTCAGAATGGCCATCGGCCCGGACTTGTCCGGGCTTTTTTTGTCCATTCGCGCGCAGGGGCGCGCTCCCACAAGGTTCGTCCATTCGCGCGCAGGGTTCAGCTGTTTTTGTGGGAGGCCGCCCCTGCGGCCGAATGCATTCGCGCGCAGGGGCACGCTCCCACAAGGTTCCTTCGCGCTCCCACAGGGGCTGTCCTACAAGACTGCTTTTTGCCAATAGCCCGGTTGTGCGTAGTGGTGTTTCAGGTAGTCGATCCACAACCTGACGCGCAGCGGCAAGTGTTTGCGCTGAGGGAACACCACAAAAATCCCGTTCGGTGGCGCGGCAAACTCTTCCAGCACCGCCACCAATTGGCCCGACTGGATCTCGCCTTCCACCTCCCAGGTGCTGCGCCAGGCGATGCCAAAGCCGGCCAGGCACCAGTCGTGCAGCACCTGCCCGTCCGAGCAGTCGAGTGGCCCGCCCGGGCGCAGGTGCACCACCTCGTGCCCACTGTCATGGGGTGTGCGAAAGGCCCAGCCACGCGTTTGCGAGGCATCGCTCGACAAGGTCAGGCAGTCGTGCTGCAGCAGATCAGACGGTTGCTGGGGCGTGCCGCGCCGCGCCAGGTAAGCCGGGGTGGCCACGCACAGGCGGCGGTTGTCGGCCATGCGCACGCTCACCAAAGAGGAATCGGGCAGATCGCCCACGCGCACCGCGCAGTCAAAGCCTTCGGCGGCCAGGTCCACCACCCGGTCGCTCAGGTTCAGGGAGATGGACACATCGGGGTGCAGCTCACGAAAGCGCGGCACCAGAGGTGCCACATGGCGGCGACCAAAACCGGCCGGTGCGGTGATGCGCAAATGGCCGCTGGCCTTGACGCCGCCCGCTGACACGCTGGCTTCGGCATTCGCCACATCGGAGAGCAGGCGCTGACAATCTTCGAGAAAAGCGCTGCCTTCGTGCGTCAGGGTGATGCGCCGGGTGGTGCGCATCAACAGCTTCACGCCCAGACTTTCTTCGAGCGCATCGAGCCGTCGGCCGATGATGGCCGGGGCCACCCCCTCGGCCCGGGCGGCGGCGGTCAGGCTGCCTTTGGTGGCAACGGAGACAAAGGTTTCGAAGGCTTTGAGCTTGTCCATAAGCCCAAATTATGGGGGTTCAGGTTTGGAATCAAGCCCGGTTGGCCGTGAATTGGCGTGCAGAACGGTTGAAATCGCCGGCAGGCCTCAGTGGTTCCAACCTTTGGGCAAGCCCGCCTCGGGGGTCATGCCATACAGGGGCTCACCGGGCAGGCCCATCTGCAAGGGCAGGCGTGCCGCCATGAGTTTGGCCAGGTCGATGCCCGTGGACACGCCCATGGCCTCCAGCATGAAGACCAAATCTTCGGTGACCACGTTGCCCGAGGCGCCCGGTGCATAGGGGCAGCCACCCAGCCCACCCAGCGAGCTGTCAAAGGTGCGCACCCCCGCTTCGTAAGCGGCCAGGCAATTGGCCAGGCCCAGGCCCCGGGTGTTGTGCATGTGGGCTGAGCCTGCGCGTGACCCGATTTCTTGGAACAAACGCGTGAACAAACGGCGCACCTGCGCCGGGTTGCCCATGCCGGTGGTGTCCGACAGGCCGACTTCGTCCACCCCCACCTGGGCCAGTTGCACCGCCAGGCGCAACACATCGTCTTCGGGAACGGCCCCTTGCAAGGTGCAGCCAAAGGCGGTGGACATGCCCACTTCCACCGGCACCCCGGGTGCGATCTGGTCGCGCAGACGCAAGACCGCCTGGACCTCTTCGACCATGGCCTCGGGTGTTTTGCGCACATTGGCCATGGAATGTGCCGGGCTGGCCGACACGGGGAGGGTGAGCTTTTGCGCGCCCGCTTCCAGCGCCGCTTGCGCGCCATGCAGGTTGGGCACCAAGGCCATCACCCGCACGCCGGGGTACTGCAGCGCGTGCCGCACCACTTGTGCGGCATCGGCCATTTGCGGCAGCAGTTTTGCGGGCACAAAAGAGGCCACTTCGATCTCGCGCAGGCCCGCAGCGGCCAGGGCGTCAATCCAGCGCAGCTTGTCGGCCGTGGGCATGGTGGCCTTGACCGATTGCAGGCCATCGCGCGGGCCAACTTCGCTGATCAGGACTTGCGGAAGGGGGGGGCTTGTCATGGCTGAATTAAACCGCAGATGTTTTGGCGTGCGGCAGCGGCACCCAGCGGCGCGCGCTGGCGCAGCACTTGTGTTTAAAAGTCATGGGTCTATGGCTTTTTCGAGGATTTATCTGCGTCTAAATTTAGAATAGAGTGCACGACACCTTGGGCTTGCGTGCGTTTTTTTTCGCGCGGCACGTTGGCCATGCCTGATTTTTTGATTTCACCCCGGAGGTTTTCATGACTGCACGCACCGCGATCCACAACCTGCAAGTGGCCAATCCCTTGCTGAGTTTCATCAACGACCAGATGCTGCCCGCCACCGGCGTGGACTCCGCCAAATTCTGGCAAGGCTTCAACGACATCGTGGCCGATCTGGCGCCGAAAAACCGTGCCTTGCTGGCCGAGCGTGACCGCATCCAGACCGCGATGGACCAGTGGCACAGCGCCAACCCAGGCCCGGTGGGTGAGGGCAAGGCCATGAAGGCCTACCGCAAACACCTGTCGCAAATTGGCTACCTGGTGCCCGAGCCCCGCAATGCCCAAGCCACCACGGCCAACGTGGATGCCGAACTCGCCAAGCTGGCAGGCCCCCAATTGGTCGTGCCGATTTTGAACGCCCGCTACGCACTGAACGCCGCCAACGCCCGTTGGGGCAGCCTGTACGACGCGCTGTACGGCACCGATGCCATCAGCGAAGCCGATGGTTGTGAAAAAGGCACCGGCTACAACCCCCAGCGCGGTGCCAAGGTCATTGACTACTGCCGCCATGTGCTCGACCGCTGCGCGCCGCTCAAAAAGGGCTCGCATGTGGGCAGCCGGGGCTACGCCGTCAAGGCGGGCCAACTGGTCGTGACCCTGGCCGATGGCAAGAACACCACCCTGGCCAACGTCAAGCAGTTCGTGGGCTACACCGGCAACGCCAAAGCACCGGCTTCTGTGCTGTTCGTGCACAACGGCCTGCACCTCGACCTGCAAATCAACCCCACCACCGCCATCGGCAAGACCGACCCGGCGGGCGTGTCGGACCTGATCGCTGAAAGCGCACTGTCCACCATCCTCGATCTGGAAGACTCCGTGGCTGCGGTGGACGCCGACGACAAAGTGCTGGCCTATGCCAACTGGCTGGGCATCTTGCAAGGCACGCTGAGCGAAGAGGTGCAAAAGGGCGGCAAGACGTTCACCCGCACCATGAACCCGGACCGCGAGTACGTGAAACCAGCGGGCAAAGGCAGCGTCAAGTTGCATGGCCGCTCGCTCATGTTCGTGCGCAACGTCGGTCACCTGATGACCAACCCCGCCATCCTCTACAAAGCCGCTGACGGCAGCCTTCAAGAAATCCCCGAAGGCATTCTGGATGCCATGGTCACCGTGACCTGTGCGCTGGTGGACTTGCAGAAGAAAAAATCACACCCCCTGCGCAACAGCCGCACCGGCAGCGTTTACATCGTCAAACCCAAGATGCACGGCCCCGCCGAAGTCGCCTTTGCCGACGAGCTGTTTGGTCGGGTTGAAAAAGTGATCGGCATGAAGCCGTCCACGGTGAAATTGGGCATCATGGACGAAGAGCGCCGCACCAGTGCCAACCTGAAAGCCTGTATCGCCGCCGCCAAGAGCCGCGTGGCCTTCATCAACACCGGCTTTCTGGACCGCACCGGTGACGAAATGCACACCTGCATGCTGGCCGGCCCCGTCATGCGCAAGGGCGACATCAAAAACAGCGTGTGGCTTGGCGCTTACGAAAAGAACAACGTCAACGTGGGCCTGGCCTGCGGCTTGCGCGGTCGCGCCCAGATCGGCAAAGGCATGTGGGCCATGCCCGACCTGATGGCCGACATGCTCAAGGCCAAGATCGGCCACCCGCTGGCGGGTGCCAACACCGCCTGGGTGCCCAGCCCAACCGCCGCCACATTGCACGCCATGCACTACCACCAGGTGGACGTGTCTGCATTGCAAAAGAAAATGGAAAAGGCCGTGCGCAAGCAAGACCCCAAAGCCTTGCGCGATGAAACCCTCAACCAATTGCTGCAGTTCCCGGTGATCGCCAAAGACGCCGCCAACTGGGCTGAAGAAGACAAGCAAAAGGAACTCGACAACAACGCCCAGGGCATCCTGGGTTACGTGGTGCGCTGGGTGGACCAGGGTGTGGGCTGCTCCAAGGTGCCCGACATCAACGGTGTGGGCCTGATGGAAGACCGTGCCACGCTGCGCATCTCCAGCCAGCACATGGCCAACTGGTTGCACCACGGTGTGGTCACCGAAAAGCAGGTCAAAGCGACCATGGAGCGCATGGCCGCCGTGGTCGATGGCCAGAACGCCGATGACCCCGAGTACCAAAAGATGGCCGGCAACTTCGCCAAGTCAGCGGCTTACCAAGCGGCGTGCGATCTGGTCTTCAAGGGCAAAGCGCAACCCAGCGGTTACACCGAACCTCTGCTGCACGCCTGGCGTCTGAAAGTCAAGGCGGCCTGATCGCCAGCACGTCGTGCCGCGGCGCAGTGTCTTGTAGGTCGGAGCTTCAGCTCCGACGTTGAGCTCTTCGTCGCAGGCCCATGTCGGGGCTGAAGCCACCGACCTGGAGAGGGGCTCGTGGATTTGCCTTTAGACTGACTGTGACCCCGCCCCAAGGGCAAGACGGAGACCACGCATGACATGGCAAACCCACGAGATCACGAATCAATTTGACGAGCTGCAAAACTACAACCTGTTTGCCACCGACACGCCCTTGCGCGACGCGCTGACGCGGGCCGGGGCCGCTGGTTTTGATGCGCAACTCGACGCCTATGGCGCCACCTTGGGGCAGGCCGACACCTACGCGCTGGCCCATCAGGCCAACCGCCATGTGCCCGAACTCCAGTCTTTCGACGCCCGTGGTCGCCGGGTGGACCAGGTGCAGTTTCACCCCAGCTGGCACCAGCTCATGGCGCTTTACAGGGGGCAAGGCCTGATCGCCATGCCCTTTGCCGATGCGCGCCCGGGCCGTTGGTCGGCCTGGGCCGCAGGGTTTTATTTGCACGGTCAGGTGGAAGCGGGCACGCTGTGCCCCGCCACCATGACACAGGCGGCCATCCCGCTGATCCAGCGCGAACCCGCCCTGTGGGCCGCCATGAAGGACCCGCTGCTCAGCCACGACTACGACGAACGCGACGTGCCCCTGGCCGAAAAAAAGTCCATCTGGGTGGGCATGGGCATGACCGAGAAACAAGGGGGCTCCGATGTCCGTGCCAACACCACCACGGCCACCCCCACCGGCCAGGGCGAGCGCGAATTCAGTCTGCGCGGACACAAGTGGTTTTTTTCGGCCCCGATGTGTGACGCGCATTTGGTGGTGGCGCGCACGGCCGACGGCGGGCCCAGTTGCTTTTTTGTGCCGCGCTGGCGTCCCGATGGCAGCAAAAATCCGGTCGAGGTGCAGCGACTCAAAGGCAAAGTGGGCAACCGCAGCAATTCCAGCAGCGAAGTCGAATTCAAAGATGCCCACGGCATCTTGATGGGCGAGCCCGGGCGCGGCATCCCCACCATCATCGAGATGGCCACTTACACCCGCCTCAACTGCGTGGTGGGCAGCGCGGCCATGGTGCGCCAGGGTTTGGTGCAAGGCCTGGCCTACGCCCGACAGCGCAAAGCCTTTGGACGTGTGCTGGTGGAGCAGCCTTTGATGCGCGCGGTGTTGACCGATTTGGCGTTGGAAAACGAAGCCAACATGGTCTTGATGATGCGGTTGGCGCAGGCTTATGAGCACGACGACAGTCCACTTGAAAAAGCCTGGAAGCGCGTCATGACGCCCGCGGCCAAGTTCTGGGTGTGCAAGCGCGCGGTCGAAATCACCGGCGAAACCATGGAAATCTTTGGCGGCAACGGCTATGTGGACGATGGCGTCATGGGCCGCTTGTTCCGCGAGGCCCCGGTCAACTCGATCTGGGAAGGCTCGGGCAACGTGATGTGTCTGGACGTGATGCGGGCCATTGGCAAGGAGCCCGACGCGGCCATGGCCTTGCTGCACGACCTGGGTCAGGGCCTGGGCGATGACGCGCGCCTGCTGGCCGCGCAGCAAAGCCTGCAGGCCATGCTGTGCGAGCCGCCCGAACAACGCGAAGCCCTGGGCCGCCGCTTTGCCGAGCGCCTGGTGCTGTTGGCCCAAGCTTGTCTGCTGCGCCGCCATGCGCCCACTGTGGTGGCCGATGCCTTCATCCACACGCGCATGGACCCGCAATGGGGCCGCGTGGTGGGCAGCATCGATACCCGCGCGCTGGCGGTGGATGCCATCTTGCAACGCGCTTACCCGGGCTGAGGCATGGCCATGCCCCTTTCCCAAGTACATGTCACCCGGCAAGGCCCGGTCACCATCGTCACGATCAACCGTGCCCAGGTGCGCAACGCGGTGGACCGCGTGACAGCGCAGCAGCTGGCCGATGCCTTTCGCGACTTTGACGCCGATCCCGATGCCGCCGTGGCCGTCTTGTACGGCGCGCACGGCACCTTTTGCGCTGGGGCGGACCTCAAAGCGCTGAACGACGATGCTCGGCGCAATCGCCTGGAGCCGCAGGGCGACGGGCCGATGGGGCCTTCGCGCATGCTGTTGTCCAAACCAGTGATTGCGGCCATCAGTGGTCACGCAGTGGCAGGCGGTCTCGAGCTGGCACTGTGGTGCGATTTGCGCGTGGTTGAACGCTCGGCTGTGCTGGGCGTGTTTTGTCGCCGCTTTGGCGTGCCGCTGATCGACGGTGGAACGGTACGCTTGCCCCGGTTGGTCGGCTTATCGAGGGCGCTTGACTTGATCCTCACAGGCCGTGCCGTGGGTGCCGACGAGGCGCTGGCCATGGGCCTGGCCAACCGTGTGGTGGGTGATGGTCACGCACTGCAAGCCGCCATTGAGCTGGCGCAGCAATTGGCGGCCTTGCCTCAGACTTGCTTGCGCAACGACCGCCGTTCGGCATACGAGCAATTCGGCATGGACCTGGATGGCGCGCTGGCCAACGAATTTGCGATGGGCCTGCAAACCCTGGCCAGCGGCGAGGCGTCACGCGGGGCCCAGTTGTTCGAGTCGGGTGTGGGGCGCGGCGGGCAGCGGTTGGATGATGGGGCTGACCCCGCATTGCCCATCCGCTGAAGCAAGGCGCAGTCGATGCCCGGCGAAAATGTCTCGCCGAGAGCCTAAACTTGGGGCTTTATTGCCACCACCTTTGCCATGAGCGCATCTTCCTCCGTAGACGATCCTTGCCTGTGCCCCTTGTGCGGCCAAGCCAACGCCTGCGCCATGGCGTCGCCCGAGACGGCTGCACCCGGCCCGTGCTGGTGCACGCGCGTGGACTTCAGCCCTGAATTGCTGAAAAGGGTGCCCGAACCCGCGCGCCATCGGGCCTGCATTTGTGCCGCTTGTGCGCAACAGGCCGTCGAGGGCCAACGCCCATGAAGCAAGCCCCAGACACCCACAGCCTGCAAGCGCTCAAGGCGCGTTACGGTGCGCGCCACCGCTGGCTGTTGCTGCTGTCGGTCATGTTGGGCTCGATGGCGGCGGTGATGTCGTCCACCATCATGAATGTGGCCATTCCCGACATGAGCCAGCATTTCACGCTGGGCCAAAGTCGGGTGCAATGGGTCACCTCGGGCTTCATGGTGGCCATGACGGTGTCCATGCTGACCACCCCCTGGCTGCTGGCCCGCTACGGCTACCGCCGGGTTTATGAGGTCTGCATGTGGCTGCTTTTTGGCGGTGGCATGGTGGGCGGCCTGGCGCAGGATTTTTCACTGGTCATGGCCGCCCGTGTGGCCGAAGGCCTGGCCGCAGGGGTGGTGCAGCCCATCCCTGCGATCATCATCTTGCGCGCCTTTGCCCCCGAAGAGCAGGGCCGCGCCAGCGGGATGTTTGGCATGGGCGTGGTGATGGCCCCGGCCATCGGCCCCAGCATTGGCGGTGTGTTGGTCGATGTGTTCGGTTGGCGTTCGATTTTTTTCATGGTGGTGCCCCTGGCCATGGTGGCGTTGTGGTTGTCGCGCCGCTATGTGCCCACGTCGGCCCCGGGCGGCGTGCAGGCCGATGCCGACAGCCCCGGCCTGGATTGGTTCGGGCTGGCGCTGGCCAGCGTGTCCACCCTGATGCTGCTCAACGGACTGGTGCAGCTGCGCGGGGACGACGACACCTTGGCCCTGGTGCTGCTGGTGTTGGCGGGGGTGGGCATGGCGGTGTTTGTGGTCTGGCAGCGGCACCTGCTGCGGCCGCGCCGACGTGCTGTGTATCCAGGCCCGCACGGCCGGCCCGTGCGGCAGGCCCATCGCAGCCCCTTGATGAACCTGAAAGTGTTTGGTTACCGCAACTTTGCCATGGGGGCGCTGGTCTCATTCACCTACGGCATTGCCTTGTTTGGCTCCACCTATTTGTTTCCGGTGTACATGCAAATGGGGCTGGGCTTGTCACCGTCCTACATCGGGGCGGCCTTGTTGCCCGCAGGCATTTTGCTGGCCGTGACCATTGCGGTGGTGGGCCGATTGTCTGACCGTTACCGTCCGGCCCAGCTGGTGAGCCTGGGCTTGGCGATGCTGGTATTGTCGTTTGGACTCATGCCTCTGGTGCACCCTGCAGCGGGGCTGGCCTTGCTGTGGTTCTTGGTGATTCTGGGGCGCATCGGTCTGGGCTTCATCTTGCCTTCGCTCAACCTGGGGGCCATTCGGGGATTGCCCAAGGACTTGATTCCGCAGGCGTCCAGCGTGATCGGTTTTGTGCGCATGCTGGGTGGCGCGGCGGGAGTGAGCATTTGCGCCATCGTGTTGGAATGGCGCATGGCGGCGACAGGGCTTGTGGCGCACAGCCGTGGGGCAGATGCCGGTTTGCGGGCCTTCAACGAAACCTTTGTTTTTCTGGCCGTCACCACCGCGCTGGCTTTGCTGGCCGCCTGGAAAATGGGCGCGTCCGCCGCCTTGTCCAAGAAAGAGTGAACCATGTGCCAACTGCTCGGCATGAACTGCAACACCCCGACCGATGTGACCTTCAGCTTCAGCGGCTTTGCGCAACGTGGCGGCGTCACCGACCACCATGGCGACGGTTGGGGCATCGCCTTTTTTGAAGGCCGGGGCGTGCGCCACTTTGTAGACCACCAAAGCGCCAGCAGCTCGCCCGTGGCCGAGTTGATCCGCCGCTACCCGATCAAAAGTCGCAACGTCATTGCGCACATCCGCAAGGCCACGCAGGGCGAGGTGAGTCTGGAAAACTGCCACCCGTTTGTGCGTGAACTGTGGGGGCGTTACTGGGTCTTTGCACACAACGGCAACCTGGTGGACTATGCCCCCCGGCTGCATGGCTGCTTTCAGCCCGTGGGGCAAACCGACAGTGAGCGCGCGTTTTGCTGGCTCATGCAGGAGTTGGCCAAATCACACGCCAGCGTGCCCAGTGTGCAGGAGCTGTCGCTGACGTTGCGCGAGTTGGTGCCGCAAATTGCCCGTTTCGGCACCTTCAATTTTTTGCTCTCGAACGGCCAGGCGCTGTGGGCGCACGCCAGCACGCACTTGCATTACGTGTTGCGCAGGCACCCGTTCACCCAAGCGACCTTGAGCGACGAAGACCTGCGTGTGAATTTTGCCGACCACACCCGGGAGACCGACCGGGTGGCGGTGGTGGTCACCGCGCCGTTGACCACCGATGAAGTCTGGGTGGCTTTTGAGCCCGGGCGTGTCTACACCTTTGAAGACGGTGATCTGATCACATCGTCGGACCTGCAGGTCCGGTAGAACGTTGGGGCAGCCGCTTACAGCGCGGCCTGCACCGCGTCCATGAACAGGGCCGCCACATCGCAGCCCATCTGGTCGGTGATTTCCTGAAAGCAGGTCGGGCTGGTCACATTGATCTCGGTCAGGCTGTCGCCAATGATGTCCAGGCCCACCAGCAGCAGACCCCGCGCCATCAAAACCGGCCCCAGGGCTTCGGCAATTTCGCGGTCGCGTGCCGAAATCGGTTGCGCCACGCCTTTGCCGCCAGCGGCCAGATTGCCACGCACCTCACCGCCTTGCGGAATGCGGGCCAGGCAAAACGGCACGGGCTTGCCGCCGATCAGCAGCACCCGTTTGTCGCCCTGGGCGATGCCGGGCAAGAACTTTTGCACCATCACGGTCTGCGCGCCATCGCGGTTGAGGGTTTCGATGATCGCGCCCAGGTTCAGGCCATCGGCCCCCACCTTGAAGATGCCCATGCCACCCATGCCGTCCAGGGGCTTGAGGATGATGTCGCCGTGCGTGGCGTGGAACGCGCGGATGTCGGCCGCGCTGCGGGTGACCAGCGTGGGCGCGATGAACTGGGGAAACTCCATGATGGCGAGCTTCTCGGGGTGGTTGCGCAGCGCAGCCGGGCTGTTGAACACCTTGGCCCCTTCGCGCTCGGCCTGGCCCAGCAGGTGGGTGGCGTAAAAGTATTCGCTGTCAAACGGCGGGTCCTTGCGCATGACCACTGCGTCAAAGTCTTTCAGCGCGGCACGGCGTTGGGCTGTTTCGACAAACCACGCGTCGGACGCGCCGGTCAGGTGAATCTCGCGCACGAGGGCCGACACCGTTTCGCCTTGTTGCCAGCGCACATCGCTCATTTCACAGGCCACCACCTGATGGCCGCGCTTTTGCGCTTCACGCATCATGGCAAAAGTGGTGTCCTTGTAAATTTTGAAGGACGCGAGGGGGTCGGCAACGAACAGGATTTTCATGCCGTTGATTGTAGGTCTGAGCTTCAGCCCCGACGTGGGCCCGTCACCCCAATTTTCAGGGCTTTGGGGTCAGAAGGAATGGGCCTTGACAGGGGCTCAGAGGCGCTTCGCTTTGCCACATCACCCCTGCCAAGGCCCACCCCTTCTGTGCTGAAGGCGGCGGTCATGCTGGTAGCCGTTCGCCAGCGGCAAGAACTGCGATGGTGCTCAAGCAGAGCGCTGACCCACCACCTGCAGACTGGCCTCTTGGCAGCGCACGGTCAGCGCCCTGGCCACCCCCAGGTATTCCCCGTCGGCGGCCAGCGGCACGCCACTCTGGCAACGGATGTCCAGCACGCGGTAAGGCCGGGTCTGCACGCGTGGATGACTCAGGTGCCTGCCAGCCAACAACCGCGGCAGCATCAGGCAAACCCCCAAACGGTTGAAGGTGCCTGCCAGCAACGCGTCCAGTTGGCCATCGTTGATGCGGGCATGGGGCACAGCGGGCAGCCCTGAGCCAAACGTGGGCGTATTCAGACTGGAGGCGAACAGCGCGCGTTCATTGGCCAGCAAATGGCCATCGGCCGTGACCGACAAAGGCCAGGTTTGCAGTTGCGCCAATTCCTTGAGCGTGGCCCACAAATAGCGGGGCAAGCCACGCAGCCAGCGTGGTCCCTGGAGCGCACGCAGGGCAATGGCCGAGTCAAATCCGGTCGTCAGGCTCGATAAAAAAGAAGTTTCATGTATTGCCCCTTGCAGGTCGGTCCAGCAGACCAAGCCCGTGTCCACGGGTTCGGCGGCGGCAACCAATGCGTGTCGCAAGGTTACGGCCCACGGCATGCCATGCAGCCCCAGTGCCCTGGCGCTGTCATTGCCACTGCCCATTGGCACCAGGCCCAGCGTCAGTCGTTTGGCCAGCAGAGCGGGCAGCCAACGGTTGAGCGTGCCATCACCACCCACGGCCACCACCCGACTGCCCTCGGGCAGATGCTGGAGCAGCGCCAGGCTTTCGCTCAGGCCGTCGGGCGCGGCGAACGTGCAGTCGGGTGCATGCTTCTTTAACCAAGCCTGTAGTGCTGGAATCCGCTTGGCCGCACGCCCGCCTTGCGCGTGGGGATTGAGCAAGACCAGCGGCATGGCTTTACTGAAACGCCACCTCGGCAAAGCTGCGCAGCTTGCGGCTGTGCAGCTGGGCCGGGCCTGCGGCACGCAGCAACTCCAGCGCCCGGATGCCGATTTGCAAATGCTGGTTCACCCGTTCGCGGTAGAAATGGTTGGCCATGCCCGGCAGCTTGATTTCGCCATGCAGCGGCTTGTCGCTCACGCACAGCAGCGTGCCATACGGCACCCGAAAGCGAAAACCGTTGGCCGCAATGGTGGCGCTTTCCATGTCCAGCGCCACGGCGCGGCTCTGGCTGAAGCGCCGCTGCGGCGTGTTGTCGGGCAGCAATTCCCAGTTGCGGTTGTCGGTGCTGGCCACGGTGCCCGTGCGCATGAGGCGTTTGAGCTCGGCGCCACGACAACCCGTGACCTCGGAGACCGCACGCTCCAGCGCCACCTGAATTTCGGCCAAAGCCGGAATTGGCACCCACAGCGGCAGTTCTTCGTCCAGCACATGGTCTTCGCGCACATAGGCATGCGCCAGCACGTAGTCGCCCAGCTGCTGTGTGGTGCGCAGGCCCGCGCAGTGGCCCAGCATCAGCCAAGTGTGCGGGCGCAGCACCGCAATGTGGTCGGTGATGGTCTTGGCGTTGGCCGGGCCCACCCCGATGTTGACCATGGTGATGCCGCTGCGGTCTTCGCGCACCAGGTGATAGGCCGGCATTTGCGGTAAGCGCGGTGGCGCAGCACCCAGCACATCGCCCGGCTCGGCCATCAGACCCACACGCCGCGTCACCACATTGCCGGGCTCGACAAAGGCCACATAAGGGCTGTCCGGCTTGGCCATTTCGGCACGGCCCAGCGCCATGAACTCGTCGATGTAAAACTGGTAATTGGTGAACAGCACAAAGTTCTGGAAATGCGCGGGGTTGGTGCCGCAATAGTGGCGCAGCCGGTGCAGCGAATAGTCAATGCGCGGTCCGGTGAACAGGCTCAGGGGCGCGGGATGGCCAGGTCCCGGCTCGTACGTGCCATTGGCAATGCCGTCGTTCATGGCCGACAGGTCCGGCAGGTCAAACACCTCGCGCATCTGGGTGCGGCGCTCGGCATCCATCGTGCCTTCAATGTGGTCGCTTTCTGCAAACGAAAAATGCACCGGCATCGGCAACTGGCTGGTGCCCACTTCCAATGCCACGCCGTGGTTGGACAGCAGCAACGCAAACTGCTGGCGCAGGTACACGGCAAACAAGTCAGGGCGGGTCAGTGTGGTCTCGTAGCGCCCGGCACTGGCCACAAAACCATAGCTCAGCCACTCGGTCTCCTGGCTCTTGGGCGGCACCCAGCCGGTGGCGGTCTGCAAACGCACAAAGGGGTAGCAGGCGCGGATCTTGTCCGCCATAGGTTCGCCCGCCACATAGCGGCGCATGGCTTCGCGCAGGTGGTTCAGGCTTTGCTCATAGAGGGTCTGCACCCGCAGCAAGGCGGCTTCGGCGTTGTCAAACACCTCGGGGGCGATAAAAGGAACGGGATTTTGCATGGCCCCATTGTGCACAAGCCCGGTGACTTTTTTGGCAAGTCGCCGCTGCTGGTTTGATCCGCAGGTCGGAGTTTCAGCTCCGACGTTGTGCCTTACATATTTCGCCGGTACTGTCCACCCACCTCAAACAGCGCGTTGGTGATCTGACCCAGCGAGCACACGCGCACCGCGTCCATCAGCACCTCGAACACGTTGCCGTTGTCGATCACGGCTTGTTGCAGGCGCTTGAGCATGGCCGGTGATGCGCTGGCATGCAGCGCATGGAAGTCTTGCAGGCGTTGCAGTTGCGACTGCTTTTCTTCCTCGGTCGAGCGGGCCAGCTCCAGCGTTTCCATGACCGCATCGCCCTTGGGGTTGCGGAAGGTGTTCACGCCAATGATGGGCAGCTCGCCAGTGTGCTTGAGCATCTCGTAGTGCATCGATTCGTCTTGGATCTTGCCGCGCTGGTAACCGGTTTCCATCGCGCCCAGCACGCCGCCACGCTCAGCAATCTTTTCAAACTCGGCCAACACCATTTCTTCGACCAGCTCGGTCAGCTCGTCAATGATGAAGGCGCCCTGGTTGGGGTTTTCGTTTTTGGCCAGGCCCCACTCGCGGTTGATGATGAGCTGGATCGCCATGGCGCGGCGCACCGATTCTTCGGTGGGCGTGGTGATGGCTTCGTCAAACGCGTTGGTGTGCAGGCTGTTGCAGTTGTCGTAGATCGCGATTAGCGCCTGCAGTGTGGTGCGGATGTCGTTGAACTGGATCTCTTGTGCGTGCAGCGAGCGGCCCGAAGTCTGGATGTGGTACTTGAGCTTTTGCGAGCGCTCGTTGGCGCCGTATTTTTCCTTCATGGCCACCGCCCAGATGCGGCGTGCCACGCGGCCCAGCACGGTGTATTCCGGGTCCATGCCGTTGCTGAAGAAGAAGGAGAGGTTGGGCGCGAAATCGTCGATGTGCATGCCGCGCGCCAGGTACGCCTCCACAAACGTGAAGCCGTTGGACAGCGTGAATGCCAGCTGGCTGATGGGATTGGCCCCGGCTTCGGCGATGTGGTAGCCCGAAATGGACACCGAGTAGAAGTTGCGCACATCGTGGTGCACGAAATACTGGGCGATGTCGCCCATCACTTTCAATGAAAACTCGGTGCTGAAAATGCAGGTGTTCTGCCCTTGGTCTTCCTTGAGGATGTCGGCCTGCACCGTGCCGCGCACATTGGCCAGCACCCATTCCTTGATCTTGGCGGTCTCGGTCTCGGTGGGCTCGCGGCCATTCTCGGCCTTGAACTTGTCGATGTTCTGGTCGATGGCCGTGTTCATGAACATGGCCAGAATCGACGGCGCTG
>ERZ1292633.568-Hain-H41-02um-R1-568-length-42657-cov-57_pt1 | contig 42657 bp, 46 predicted proteins | sample MGYA00564406_ERZ1292633 | MGnify/ENA primary metagenome ERZ1292633 (study PRJEB36523, sample SAMEA6512639) | groundwater metagenome | collected 2019-01-08 | study: AquaDiva: Metagenomics assemblies of 32 groundwater samples | reverse complement strand
TTTTTGAGACATGATTTTTCTGGCTTCAATTAGCGGTTAATAGAGGTGCCCTTTACACAGTTGTAGGTGCAACATACGGGCGGCCTGCTTATGTCGATACTCGTCGACACTTTTGCGTGCAGCGGCATGTCGCTATTCTAAAACCGACCGATCAGATGAACATGCGATTCTTGTGCTCATTACTGGCGTCGCCGTTGGTGTATGAACAGGCAACGCGAAGTACTACTGGAACTGCACAACCAACGGTTCCACTCCGACCGCTTCGCAACTTTTTGGTGCTCCTCCCACCCCTCGCCGAACAAAATCGCATCGTCGCCAAAGTTGACGAACTGATGGCCCTGTGCGACCGGCTGGAAGCGCAGCTCACCATCACCCAAATCGAAAGCCGCCGCCTCCTCGAAGCCTTGCTCCATGAAGCACTGCTCCAGGCGATCTGAGTGGGAGATTGTTGCGAGGAAGATACCCCCGGCCCTTCTCGTGCGAGAAGCCTTTGCGGGCTGGACATTGGCTGGTTCGAGTACTACCATGTGCCAAGAAACCTTTGATGAGAGATGTCGATGAGTGAATTGATCTTTGTCGTAGAAGAGGCTCCTGAGGGTGGATACATCGCGCGTGCACTCGGACAGTCTATCTTCACGGAGGCGGACACGCTGGCGGAGCTGCCGGGGAAAGTCAGAGAGGCGGTTCGCTGTCATTTTGAGGAAGGCCAGGCTCCTAAGGTCGTCCGTCTACACCATGTCCGCGAGGAAGTTATCGCCGTATGAGGCTTCCCCGTGATCTGTCCGGGAGCGATCTCGCTCAGGCCCTTCACAAGCTCGGTTACTCAATTACCCGCCAAACCGGTAGCCACGCTCGGCTGACGACCCATGAACGAGGCGAGCATCATCTCACGATCCCCCAGCACACCCCGCTTCGCATCGGCACACTCTCAGCCATTCTCGCCGATGTCGCCGCGCATTTTGAAATCAGCCGTGAACGGCTACTCGAACGACTGTTTCCCTAAAGAAGGGTGGGGTCAGCACCGGTCTTGAAAATCAATCGGACTGACCAGCCGCTACCCTCCATGGGGTACCCTGTTTCAGCATCGCGTTCAGAATGGTGAGCAGTTTCCCATGCAGGCCGTCAACGCGAGTGTCTTCGCCTTCCCGGCCTGACCAAGCGCTGATGGAATCCAGAAAGTGCGGTCGCGTCTTGCAATCATTCATCCTGACATGATTACCACGAAGCTGGCTGTGTCGTTGCGACGTGGCACGGTGATGGCGGACTCTGCGGCTGTTGTGGTTTCAGCTCGGCGAGGAACGCGATGCAGGATCGTTGTTCTTCCAAGAACTCGCACGGCGTGACGTTCAGCTAGGCTCGCAAGGCGAACCGTCTGCTTCACAGGAACAATCCAAGCAGCCATGCACGGAACAGGTGCCGCAGGCCTGTTCGACCCGGCGACGGAGCGCCGCCCTGGCCCGGTGCACGCGCACGGCCGCGTTTTCAGCGGTGATGCCTGATCGTTGTGCGAGGTCTTTCAGCTTTCCTTCCTCCAGATCCACGATCCGCAGGGCATCGCGATATTCCGGCTTGAGGGTGTCCAGCAGGCCCGAGACGCATCGGCAGATCTCCTGATGCAACTCCGCTTCAGGCTCCTGCACATCCGGGAATTCCCGCCCCCAGGCTTCCATCGCTCGCGCGGTGGTAGAGCGCTGCCGGTAATGATCGATCACGGCGTTCCGGAGTACCCGATAGAACCAGGCCACGACCTTTTCGTCCTGCACGTCGGCCCCTCGTTCCAATCCGCGTGTAAAGGCAGCTTGCAGGATGTCTTCCGCCACGGCGCGAGATTCGACGCGCCGTTCCAGGAAGGCCAGGAACTCCCGGTGTCCCTTCACCAGCTGCGCAATGGCCTCCGGCGAGAGTGAGGTCGAGGCATTTGATTCGAGGTTCATGGGAGCAGCTTACCAAACTGTCTGCAGAACTGTAAGGTTTCCGGGGGGCCTCCGTCAGCCTCTGTGACGGCGCAATCACGCGTCGGCGTATCAAAGGAGACCCACCATGGCCGAAGTGAAAACGTCCACCACGCAGAAGATCACGAAGACAAGCTGCTGCGGAACCTGCGATTGCTCGTCCTGTTCCTGCGGGTGCCAGGCAAACGCCTGTCGCTGCGAGCCAACCAATTGCCAATGTGGTTGCCGCAAGCGAACCGCCGCTCGCTAGGCTGGTTATGCCCCGCCCGCCGGACTGTGGTGGGCGGGGTCTCAAATTTCCACAGGTTCGACTATGTGTGCGGCATTGAGAGGACCTCGCCGCTCGCATATCATGCGTGAGCACGCGAGTGACGTTGAATGAAGCTGGGAAAAGCGACGAAGAACCTGATTGAACCCATGAAGCGCCTGGAATTGAAAATTCCTCCACTCATGCTCGTGCTCCTCGCCGGGGGAGTCATGTGGTGGATCGCCTGGGCGGCGCCGACCCTTGGGTTTGTCTTCCCCGCGCGTCGGATTTGCGTGATGGGAGCGGTGCTTATCGGCACGGCAGTAGCGGGGATGGGTATCTTTTCATTCAGAAGGGCCAAGACCACGGTCAATCCGATGAAGCCGGACTCCTCGTCCGCGCTGGTCGTGACCGGCATCTATCGACTGACACGCAATCCGATGTATCTGGGCTTCTTGTGGATCTTGCTCGGCTGGGGCATATTCCTCTCGAACGCGCCGGCTTTCCTGGTTCTTCCTGGCTTCGCCTTCTATATGAATCGTTTCCAAATCGAACCGGAGGAAAGGGCGCTCACCCGCCTATTCGGCCAGGCATTCGTGACATATGCGACTCAAGTGCGACGATGGATATGATGTGGTATATGAGGGATCGTACATTGACTGGAATTGCCTTGGCCATAGGCCACTTCGGTCGTCACTTCTCAATGAAACCGACGGGACCTAATTCTCATGCGCTTTATCCACGCTTCCGATCTGCACATCGATAGCCCCTTGAGAGGCTTGGACCGGTACGAGGGTGCGCCGGTCGGATGGGGGCTGGACGTGACCATTAACATCAATATTGATGTTGCATGAGCATGGAATTCACGGTAGAGTTCTACGAGACTGACGCCGGGGCCTGTCCGGTGCAGGCGTTTCTCCAGAAGCTTCAGTCCAGCGATCCCGACGACTTTGCGGCTGTGCTGGCTGGGTTGGCGAAATTGCGGAACCGACAATATCACCGTGAGCCGCTGTCGAAAGCACTTGGTGATGGGCTCTTTGAATTGCGGCACGTCGGCAAATTGAATACCCGGGTGCTGTGGTTCTTCATGCGCCAGCACCGGATCGTCGCTGTGCACGGCATTAGGAACAAAGGCCGCGCTATTCCGTCCCGCGACTTGGCGACCGCGCGGGAGCGGATGCGCGAATGGTACAAGAGGGCGCAGCTATGAAACAGACGAATTTTGACCGATACTTGACGGAGCAGTTGGCCGATCCGGCCTTTGCCCGCCGGTTCAAGCAGGCAGGGCAGGCCTGGGATGTGGCATTGCAAATCGCGGCGCTCCGGCAGCGTGCCGGGTTGTCACAGAAAGAATTAGCGCGACGGGTCAAGACTTCGCAGCAACAGATTTGCCGCCTGGAGTCCCCCGATTATGAAGGCCACTCCCTGAGTATGTTGCGCCGCGTGGCGCGTGAGTTGAGCGCCAGGGTCCGCGTCGTGATCGAGCCAGAGGAAGTCGCAGCAGCCACCGGCGTGGCCGACACACCCGCCCTCTATCGCACCAAGCGGGCGCGGTCCAGCCGATCAGGCCGAGCAGAAAAGCCCCGGAGCTGATCCCTGTTGGGAAAGTTGTGACATGGAGCTGTGACAAGCTGCGGCAGCGAACTCATTGCATGAAACATCTGGATCCAAGTCCTCATGCGCTTTATCCACGCCTCCGATCTGCACATCGATAGTCCCTTACGCGGGTTGGACCGGTACGAGGGTGCGCCGGTCGAGCGGTTGCGTAACGCCACCCGCAGTGCGTTTGAGCGGTTGGTAGACCTGGCGCTGGCCGAGCGCGTGGATTTCCTCCTGCTCGCGGGCGACATTTACGACCGGGACTGGCAGGATTTTCACACCGGGCTCTTCTTTCGCGGGCAGATGGTGCGATTGGAACGCTCGGCTATCCGCTGTTTCATCGTGCAGGGGAATCACGATGCGCAGGGGGTGATCTCGCGTCAGTTGACTCTTCCGGCGAATGTGACTGTCTTTTCGAGCCGTTCCGCTCAGACGATCAGGCTGGACGATCTGTCCGTGGCGATTCATGGCCGCAGCTTTCCCGAGCGCGAGGTGAATGAAGACCTGGTTCCGTCCTACCCGCCGCCGGTCCAGGGTTGTTTCAACATCGGCCTGCTGCACACGAGCCTGACGGGGCGTGCCGGTCACGATACCTATGCGCCCACTGACCTGCCGACGCTGGTGGCCAAGGGATATGACTACTGGGCGCTCGGCCATGTCCACGCCCGCGAGGTGCTGAACGAGCGGCCGCGCATCGTGTTTTGCGGCAACCTGCAAGGCCGCCATGCGAAGGAAACCGGCGCGAAGGGTTGCGAGTTGGTGACGGTGGAAGCGGGAAGGATCGAGGCCGAGTTTATTGCGCTGGATGTCGTCCGCTGGAGTCAGCTGCCGGTGCCGCTCGATGGCGTGGATCGCTTGGAATTGCTCGACGAGGCCTTCGCTCGCGCACTGGAGCCGGTGCTGGCCGGGACGACGGATCGGCTGCATGCCGTGCGCGTGACGCTGACGGGATCGACTGAGTTGCACCGACTGGAGGCGGAGCAGCCCGGTACCCTCGCGGCGGCGATGTATGCGGCGGCGCAAGACATCGGCACAGCGGAGATCTGGATCGAGCAGGTGCGGCTGGATCTTTCTACGCCGCTGGACCGTGCCCAGGCTGCGCAGCGCCAGGATGCGGTGGGGGAGTTGGTCCGTCTCGTGGATACGATTGCGGGTGACGACGCAGAACTGATGCGCCGGGCACAGGTTGAACTGGGAGATCTTCTTGGTGCCATGCCCGCAGAAGTCACGGCCGGCGATGTGCCGCGTCTGGACGATCCTGCCGAACTGCGCAGTCTTCTGATGGATGCGGAAGCCACAGTCCTGGCGCGCCTGTCCGCTTCCGGAGAAGACGCATGAAACTCGCGCGCCTGCTGCTGCTCGCCTTCGGCCCCTTCACCAACAAGACGTTAGATTTTTCCACCGGCTCCGGCAATTTGCATCTGATCTATGGACCGAACGAAGCCGGCAAATCCTCGGCCCTGCGGGCCATGACGGACCTACGTTTCGGCATTCCGTTGCGTAGCCCGGACGACTTCGTCCACCCGGCAGGCGAGCTGCGGATCGGCGGCATCTTCATCGACCAGGCGGGCCGACCGGTCGGACTCATCAGGCGCAAGGGCAGGGGGACGACGCTCTCTGGCCTCGATGTCCGCACGGAACTGACGGACCCTGCTTTCATAGTGGACAGCAGGCTGGAGCGGGAGCTGACCGGTGGGTTGGATCGCCGGGAATTCGAGGCCATGTTCGGGTTGAACCATGCGCGGCTTCGCGAGGGCGGCGCGGTGTTGCTGAGCGGCGAAGGCGATCTGGGCTCGGCGCTGTTCGAGGCGAGCGCAGGCACCAGCGGCATTGCGGCGTTGTTGGCGGCCCTCGATACCGATGCGAAAAAACTCTATAGCCAGCACGGTCGTGCGCAGAATGCGGTGATCAACGAGGCGCGCCGTCAGTTGGATGACCAACGGAAGGCCTGGCGCGAGGCTCAGACCAAACCGGCTCAGTGGCAGGAGTTGAATCGCGCGCATGACACGGCCAAGGCAACCCTCGACGAGCTGATCAAGGCGCTGGAAACCTTGCGCCGGCGCGAGAACGAGTTGACTGAATTGCGCACCGTCGAGCCGTTACTGCGCGAGCACGATCGCCTGGCGGCTGCACTCCAATCCTATGCGGCGGTTCCCGATTTGTCCGAGCAGCAACGAGAGGAACGGCTGGCTGCGGAGCAGGCCTTGCAGCGTGCGCAGGGAGATCTTCAGGAAGCTGAAGAGGAACTCGCGCGTTGTGCCGCCGCGCTGGATGGACTCGTCATCGAGCCGTTGCTGCTCGACCATGCCGACGCGATTGAGCGCCTGGTGTCCGGCGTGGAAGCCGCAGCCAGAAATCGCCATGACGTTCATCAGCAGAACAGCCTCATTGCGAAGATCGAGGGCGAGTTGGATCTGGCTATGGCGAGGCTGGCGCCTGGCGTGGATCGTCGGACCATTCTAGCGGCCGTGCCTTCAGCCGCAGACCGCGTGGCGCTGGAGGGGCATCTTGCTGACGTGAGCCGATTGGGTGAGCGGCTCGAAGGCTATCGTGAGCGTGCCGAAGCGTTGGACGCAGCCTTGCAACCGGACAACGCCTTGCCCAACCCAGTGCCGGATCCACTGCACAGACAGGCGCTGGTGACCGCAATACGAGCAGGACAGGCGCAGGGTGATGTGGTCAGGCAGAAGAGCGATCTGGATCGCCGGCTTCGTGAACTTGAGAGCCGGCTCATCCTGGCGCTGTCCGAACTCGGCATGGAATCGGAGCAGGCGCTGCGCCGAACCCAGCCGATTCTAGACGCTCAGATTGTGCAGGCAAAACAGGATCTGGCGGATATCGAGGCCCATCTCAACAAGTGGCGTGATGAATTCGAGCTGGTCGGGCGCGATCTCGACGGGCAGCGGTTGCGTCAACGGCAACTCGCCGCTGAAGGTGAAGTGGTCACGGCGGAGACGTTGCGCCAGGCCCGCGCCAGGCGCGCCGACGAATGGGGCGCGATCCGTCGCACCTACATCGATCGGACCGGCGGAACGGATCAGCTGGCGCTGGGGTTCGACGCCGCGAAGGCCTTGCCGGAGACGTTTGAAGCGGCGGTGGGCGAAGCCGATCGGCAGGCAGACCTGCTCCGCGCCGACACCAAACGCGCGGCCGGCTTGGAAGAGTGCTCGGTGCGCATCGAGCAGATGGAATTGCGCCGCAAGGAACTGGAAGACGAGATGGCGGCGCTGCGCGCGAAACGCGACGGGTTGCAAGCGACTTGGCGGCAGCGTCTTGTGCAGGCCGGGTTGCCGGACCTGGATCCCGAGACGCTGCGTGAATGGCAGGGGCGCCGGGATGAGGCGCTGCAGCTGGTTGAGCGGGTGGCGGCGCAGCGTGCCGACCGTGACCGCTTGCTGGCCGATGTCGCCAGCTCGGTCAGTGCGATTACTGAAGGGTTGCGCGCCGTCGGCTGTTCTCCTGCCACGACTCCGGTGGGGGAGGCAGAACAACTCTCCGCGCTGATCGAACAGGCCGTGAGTTGGGAACAATCGGCGACCGAAGCGGAGGCCGAACAACAGGCTCGGCTTAAGACGGCTCATACACGACGGATCGAGCGGGAGAAGGTCGGCCGGCAGGTCAGCGAGACCGAGGCCGAACGTCGCCGCCATCTCGACGCGTTGCAGGCCTGGTATGCCAGGCTGTTCCTGGCGGGTGACGCGCCGCCGGAAGCCCTGAAGGCGCGGCTCGACGAACTCGATGGACTGGCGCGACAGGCGTCGGCCTTGGCGGACGCGCAACAACGAAAGGCGCAACTACAGGCCGTGGTCGATGACCTCATGGCACAAGCCGCACAGGTGGCCGAGTTACTTGGCGAGACGGTTCCCTCAGTCCTGGATGATTTTGCGGATCGTCTTCGCAAACGATTGGCAGTTTCTCGGCAACATCAGCAAGAGGGGCATGCGCTCATTCGCGACCGCACGAAGGCCCAGGAAAAGAAGCGACAGGCCGCCGCCGCCCAGGTCACCGAGGCCGCCCTGCTGGCCGGGCTCTGCACGCGCGCGAGGGGGGCGACGATCGACCAGCTGCCGGAATTGGAAGAACGGGCGGCGAACAAACGGGAGATCCGGAAATCGCTCGCGCTGCTGCGCCAGCAACTGGCCGACGCCTCGTCTCATTCAGAAGATGAGTTACGGGCGCGCCTTGCGGGGTTGGATGTGCCGGCCCTCGAGAGCGAGCGTGAACGTTGCCGTACCGAGATGGTGCGGCTTGAACAGGAACAGGTCGCGGCGCAGCGGACGGAGGAGCAGGCCAGGCGGGCGTTGGAAGTCATCGACGCATCGGATCGCGCGGCACTGGCGCGTGAGGCGATGGAATCTGCGGCGGCGCGATACCGTTCGGCCATCAGGCCCTGGGCCAGGCTGAAACTTGCCCGTGCGTTGCTGCAGGAGGCGTTGAACCGGTTTCGTGAACGGGCGCAGGCGCCCATGGTGTCCGCCGCGTCGGCCTACTTTTCGCTCATGACGGGCGGCGCCTACGAACGGCTGGTGACGGACGAGCGTGAGGATAAGCCGGTTCTGTGCGCGCAACGGGCCGGCGGTGTGACGATCGGAATCGAGGAGATGAGCGAAGGCACCGCCGATCAATTGTACCTGGCGCTACGGCTGGCGGCGCTGGAGTTGCGGCGCCCCTCCCATCCGCCGATGCCGCTGGTGCTCGACGATACGCTCATCACGTCCGATGACGCGCGAGCGGCCAACATCCTGCGGGCCCTGGCGCGCTTCGCCGGGGGCAGTCAGGTCATGCTGTTCACGCATCACCGCCATCTGCTCGATGTCGCCCGTGATGCGTTGGGTGAGCAGGTTTTCGTCAGTCACACCTTGTGACGCCGATATCGACTTCACCAAGGCCCGCCGACTGGGCCTGCGCGCCGGAAGGCTGCATCCGTATCAAGAAGGAGACGAGAATATGGAGCGTCTGAACGGCAAGGTCGCGATCGTCACCGGCAGCAGCAGCGGGATCGGCAAGGCCATCGCACTCCGGTTCGCGCAAGAGGGCGCGATTGTCGTCGTTGCGGCTCGGCGATTGTACAAATGCGAAGAAACCGTCGCTCAGATCGAGGCGGACGGAGGCACCGCCTTGCCGTTGCAGACCGACGTGGCGGACGAGTCGCAGGTGGAGCGACTGATCGGTGAAACCGTGCGGCGTTTCCAGCGCCTGGATATCCTGGTGAACAACGCCGGGATCTTCGGTGGACGCCGGCTGGCCGAGACCAGCACCGAAGCCTTCGACGAAGTGATGAATACGAATGTGCGCGGGACGTTCTTCTGCTGCCGGGCCGCCTTTGCGCAGATGAAGAAGCAGGGCTGTGGCACGATTCTCAATATGTCGAGCGTGGCGGGCGTGCAGGCCTGGAGCGGCACGGGGACTTACAGCGCGTCGAAACACGCGATCATGGCGTTGAGTAAGGCACTGGCGGACGAGGGGCGCGCGCACCGTATCAAAGTGAGCGCGATTTGTCCCGGCGGCGTGGCGGATGATCTGGTCGATGCGTCGGCGGGGGAGCGGGCACGCAGCGAAAAGATCGATCCGTTCGACATCGCCGAGACCGCGCTCTACCTGGCCTGTCTCGGTCCCCAGTCGGCCGTGCATCAGATCGTGGTGGACCGGATGGGGGCCGACTGGTAGTAGGCTGTCGAAGCGTCAAGCGTCAAACGTAGGCGGACCAGAGAAGAGCGACGTTTCACGAACGACGAACGACGGGGAGCGCACCGCTAGCCCGGACTATTCATGAATCCCGTCGCGAGGCGTTCGAGACGGAAGTCCGCCGAGGCTGCTCGCACGTAAGGCCGACGCAGGCGTACTGGCAGTCCGTCGAGGAGGCCGAACGAGAACAGCCTCGCCGGGCGAGAGGATCGGACGCCGGAGCAGGGATTCATGAATAGTCCGGGCTACACCACCTTGGCGATCGAGTGCACGTGCTTGTGTGTGTGAAACAGGAGCGGCGGGCCGAGCGGGAGGATGGATTTCCCGGTGAAGGCCTGCGTCAGGCTGCCGACCGCATGATAAAAGGCCATCAGGCCGACTATGATGTGGCCCCATCCCGGCAAGAGCTCGCTGATGAAGTCCAGCCGGGCGAAGGTGGTGGCCAGAAACGTCAGGGTAATCACCACGTGTAGGGCACTGAGGGTCAGGTTACGGTAGGCCGTCAGAAAAATCATGACGCCGGAAAAGACTGCGTAGACCAGATTGATGGGCGCGTAGAGCACCGCATCGAACTGGAAGGTGCTGCTTGTGCTGACTAATTTGACAGTGCAGATCGTGACCCAGAGGAAGCCGTACATCGTCAGTGCGGTTCCGCCTAGCTGTTCGTTGTAGCGAATATCGGTAATGCCCGCCAGCAGTTGAACGATCCCGCCGAAGATCAGGGCAATCACCAGGGCTCCCACCATGTTCTTATGCTGAATCCATCCGAGTTGGGCGACCCCCAGGGTAAGTGCGCCCACTGCCAGACCGAAGAGGCCGATTGCCAGCACGTCGATTCGTCGGGATTGATTATCTTCGTTCATGAAGTCGTTCCTCTTGAGTAGTCGATGGGTTTTCGAGAGACCTAGGGACGACCCAAGAATGCAAGAGCGGCACTAAAAAGGCAAGAGTAAATCTTGAGGGCCGGTGCCGCTGGGAAGAGGGGGTGTCCGCCGACTCAGCCCTTGTCGGGCGTGTTCGGTGGTTTTTTCGGCGCGGCGGAGGTGAGCAACGTTTTCAGTCGTGCGGTCTGTAACGGCTGGAGCGAGAGAAAGTGTATGCCGCAGACGGTTCCACGGGTCCATCGCACGGCGGCCAGATCCACGAGGACCGGCATCTCCTGCGGTGAAATGAGCAGTCGTAGTGAAAGGTAGGTGTTGACGGGCAAATCGTGCGCACACTCGATACGGCAGCCTTCCACCGAGAGATCCAGAAGCCGTCCTTCTCCGCTTGTGGCCGACTCCTTCGAGAGAGACACCTGATAGTGAACTTTCATGGTCATGGGCCGGTCTGTATCCTTACGTGAATTGCATCATCGCGCGAGCTGTCGAATCTAGGTAGTCCGGCGGGAGGCGATGCGTAGAGCCGCGCCACCAGTGTCGGAAACCGGCCTCGTGATCGCTGTAATGGGGGACGAGCAACGAGCGCGGATAATGTGTTTCGTCAGAAGGACATACCATGTCCCTCATCGTGGGTGCGATCAGGATAATGTCCCCGACCATTTGGAGTTGGGGAAAACCCTAGGGTATGGGTGGGCCTGAGCCGGGACTTTTCCCGGCGTCGTGGATGTTGCTACGAGGTTGGGTGGGCTTGATTATTGGGTTCAACGAGCGCAAGCTGAATAATAGATTTGGAGGTGACCATGAACCCGGGTGACCTCGTTCCAACGACGCTCGTCTGTTCCTTGTTGTTCCATAGGTCTTTTCCTGCGCCCTCCTGATCGTCCTGACAGGAGGGCGTTTTCATTTCACCCGCTCAATAGGAGGTTTGGTATGAAAGCCTCATTATTCATATATCCACTCGCGGCGAGCGGAGTCCTGGTTGCTGTCGTGGCGTTCGGCAACCCTGCGATGTTGCCGCAACATCCCGGCTATCCAATGGGCAAGGCGACTGATCCGGTCCACGGCCAGTCCCTCGCCAACGATCCGGGCCGCGCCAATGCGGTCGGGGAGAAGGCGCTCAACGGAGCGGCGGCGTTCGACGACCGGCATGTGTCGCAACAGCTTCCGAAAGACGAGCAGAATCAGCGACTCCTGGAAAAACCGGGGGCCGGGATCTTGCCGAAGGTGCAAGGCCCTCAGATTGTGATCGATCCGCCGGTGAAGGAAGGGACCAAGGTGCAGGCTTCGCCGCAGTAGCGAGCGGTATCACAAGCGCTGCGAGGGACCGCAGGGCGCGAAGCAAGGATTCGTCCTGGTGGATCGCGCTCTGCGGCTCCGCCGTCGAGGCGTCGTAGTTTGATTTTCAGCCCGCCCGCCTCTTAGAATGCCGCCACTCATCACGAACTGTTATGTCTACAAAGTCTCGCGTTCAGAAATCCCCGCGCCGTAAGAAGAAGTCGCCTCAGTCCTCGGTCCCGCTTGCACGCGGGTTGAAGCAGCGCTTTCAGAACCGGTTGTTGAAGTGGTACAAGGAACATGGGCGTGACCTACCCTGGCGCAGGACCTCCGATCCTTATCACATCCTGGTATCGGAAGTGATGCTCCAGCAGACCCAGGTCGATCGTGTGATTCCCAAGTACCATGAGTTTTTGGAACGGTATCCGTCGTTTGAACAGTTAGCCGATGCGCCGGTTGCGGAAGTCAAGCAGACCTGGTATCCGCTGGGGTACAACATCCGGCCGGAACGGTTGCACAGCATCGCTTGTGAAACCGTAGCCCGCTACGGCGGGCAGTTGCCGAACGATGCGGAGGAGTTGTTGTCCTTCAAGGGCATCGGGCGGTACACCGCGGGGGCGATTCGTTCGTTTGCGTTCAACGAAGACGCTCCGATTCTGGACACGAATGTCATCCGCGTGCTGCACCGTGTGTTCATCGCGCAGGGCGACCCCAAGGGGCAAAAGGCCGCCCTCTGGGAGTTGTCTGAAACCCTGATTCCGCGCGGCAAGGGGTATGACTTCAATCAGGCCCTCATGGATTTCGGCGCGACGGTCTGTACGGCGCGCGACCCCTACTGTCTCTTATGCCCGATGAAACCGTTCTGCAAGACCTATCCGTTCGACCCGGCTAGATAGCCAGGCTAGGAGCATATGGCCTATGGTTCGGAACCGAGACGTGCCTGTTTTTCAGTATCGAGCTATATGCCATAGGCCATACGCTCTTTTCCCAGGCACGGTGCTCCATGAAAGTGATCGAGGTTGCGGCAGGGATCATTGTTCACGAGGGCCGGTATCTGATCGCGCGCCGGAAGGCCGGGGTGCATCTCGGCGGGTTATGGGAGTTCCCGGGCGGGAAACGCGAAACGGGCGAAACGTTGGAGGAGTGTCTGCATCGGGAATTATGGGAAGAGCTGAACGTGCGTATCGGCCATCCCACTCCCTTTCAGATCGTACGACATGAATATCCCGAGAAGATTGTGGAATTGCATTTCTTTTGCTGCCGGATCGAGACCGGTGTTGCGATCGCGCTGGACTGCGCGGAACTTCGATGGGTCTATCCTCATGAGATGGCCGCGTTCGAGTTTCCTTCGGCCGATCAGCCCGTTATCGCGGCGCTTCAGCAGGGGAAAGTGTAGGGGCGTATGAAAGTGGTCCTCGACATCGAAACGGTTCAGGCTCCCCGGGAGGAATGGGCCCGGCTGGCCGGTCGCCAACTGGCCTCGGGCGAGGCGGCCTTCTCCGAAACCGGAGGGGACCTGTTCGCAGTCGGGGAGGCGCAGGCGCAACACCGGCTCGATGAAGAACTCTATGAAAAATCCTCCTTCGACGGGACCTTCAGCCGCATCGTGTGCATCGGGTTGCTGGAGTTCTCCGACAACCTCGAACCGCGTGGCGCCACCTCCTGGTACGGGGCGAACGAGCAGGAGCTATTGCGTCGTTTCTGGAGTCATCTCGGGCAGCTCCGGCCCTCGTTGTTCATTACCCACAACGGCCTGAATTTCGACCTCCCCTTCATCAAGAAACGCTCGACCATTCACCAGGTGAAGCCGACCATGGAGATCAACCTGGCCAAGTTCCGGGCGGAGCCGGTGTACGACACCATGGCGATCTGGAGCAACTGGGACAACCGTGGATGGGTCAAGCTGGACGTGCTCGCGCGGGCGCTGAACGTGGAAAGTAAATCGGGCAGCGGGTCGCAGGTGGCGCAGATGTGGGCGGACGGGCAGGGCCAGGAAATCGCCCTCTACTGCCTGCAGGATACCTATGTCACGTATGGCTGCTATTGCCGGATGAATTTCCGGCAGCCGATCTCTCGTGAAATCGTGCTTCTGCGGCCTGAACTCATCGATGTGGGCTGAATGAACAGGCGGGCGGTCAGCGAACCGTGAGTTCGGCTTTGTTCCGGGTCTCGCGTTTGGGTTGAGTCTGCGGCGTGCTCTTCACGGCTCGAAGTTCCTTGTCCTTCGTTTCCAACTGCGTGCGCATCGATTCCAGGTCTCTTCGCAGGGCGCTGATCTTGGCGTCTTTCCGTGCCATCGCTTCCCGCGCGTCCTGTAACTCCTGGACGGTTTCGGTCAATCGTTCATCCTCGGCGGAAGACGCTTTCGCCGCAGGGGATGCTGGGACTGCCGGCTGCGCAGGGGGTACGTTCTTCACCGGCGCCTCTTCTACCACCGAGGCGACGACCATCCGGGGTGCAGAGGCTTGGACTGGTTGAGGCGCCGGCGCTGCGATCGTTGCCGCGACCGCCGGGGCCGGTTCTGGGCTCTTGGCAAACAGCTTGTAGTCGATGGCGAGGGATTTGAGCGACTGCCGGTTCTGCGCAATCGCCGGCAACGCCTGCTCGATTTTCCCGGCTGATTCCGGCGCGATGCTGACGATGCGAGCCGGTCGCCCGCTGCTGAACAGGGAGGACTCGACTTTCGCCAACGTGCCGTTGTGCTCGGTCACGGTGAGATACAACCGGTCGTTCTGAACGTAAAGGGTGCCCGCGGTGGGTTCAGAGCCTGACCCTGCCGATGAGGATAGACGAAAAGCGACCACATATTCGGGTTGCGCTTGAGACAACGCTTGGGCTAGCAGGGGAGCAAGATAGTGCACGTCCTCATCGCTGAACACTGTCATCGGCTTGCTGCCATCCACGGGCAGATTCGAGAGATCCATCGGTACGTCCGAGATCATGACACCACGCAGCAGGTTATCGAGGGTGGCGAGATCGATGGTGCTGGGGTGGCTGGCCTCAAATTCCCAATCGGCGACTTCTTCGAGCCGGACGGAGCCCTGGGGTTGTGCGACGCTTCTCTGTTGAACGGTGGCGGCGGTCGATGAGCAACCGGCAGCCATGGCTCCCAACAGAGCCAACCCGAGGAGTCCGGAGTTCAGGGTCTTGGTGAAAGGAGTGCGGGAGCCGTGAATTCGCATGAGGGTCTTCCTTCTCGGCTGGTCGATGCGGTGCGAACAGGGGAGGCGCGGCTTCATGACGAAGGCGCGTCGTGACGAATCGGGATTACCAGATTCCTAAACCCATCATCACCACGCCGAGGGCCATCCACCCGAAGACCCCGACGGCAATAATGGTTTCCAGGCTCATGCCCCGAGGGGCCTCTTCTGCATGACTCTGGGCGATGTCTTTCTTCATGATGCGAAATCCTCTGGGGCCGGGTCGGTGGTTGATGAACCTGGTTGATTGTGGACGCCAGAATGGACCAAGCAAGGGCTATGCCCTCTTTCCATGGACTTCGGGGACCCTAGTGGTAACTCCCCTGAGAGTCGATCTTTGCTGTGGATGCGGCCGATGCGACGTGATTGATCGCGGCGAAAGATGCCGCCTAAGCTATTGATGTTTCAAGGCGGTGAGGTCGCTCCATTGAGAGGCAGGTGATGGTGAGCCGGCACGCGAGCCAGAAGCTGAAGACGGCGATAGGCGCCGATGCCTGCTCTTTTCCCGTCAGTCTGACGAGTGCGGGCGTCTAAAAATTGGCAACTGTTGTACAGGACTGGGCAAGAATGTCGCCGTTCGACGGCAATCGTCGGTCTCTCGTAGACCTGTCGCCGGCGGCCCATCGACGGTGGCGGTGAGTCGGATGACGAGTTGTGCAGAGCGCGGGAACAATTCACGCGAGCATCGCTGAGGGTTCGCGCCGTCCCATCAGGACTGCGGCGCTGCCGTCGAGAATAGTGACCGGTTGAATGCTGCCGGGTAAGGCCGGCGCATCGCTCTTGTTCCAAATGACGTACACGCCGGTATCGGTGCGGCCCATCCATTGTTCGGCAGAACGCTTCGAATCGCCCTCGACCATCACCGGGAGGGTCTGTCCGATCAGCTCCCGGTTGAGGCGGGCGGTAATGGGGCGCTGCAGGTCCACCAGTCGGCTGACCCGTTCGCCCTTCACGGTTTCCGGCACGTCATCCGGGAACTTTCGCGCCGCGATGGTATTTTTGCGTTCTGAATATTTGAACACATAGGCGGAGTGGTACTGCACCTCCTCGACGACCCGATAGGTATCCAGATACTCCTCCTCGTTTTCCGAGCAGAAGCCGCAGATGATATCGGTGGTGAGCGCGATCCCGGGATGGCGGCGGCGAACATGCGCGGCCAGATCGAGATATTCTTTCCGGCTGTAGGTCCGGTTCATGAGTTCCAGGATGCGGTCGTTGCCGGACTGCAGGGGCAGGTGGATGTGTTTGCAGATGTTCGGATGGCCCGCGACGGCATCCAGCAGCGCAGCGGGAAAGTCTTTCGGATGCGGAGAGGTAAAGCGAACCCGCCGGACCCCCGGCACTTCTGCCACAGCAAGGATGAGGCGGGCAAAGTCCCAGTTTTCATATCGGTAGCTGTTCACGTTCTGCCCGAGCAACGTGATCTGCGTATGACCGGTGGCGACCGACGCCTCGACCTCGCGGAGGATTCCCTGGGGATCGCGTGAACGCTCGCGTCCTCGCGTGTAGGGCACCACGCAGAAGCTGCAAAAGTTGTCGCAACCGCGCATGATGGCGATCCAGGCATTGCTGCTGCCGTCGCGCTCGGGAAGGATGTCGTCGTAGGTTTCATATTCGGACAGATCCACGGCCATGCCCCGTCGCACAAGGCCCTGCTCTTCCGCGTTCAACGCATTCGTCAGCAGCCCGGGCAACTGCCGGTATCCGTCCGGGCCCACCAGCACATCCACCAGCGGTTGTTTTTCCGTCAGCTCTTCCTTGAGGTTTTGGGCCATACAGCCGAGCACCCCGACGACCAGCGGGCGCTGTTCCTTCACCGCCTTCAACTCGGCGAGATGGCCATAGACCTTGTTATGCGCATTCTCACGGATGGCACAGGTGTTCATGAGCATGACATCGGCGCGCTCGCGATCGTCGGTAAACTCGAATCCCGCTTTGCGGAGTAACGACCGCACGAGTTCCGAATCGTACTCGTTCATCTGGCAGCCGAAGGTTTCGATATGGACGGTATGGGGCTTATTGGGTTGTGTCATACAAGTGGCCTGTGCGAGGGCGCTAAGACTGTGGCGACCGGCCGGCCATAAGCCAGCCCGTCCATGATGCCGGTAATGGTGACCTGGTGAATCGAGCCGGGGGCGACGGTATCGGCAGCGACCGCCACCCGGGTGAAGTTGGCTGTGGTTCCGGTGCGAAAGCCGTCTCGCTCCCCCTGTTCGAAGAGGACGGGGAGGGTGCGGCCGATCTGTTGCTGATAGAAGGCTAATGCCTTGGTTCGTGAGAGTTCCGACAATGACTTGCTGCGCTGCCGGATGACGGCAGGCGGAATCTGGGCCTCCAGTCGCGCAGCCACCGTACCCGGACGCGACGAATAACTGAAGACATGGAAATAGGAGAAGGGGAGTCGCCCGGCTGTCCGGACCGTATTCGCGAACGCCTGCTCGTCTTCACCGGGAAAGCCCACCATGAGATCGGTTCCCAACCCGAGGTCCGGCATCAGTGTCAGCGCCTGCTCGACCAGTTCCTCATACTCGCGGACGGCATAACGCCGGTTCATCGTCTGGAGGATCCCATCGTCGCCGCTTTGCAGAGGAAGGTGCAGGTAATGACAGAGTTTCGTGGAGCCGGCCATGTGCTCCAGCAAGGCAGCAGGGACCGTCGTGGGTTCGATCGAGGAAATTCTGATTCGCGTCACCTCGGGAATCGCTTCCAGTTCCCGGAGGAGCTCAACCAGGCCGAGACCCTGATACGAGTATTGGCCGATGTTGACGCCGGTGAGCACGAGTTCCCGATAACCATGAGCGGCGAGCTCCCGGGCTTCCCGCAACACATCCTCGGCGGTCCGGCTGCGTTCACGCCCGCGCGCAAACGGAATCAGGCAGAAGCTGCACATGAAATCGCATCCGTCCTGAATCTTCAGCAGGGCGCGGGTTGAGTCGGAATAGGCCGTGCCGGGCAGGACAAAGTCTTCCCGATCGATCGTGCGGCTATGGCGGAGTTCCGGCTCCGGCTGTTTCCGGAGTTCGGCCGGCGCCGGGAGATAATCGGGGAGATTCATTTTGAACTGGGTGCCGACGATCAGGTCGATGCCGGGTACCTGCTGCAGTTGCGCGGCGCCGGTCTGGGCATAACAACCGGTGACTACGACGAAGGCATGTGGCGAGTGGCGCAAGGTCTTGCGGACGGCATAACGGCAATCTTTTTCGGCATTCTCCGTCACCGAGCAGGTGTTCAAGACGAGCAGGTCCGTCTCCTTGCCGAACTCCACCAGTTGATACCCCCGGCGGGCCAGGGTATCGGCTAACATGGAGGTCTCGGATTGGCTGAGACGGCAACCCAATGTATGGAGCGAGGCGCGTGGCATGCTGGTGGACATCGTCTGCGATTATAAGAGCGCGCACCTTCGATCGGCAAGGTGACGAGGACCCGAAAAAGTCGGTCGAGCGCTTGAACGGGGTATAACTGGGTGGTAGCATGAAGAAAATCGTCCCCATCATGGCGTCGATCTGCTTTCTGAACCATGACGAACCTTCGCGTTGCCGCCAGTCTTTTGCTCGCTGTGCTCCTCTTCCTTCCGGCTGCCTCCGCTTGGTCACAGGACCCGCTTCCCCTCGAGCCTGACCTGAATAGTCGCCTCGATGAACTGTACGACCATGAGGCGCGACTGTTCATCATGCTCTATTCGCTGCATGGCGACGGGAAGGTCGACTATATTACGGGTCGTCTGGTGCAGGAGTATACGAGGAGCAATTACGGGAACCCGGTGTACTACACCGAGCAGTATCCTCTGTTCTATTGGTGGGACCACACGATGTTCAACGATCCGGATCAGGACGGAGTGAACGGGAACGAGCGCGTCTACCAGGAGAACATCGAGTTCGACATCGCGCGGTACAAACCCTGCCTCTTCAACGGACAGCCCTGCTGAGTCAGGCTGTTGAGAAAGACCACCAGCGGCGTTCTCGATCGCGCGCTTCCCTGCGACGTGCCCGGAGGGTAGGCCTCAGTCGTCGTGCTTCCTGTGGCCTTGCTGGACGGCCCTTCTGAACAGCCTGCGACTGTCCTTCAGGCGCAGGTTCGTCGCTCGTGTCTTCTGACTGGTTCCAGCCTTCCTCTGCGCGTGGTACCCTCCGGCACTCATTCAAACACCAATACCTGACAGGGTGCGCGATGCAGCACTGCGTGCGAGACGCTGCCCAGGACGAACCGGGTGATGCCCTGCCTGGCGCGCGAACCCACCATGATCAGGTCTGCCCCCATCTTTTCCGCCTCATGGAGAATCATCGTCACCGGCGTTCCCAGGACGCTTGTGCTACGGGTGGTATACCCGAGTGTCCGGAGCTCATTGGCCACTCCATCCACGAAGTCACGGGCATGTCGGAGGGCCAGCGTCTCCAGTTTTTCCGCTGCCGAGTCGTCAACGGGCCAGGGCGGACGGGTCGGCGGGAGGACAGCCAGCAGATTGATGTTCACCGGCTCATGGAAGGGTTGCTTCCGGAGAAATCGCAGCGCCGCCTCGGCGTCCGATTGTCCTTCCAGCGGGAGCAAGACCTGTTTCAAGTCGCGGAGCGAGCCCTGTAGGATCAGTTTGGCGCAGGGAGCGAGGCTCAGCACACGATGGGAGACGCTTCCCAACAGTCGTTCCTTCACCGGTCCCAGTCCCCGGGCTCCCATGAGAATGAGGTCCACATGGCGTGACTCAGCCGTCGCGACGATCATTTCCGCCGGGGATCCTAAGCCCAATTGTTTGGTGACCGGCCCGCTGTGAGGCGGGAGCAATGAATGGATCCTGGTCAGCAACTGCTCGCCATCCTCCTTCATGCTGCGTTCCAGTTGCGAATACAGCTCCTGGGCGACTTCCGGCACCATCATCGGGTAGGCCGGTCGGGGAGCATCGACGACATGGAGCAGGGTCAGCTCATCCGGGCGGCGCAGGTATTTCAGCGCCCGCACGGCTTCATAGGAGTGGTCGGATCCATCGATGGCCAAGAGCACTTTCATGAGCGAGACTCCTTTCCTGCCTGCGCGTCCGGCTGGAGATACCGCCGAAACCAGCGGAGCGCCTCCCGGGCGACCTGCTCCAGCGTGCCCGGTTCCTCGAATAAATGACTGGCTCCCGGGACGATCACCAGCTCTTTCCGGCAGGTCAGTTGCGTGAGCGCGTCCTGATTCATCTCGATCACGGGACCGTCGTCTCCGCCGACAAGCAGGAGCGTGGGTGCCGTGACCCGGCTCAGAAAGGGGCCGGCCAGGTCGGGTCGACCGCCGCGCGACACGATGGCGCCGACTGCCTGGGGTTCGCGAGCGGCTGCCTGGAGTGCCGCACCGGCTCCCGTGCTGGCACCGAAATACCCGACCGGTAGTCCGGCGGTCTGGCGATGCGCCTGTAACCAACGTTCTGCCAGTAGTAGCCGGTCGGCGAGGAGGTCGATGTCGAAGACTTTGCGGCGATCGTCCGCCTCATCCGGGGTGAGGAGGTCCATCAGCAATGTCGCGAACCCTCCCGTTTCCAGATGGCGGGCGACGAACCGGTTGCGCGGACTGAATCGTCCGCTGCCGCTGCCGTGGGCAAAGGCGATGACAGCCTTCGGGTGCGCAGGGAGACCCAGGATTCCATCAAGCGTGAGGCCATCATGGCTGATGCTGACCTGGAAGATGCTCTCCGCTTCCATAGATTGATGTGGATCCTGTCGGTTCATGACGCTCAGGGGCGCGCAACGTGAAATCTTAGCGACCGTTAGTGACAATCGGTCGGACAGAAGAAGATCAGATACAGTGCGACTGCGGCTCCCACCAGCACAGCTCCGAGCAAGAGCCATTGCGTTCTCGACATGGTTCAGTCCTCTTGAACGTCGATGGAGCAAGAGGAATGCCATCCGAGACGGGAGCATCGTAACAGGAGCATATGGCTGATAGCGTATGGCAAGCGGAAGTTGGAGAGCCTATAGCAAGAATAAAGAAGGCTCCGATTCCTTGGTGCCATTCGCTCACCATAGGCCATACGCCATGAGCTCTTTGCAGCTCTGTGGCGTTCCGCTACAGAACTTCGGTGCCGGCTGTAGCAGGACACCCCCCGGAGAGTTCGGGTGTTGATGGCCTAGGCCTGATGGTGTAAGAAAATCCGGCAATCTTGGCTGTTTGCCGTCGGGCATCGGCTCAGGTCGATGGCATCGGCCTTGCTGATGTCGGTGGTGGAAGCAGGAGTATTGCGCGGAGGTGTGATGGCCGATCGTTTGTTCACGAAGATCCTCGTGCCGGTGGATTTTTCTCCCTGCTCCGAAGAAGCCTTCCGGCTTGCACTGTCGTTCGCAAAATCGTATCAGGCGGAGGTGCTCCTGCTGCATGTCGTCGATACCAAAAGTTTAGACGCGCTGAATCGACTCGGGCTGGCGCCTGCCACTGAAGCCGCGAAACAGAAAAAGCAGCTGCATCATGTCGCCCGTCTCAATGCCCGGCAACTGTTGGCCAGGGATGAGGCGAAGGGGGTGACGATCCGCCGGTTGCTTGCGGACGGCTGCCCCTTCGAGGAAATTGCGCGCACGGCTCGGGTGGAGGGGGTCGACTTGGTGGTCATGGGAAGTTACGGGGGAGCGGTCGGCGGGGTCGATAAGATTTTTTTCGGCAGCACGGCGGAGAAGGTGGTCCGGACGGCCAGTTGCCCGGTGCTGACGGTGCCGCTCCCCACGAAACGGGCGAAAGTGAAAACGGGCAAGAACTTATAAGGAGGTCGTTATGGGTGCGAGGAAGGTGTCGGACTTGTTGAGCGGAGGACGGGTATGGTTGGCGGCTTGTTTTGTCCTGGCCCTCTGTTCGCAGGGCGGGGCGCAGGCGGAGCAGCGGATCGAAGTGACGATCAAGGACTCTACGTTCCTCACCAAACAGGTGCCGCTCCGGCTGGGGGTGGCGACGGTCATTGCCATCGTCAATCAGGATCAGGTGCGCCACGATTTCGGGTCGACCATGTTCGAAGGCATTCCGACGCGCGTCGAATCCGGCGGGATCGTGTCGTACGGCAAGCAGATCGGCGGATTGTTTTTGGATGCGAAGAAGGAAGCCGTCGTTCGCTTTACCATGGAGCGGCCGGGCCGGCATGAGTTCCACTGCTCCATCCATCCGAACATGAAGGGCGAACTGCTCCTGTTGAACGTGGAGGCGGTCTAAGTCATGGTCCTGATCAAGCGAGTGCTCTTTGCCACGGATTTCTCGGCCTGTGCGGACCGGGCCATGGGCTATGCCTTGGCTATGGCGGCGGCGTGGAGGGCGGAGCTGTGTGTGATGACCGTCCTGGAACTCTATCCGGGGATGGATCCGGACTATACCGTCAATAAGATGTATCTGGATCACTTGCGCGCTGAGGCCAGCCGCCAGTTGGCGGCGGTGGAGGCACGCGCCAAGGCGGCCGGGCAGCCAGTGACGGTGCGTATTGAAACCGGCATTCCGAGCCAAGCGGTCCAGACCGTCACCCAAACTATCGGCGCGGACCTGCTGGTGGTCGGTACACATGGGCGCACGGGATTGGACCATGTCCTGATCGGTAGCACGGCTGAACGGGTCGTCCGGATGGCGCCTTGCCCGGTTCTGGCGGTGAAGGCCGACAAGGGCAGTGTGGCTATCCCCGCGATGGCGAATATCAAACGAATCGTGGTGCCCATCGATCTCTCGGCCTGTTCGCTCGATGCGTTGGAATATGCCGTCCAATTTTCCAAACCGCTTGGAGCGTCGATCACGATTTTGCACGCCATGGAGCCGGTGGCGTATGGATTGGATTTCAGTTTGAGCCATACGAAGGAGTGGAAGGAGCAGCGGGCCTATCTGGAGAAACGCCTCACCGTGCTGGTTGCCTGTGTGCAGGCGCAGGGTCTTCAAGTCGATCATGTCCTCAAGCCGGGACTGCCCGCGGATTCGATCGCCTCCTACGTCACGCAGCAAGGGTACGATTTGATGATCATGGGGACGCATGGACGGCGTGGCATCGCCCACGTCCTCGTCGGCAGCATTGCCGGCGCGATGCTGCGCCATGCGCCCTGTCCGGTTCTGACCGTGCGACAGTTCAATTTCGGGGCGGACTATCAACGTGTCGTACCTCTCGGGGAAACATAACCAGCAGGCTGTCGATAAAGGAGTCCCCCATGAAGCCCAAAGTGAAAAAGTCGTCCGCTCCGCAATCGAAGGTTCGAGCTGTCAGGCCGTCCGTGACGAATCCGATCGAACTGCCGGAAGGCATGTGGGAACGGATCGGTCAGAAGGCCTTTGAATTGTGGCGAGATCGGGGATGCCGCGAAGGATACGCGCTTCAGGATTGGCTGGATGCCGAAGCGACCGTCATGGAGGAGATTCATGAAGCTCGCGAATGAACGGGTCGTCGGGCGATCGGTGCCGGTGACGAAGGCGCTGGACATCATCCTGATGCGGCTCGATCGGCTGTCGATGACGCCTGGATTTGCCCAACAACGCCGGATTGCCTTCGCGCGTGCGCTGCAAGTGTATGTCGAATTGGGTAGCCAGACCCCCCTATCGCCGTTGCCGGAAGAAGTCGGGCTGGCCGATCTGTTGCTGTATGCGGACTTCTACCCGGAAGACGGCCAGCTGACCCTGATTGAACAGCTGCGTGACGTCATCACCGAACATATTCCCGAAGAAGAGCGGGTCTGGCTGGATCCTCTCAAACATTCCTATATGGATCTCGTCGAATTGTTGCCGCATGAGACGGGGAAGGAACGGCGGAGTCTACGGTCGATCGGAAACGGGCGCGTGTACGAGGTACCGGCCGACAGCCTGGGGCCGGACGCCGAAAGCGGACAGGTGTTGTTCACCCGGCTCGTTCGGGAGCCGGGTGACCCGGAAAGTCCGTTGGCGGTGTTGGCTGGGCCGGTCTTGATGTTGTCGGCGGAGGATGCCAGGGCTCTCTACGAGACGACCGGTGAGGAGCGCCGTGAGATGGAAGTCGTCGGTGGCTCATTCGAGCTGGGCGATTGGCCTGAATTCGCCAAGCGGTTCGGGCATCTGTTGTTGCGGAATTTTGCGCGCATGCGCCTGGCGGCGCTGATTGAGGCGGTGAGCGAAATTCGTTATCGGACGACTGCCGGCGCCCCTTATTTCTATGTCATGGCATTGTATGAACATCGTGAGTTCACGTTTATCGCCGGAGGTATGGCTGAGCTGGAGGGGTGGAAAGAGGAGGCTCCGGTTCGTTCCGCCGGTGCGACGGCTTCCGGAAAGCTCCGGCGCTTCGTGCAGGGGAACAATGAGGCAGCGGCGGGAGCAAGCCTGACAGCCAGAGTGACCGTGACGGCCACAGGACTGTTTCTCGAATGTGACTCGCGAGAGCGGCTCGATGCGATCAAACATAGTCTGGCGGCCATCTTCGGATTTTCGCTGCACTTCCGAGGTGAAGCGGTTCAACCGCCGATGCGTCAGGTGACGCAGGCGGAGTTGTCCGCCGCAGAGCCGTTGACGGTAGTGGTCACGGATGAAGAAGATCGCACGTTGATGAATGCCTTCCTGGAAACCGTCTACCTCGAGTGGGCTGACCGGGAGTCTCCCGCAGTCGGCGGTGAGACCCCTCGGCATGTGATGACGACTCAGGCGGGGCGCACTCAGGTGGCGGCGCTGATCGATGAGATGGAACGGAATGATTTCGGCCTCCTTCGGAGTGGTGTCAAGGCCTTCGATTACAACACACTCCGCGCGCACGTGGGGCTCTGCTAAGAGCTGATGGCGAGAGAGAAGAGCGTATGGCGTATGGATAAAAGCAGATCGCCGCGGGCTGCCGTCGTTCCCAACTATACGCCATAAGCGATACGCTGCTTGCTCCCGTTCCGCATTGAGATACGAGCGACGAGATACGAAATGCGTGGAACGAGCGCACCTATGGATGAGCAGGTGAAGTCCATTCTCGCGAAGGTTCGCAGTGAGCCACCCAATATTCTCAAGGCTCTGCTGGCTCTGCAGGAGCGACTCGGGCATCTGCCGACAGAGGCGGTATCAGACATCGCCCATGCGTTGGGTGTCACCACGGCGCAAGTCGTCGGGGTGCTTTCCTACTATCCCGATTTGCGCCTGACGGCCCCGGGTCGGCACCTGATCCGTGTCTGCATGGGGGAATCGTGTTACGCCAACGGCTGCGGACGGCTGCTGCGGGAATTGCAGGATCGTCTCCGTGTGGACGTGGGCGAGACTGCCGCGGGTGGAAAGTTTACCCTCGACACCATGTCTTGTGCCGGGAACTGTGCGGTTTCCCCCACGGTCATGATCGACCGCGACCTCTATGGCCGCCTGTTGCCCTCGCAGCTCGATATCTTGCTGGAGCGGTACGAGTAGCATGAGTACGGCCACCAGACTGTACCTGTCCAACGATACCTCGGCACGGGCCGCGGGAGCCGGTGCGTTGGCCGATGCTTGGTCGGAACATCCCGAAGTCCAACTTATTCGCATCTCCTCGCGCGGCGCGTTCTTTCTTGAACCGATGGTGGAGCGCGATACCCCGGCCGGCCGCGTCGCCTGGTTCAATGTCACAGCCCAGGATCTACCGCTCATTCTATCCGGCACAGATGGCACTCCGGTGCGATCCATTCCCTTTCTTGCCCAGCAAACCAGGTTCACGTTTGCCAACTTCGGCGAGACGGAGCCACTGGCGCTCGATGAATATCAGACGCGCGGCGGCCTATCCGGCCTGGAAGCGGCGTTACGAATCACGCCGGATGCAATCATCGAAGAACTGCGGGTGTCGCAGTTGCGTGGCCGTGGCGGAGCGGCCTTTCCGGTCTGGAATAAGTGGAAGGTGGCGCAACAGACTCAGGCCGACGAGAAGTACGTGGTGGCCAATGCCGACGAAGGCGACGCGGGAACCTATTGCGACCGGATGATTCTGGAAGGCGATCCGTTCCGATTGCTGGAAGGGATGTTGATCTGCGCCAGGGCCATCGGGGCCGGTCGGGGATACGTGTACTGCCGGCAGGAGTATCCGGCGGCTGCGAAGACGTTGCGAGCAGCCATTCAGAAGACGGATGAAGCGGAGTGGTTGGAGTTGGACGGCGAACCGTTTCCAATCGAAGTGGTGGAAGGTGCCGGTTCGTATGTCTGTGGAGAGGAAACGGCGCTCCTGGAATCGCTGGAAGGGAAGAGGGGCGTGGTGCGGGCGAGACCTCCCTATCCGGCACAGTCCGGCCTGTATGGACGACCGACGATCGTCAGCAACGTGCTGACCTTCGCGACCATCCCGAACATTCTTTCGCGCGGCGGCGCCTGGCACGCGGCGCTCGGCACGGAGCAGTCGCGCGGCACCATTGCATTACAACTCGGTGGGCGGGTGAAACATCCCGGGTTGGTCGAGGTGCCGTTCGGATTAAGTCTGCATCAGGTTCTGGAGCAATTCGGCGGAGGTATGGCGCCCGGATCCCGCTTCAAGGCCGTGCAGGTTGGGGGACCGCTCGGAAGTCTCTTTCCGGCCTCCCAGATGGACATTCCGATTTGTTACGACGCATTCGCGAAGGCCGGTGCGGTGTTGGGGCATGGAGGCATCGTCGTCTACGACCACGAGACCGATATGGTGGATCTGGCGCGGCATTTTATGGCGTTTACCGCCGACGAGTCCTGCGGGAAATGTACGCCCTGCCGCATCGGATCGGTGCGGGGCCGTGAAATTCTCGAACGGATTCAGGCCGGGAGCGGCACCATCGAGGACCTGTCGCTGTTGCACGATCTGGGCGACACGATGAAGGTCGCCAGTCTCTGCGCCCTCGGCGGGCGTGCGCCCTATCCGGTGCTGACGGCGATCGAACATTTTCCGGCCGAGTTTCGAGCGAAGTTGAGGACGTAAAACGTGAGACGTCAAACGAGAAACGTGAAACGTAAGGCGGAACACGAGAGACGAACCACGAAAGACGAACGACGAGATACGGAGCCACTCAGGTGAAGCTGGAAATTAATGGGCGTCCGGTGCTGGCGTCGCCGGGCGACACGATTTACGGCGCGGCGAAAAAAGCCGGGATTGCCATTCCAGGACTCTGTTCGTCGGACCATTTGGCTCCGTTCGGTTCCTGCCGGCTCTGTCTCTGCGAGGTTGAGGGCCAGAGTGGCTTGCCTGCCTCCTGCACGACTCCGGTGCGCGAGGGCATGGTGGTCCACACGGAGAGCGAGCGGCTGAATCGCCTTCGGCGGAACATCGTCGAACTGTATTTGTCCGAGCAACCGGCGGGGGATCGGGCTCCGGAATCCCTGCAATGGTTGGCCAAGTCGCTCGGGCTCCGACAGGTGCGGTATCCGCAGCCCTCCCACCGGCTGGATGTCGTCGATCGATCCAATCCCTTTTTCACCTTCGACAATGCCGCCTGTATTTCCTGCGCCCGCTGCGTACGTGCCTGTGACGAAATTCAAGGGACCCATGCGTTGACGATGCTCCATCGCGGGTTCGCGAGCCGGCCGGTCGCGGGGGCTGCGTCGTTCACCGGGGAGGCGGCCGGGTTTGCCTCCTCCAACTGTGTGTCCTGCGGGGCCTGCGTGAAGGAATGTCCCACCGGGGCCCTGATGGAGAAAACTGTCGCCGAGCAGGGGACGCCCGAACGGACCGTGCGCACCACCTGCGCCTATTGCGGTGTCGGCTGTGCCTTCGACGCCGGAGTGCGCGACGGCAACGTCGTGAGTATGGTGCCTGCCGATGACGGCCCGTCCAATCAGGGTCATGCCTGCATGAAGGGGCGATTCGGTTGGACGTACAACTCTGCGCCCGACCGGTTGCGCGTGCCGTTGCTCCGGCAGGGCAACAAGTGGGTGGAGATCTCCTGGCCGGACGCGTTGGACCGGATCGCACACGAGTGGGTACGTTTGAAAGACATCTACGGGCCTGATGCGCTGGCGACGATTTCATCGAGTCGCGGAACGAACGAAGAAAACTATCTGTTCGGGAAATTCATGCGCTGCGTAGTCGGCAGCAACCATATCGACAACTGCGCGCGGGTCTGCCACAGCGCCACCGTGACCGGCATGATGGACACGATCGGCGCGTCGGCGGCGACCAATTCCATTCAGGATCTGGATCTGGCGAAGTTGATCCTGGTGGTCGGGGCCAACCCCACGGAATCGCATCCGGTGGTCGGCGCGCGTATCAAACAGGCCGTACGACGCGGTGCCGTGTTGATCGTGATCGATCCACGGCGCACCGAACTCGCCCGCCTCGCGGATCTCCATCTGCAAATGCATCCCGGCACGAACGTGGCGCTCTTGAACGGACTCGGGCACGTCCTCGTAAAGGAAGGCCTGATCGATCGGGATTTTGTGCGCGACCGTACGCAGGGCGTTGAAGAATGGGTGAAGGTGGTGGAGTCCTGCACACCGGAGACCACGTCGAAGGTGACCGGCGTCCCGGCTCATCTGATTGCCGAAGCGGCGCGTCGTTATGCCACAAGCGGCGGCTCGATGGCGGTGCATGGCCTGGGTATGACCGAACATCGCTGGGGGAGCCACGGGGTGATGGCGCTGGTGAATCTGGCGCTGGCCACCGGCAACCTCGGCAAGCCGGGCACCGGCATTAACCCGTTACGCGGGCAGAACAATGTGCAGGGCGCATCGGATGTCGGCTGCCTGCCGACGTATTTCGCCGGGTATCAATCGTTGGACAATCCCGATCTCGCCGCCGCGCATCTGGCTATTACGGGGCGACCCTTGCCGACGACGCGTGGGATGAAGACGCCTGACATGTGGGATGCGGCGTTAGGCGGCACACTTAAGAGCCTTTGGATCATCGGGTATGACGTAGCCCAGACGGACCCGAATCTGAAAAAGGTGCATGCGGCGCTCAAAAATCTGGAGTTCCTCATCGTGCAGGATCTGTTTCTCAGCGAGACGGCAAAGCTGGCGCATCTGGTGATGCCGGGTGCCTCCTTCCTGGAGAAAGACGGGACGTTCACCAATCTGGAGCGGCGTATCCAACGCATCAGAAAAGCGGTGGAACCACCGAACGGCGTCCTGCCCGATTGGCAGGTGGTCAGTGAAGTCTCTGCGCGGATGGGTTATCCCATGTGGTACGGACATCCGTCCGCCATCATGGATGAGATTGCGCAGCTGGCGCCGATGTTTGCCGGCGTGTCGTATGATCGCCTGGAGGCGCCGGAAGGGCTGCAGTGGCCGGTGCCGTCAAGGGAGCATCCCGGCACCTCATTGATGCACGAGCGATCGTTTCCAAAAGGGAAGGCGCAGTTTGTGGCCATCGATTATTTGCCGCCAGGGGAGTCGCCGACGGAGACCTATCCGCTGGTGCTCATCACCGGGCGTATCCTGCAGCACTATAATTGCGGCGCGCAGACCAGACGGACGGAGATCATGCAGGTGGTCGATACCGATGTGTTGGAAATACACGCATCCGATGCGTCCCGGCTGGATCTTCACGAGGGCGACATCGTCCGGCTCGTGAGCGCACGCGGCGAAGCCAGACTGCCCGTCATGGTCAGCGACCGGGTGCAACCGGGAGAACTGTTCACGAGTTTTCACTTCCCCGACACGGATCTGAACGTGTTGCTCTCCTCCAGTGCGGATGAGAGTTCAAAATGCCCGGAGTACAAAGTCTCGACGGTGCGAATCGAGAAAGTCCTGCCGGCTGGAACTCCCTCCACCCCCATGCATGTGATGTTGATCACATGACCGCAGAGCCCACTCCTGCCGCCACCAATCCTGTTGCCGACGCGTATCCGCCGCCGGAAATTGCCGCACGAGTTTGCAAGGTGGGGCTCGCCAAGGTCACCACTCCTGTGCCGACCATGATCGCGTTAGCGGTGCTGGCAGGCGCATTTATCTCATTGGGTGCGCTTTTCTACACCGTGACGATGACGTCCGGGAAAAGCGGACCGGGGTTGCCGTTCGGATTGTTGCGCGTGGCGGGAGGCGTGACATTCAGTCTGGGTCTTGTGCTGGTGGTCGTGGGAGGCGCGGAACTCTTCACCGGGAATAACCTTATTGCGATGGCCTGGGCCGTCGGTTGTGTGCAGACGCGGCAGGTAGTGAGGAATTGGGTATGGGTGTACCTGGGGAACCTGCTCGGTGCCGGCGGGACGGCAGTGCTGGTCCTGCTCGCGGGCGTGCAGACATTGGCAGACGGGGCCGTCGGGGAAACCATGGTTCAGATCGCGCGCAGCAAAATCGCGCTGGATCCGGTTTCGGCCTTTGCCCGCGGGATCCTGTGCAACGTGCTGGTCTGTCTCGCGGTCTGGTTATGCATGGGAGCGCGGAGTGTGGCGGATAAAATCCTCGCCATTGTGTTCCCGATCACGGCCTTTGTGGCCTGTGGCTTTGAACATTCCGTGGCCAACATGTTTTTCCTGCCGCTGGGCATCGCACTGGCCGCCGGTGGGGTCGCGCCCTTGTCCGTCATGGATGCCGTGACTAACCTATTGCTGGTCACGCTCGGCAACATCATCGGCGGGACGGTGCTGGTCGCGCTGGTTTATTGGTTCGTGTACCTCAGGATCGATTCGCAGTCGCGATGAGCGGCCGGAGCAGGGGCGGCCGCCTCTTCACCAGCCAACTGGAGGTTCAGCGGGATTCCAGCCCGTCCTTGATGGCCTTGGCCACGTCTCCGCATTCCGTCACCACTTCGACGCGGTACTGGGGGCCGACATTCCTGGGGGTGCGGTTCGCGACGCAGGATTCGAAATCTTTGATGGCGCTGTTTTCGAAGGTGCGGCTCCAGATGTCAGAGACACGCGTGCGCTGGTCCTGCTGGCGTTGATCGAGGATCAGCCACCCGACCAGTGCTGCCACTGAAACCAACAGACCGATCCCGAGCAATTTGACGGGCCGGCTTTGCAGGACCTTGAGCAGCACATACAAGATCGCCCCTCCTACCAGGATCACCGCGACTCCGGCTATCGCCAGTTCCGTCGGCTGAAGCTCTAAGTAGCGCGAGTTCCAGGAGAGGCCTAAGTTGGTCGTGTTCATGTCGTTCCTCGCCGTATGGCTTCTTATACCAGGTCAGTGATGCAAAAGCCTCCTCTGAAATACTTCGCAGGATGTTTGCCAGAGGCAAGCAGGCGAACGACGTTCCGTCTTTCGGCGAGTGGGCGAATGCGTACCGATGCCTCCCGGCCTCCAGCAGAGGGATTCGCGATTCTGATGCGCAAGAAAGGCGCGGCGGTGGTATGCTGCACCTCGTGATCTCCCGGTCTCCCTCACGCTCATGAACAGAGCGACCCTGCGCGCCGTCCTCACGCCACGCCTCGGCATCATGCTGCCCTTGGGGTTCGCCTCTGGGTTGCCGCTGGCACTTACGGGTGGAACGCTGCAAGCCTGGCTCACGGAAGCGGGCCTGGATCTGACTACCATCGGCCTGTTCGCTTACGTCGGTCTTCCCTATACGTTGAAATTTCTCTGGGCCCCGGTCATGGATCGCATTGTGCCGCCCTGGCTCGGGCACCGCCGCGGTTGGATGATCGTCACGCAGGCGGGTCTTGCACTGGCACTGACGCTAATGGCCTTCATCGGGCCAAGCGCCGGCGCTCAAATTTTTGCCGCGTTGGCAGTGGGGGTCGCGTTTCTCTCTGCCTCGCAGGATATTGTCTTCGATGCCTACCGTACTGACTTGTTGAAACCGGATGAGCGGGGATTGGGCGCGGCCACCTGGGTGATGGGCTATCGCATCGCGATGATGGCGTCGGGCTCGCTGGCTTTGATTGTTGCGGCGCGTCTGGGATGGTCCTCAGCCTATCTCTGCATGGCCGGGTTGATGGCGCTGGGCATTGTCACCATTCTGATGATCCCGGAACCGGAGACGGCGAGGGCGGCGCCGCAGTCGATGGCAGAGGCGGTCTGGGGACCTTTGTCCGAATTTTTGTCTCGTCCCATGGCGCTGGCGCTGCTGGGATTGATCGTGCTCTACAAGCTGGGCGATGCTTTCGCGGGCGCATTGACGACCTCGTTTCTGCTGCGCGGGATGGCATTTTCGTCGGAAGACATCGGCCTGGTCCGGGCGTTCGGCATCGGCGCGACGATTCTCGGCGCGTTCATCGGCGGCGGCCTGATGCCGCAGTTAGGCCTCTTTCGTTCGCTGATGGTGTTCGGGGTATTGCAGGCACTGTCGAACCTGTCGTTCTTGTGGCTGGCCTGGGCGGGAAAGAGCTACGCTGTCATGGCGTTCGCAGTCGGATTTGAGAACCTCACCGGCGGCATGGGCACGGCGGCCTTTGTGGCGCTGGTGATGTCGCTCTGCAATCATCGCTACACCGCGACTCAGTTTGCCCTGCTCTCTTCCGTCGAAGCTCTCGGACGGGTCTTTCTCGGCTGGCCCGCCGCCAAGCTGGTCGGGATCGCCGGGTGGGGACCCTTCTTCTTCGTGACCTTCCTCGCCGCGCTGCCAGGCTTATGGCTGCTGTGGGTACTCCGCAAGCCGGTGACGCAGCATGCGGAGAGGAGCGAGGGCCGGGTTGAGGCGGAGTTGTCCTGTTAACTCGGACTATTCATGAATACCTGCTCCGGCGTCCGATCCTCTCGCCCGGCGAGGCTGTTCTCGTTCGGCCTCCTCGACGGACTGCCAGTACGTCTGCGTCGGCCTTACGTGCGAGCAGCCTCGGCGGGCTTCCGTCTCGAATGCCTCGCGACGGCATTCATGAATAATCCGGGTTAAACGCTTTCCCTCAAAAAAAGATCCGCCCGGGACCCTGCTTGACGGCAGCACCGCGCTGCGATAGGTTGTAGCTGAATGCCAATTGGCGAGACAGAAATGTCATGTGACAGAAGGAGAGCCTGCCATGTCAATGAACGAAGAGCTTCAAGAGGTTTTGGGCGGGAGTAGTGTGTTCCGGCGTCGACTCCGCTCGGTCGATGACATGACTTTGATGATCAAGCAGGGGCTGCCGTTTCAATCTCTCCTGGCCCTCTCCATACGCACACAGGTGGACGTGAACAAGATGGGTCGTATCCTGATGATTCCGGCACGCACCCTGGCGCGCCGGCGAAAAGAGCGGCGGCTCACAGCCGCAGAGTCGGATCGCTTGATGCGCCTCGCGCGTGTGTTTTCACGGGCGATTGAGGTGTTTGGAAACTCAGAAAAAGCAGCGGGATGGTTGAATGAGCCGAATCGGCTCTTGCGCAACGCTGCCCCGATCGACATTCTGGATACGGATATCGGTGTCCACTCCGTGGAGACCATTCTGGGTCGTATTGAGTACGGCGTCTTTAGCTGATGAAAGTATGGCGGATCGCCAATCGACACCGGCTGGGTCTTGAAGGAGAGGGCGCACGGCTTTATGGGGGACGATGGAACAAGCCGGGGATCGCGGTTATCTATACCTCGAGCACGTTGTCATTAGCGGTTTTGGAATGTCTGGTACACCTGAATCCCAGTAAGATCCCGGACGATCTCGTGTATGTAGTCGCGGACGTTCCCGATTCTGTTACGATCACTTCCGTTGATATTGCGACGCTTCCTGCGGGGTGGAATGCAATGACCCTGCAGCCGGTGACACAAACGATTGGAACGCAGTGGGCTGAGGCGGCACAATCGGCAATACTTCAGGTGCCATCAGGAGTCATTCATCAGGAATCAAACTATGTGTTGAATCCTCATCATGCCGAGTTTGCCGCGATTTCGTGGTCTTTGCCTGTGCCCTTCAGTTTCGATCCTCGACTCATCTCGCGCGCTTCACCGGCCAAGTAACCGGTTCGAAAAGGCGCAGTCGGTATTCCTAGCAGGATGCGGAAACAGTCCGCCAGCGGCGTTCTCGCAAGACACTGCCGGCTCGGCGGCGTTCACAAACGTGACGCGCGTTATTCCGCGCGTCGTGAACCTCAGGGGCTCACCGTACGGCGCGAGTACGATTCGCCTCTTCGCTTGCCGCGGCCTTGCTGGACGGCCTTTTTGCGCATCCTGCGGGTTATTGTCATACCGACACGGCGCATGAGTGGATCGTCATGTATTGCGCACCCATCGAGTGTTTCCGCAGCCTGCTAGACGACCAAGGGGTTGGCCGATGAAATCGGGATGCCGTATCAGAATCTGATTAATTTGTACCTGCGAGATTGTGCGCTGAATCAGAAGAAGCTTGATTTGAGGTGGGCCTCGTAACCTAGCATGACCTTAGGCACGTGCCGGCTGAACTCACAATCGATGATGCCACCGCGCCTGCAGCGACCGTGCCGCCATCCCCGCCGTGATCCGCCAGGCTGGTTCAGTATTCTCCTCCTACTTCACCTTCCTCTGTAAAAACAAAATGAACAGCATCAGGGTCGGCAGCGGTGCCAGCGCGAACGGCAGCAGCCAGAGCAGCACGTTTTTCCCCCGCACGCGGGCTTGATCGAACATCCAGATAAAGATCCACACGAGCAGGCCGATGTAATTCATGGCCATCCAGCGCGTGGTGTGAATCTTCAAGCCGCTGGCCGATTCCGACTCTCCCCGGATGCTTCGATTCCATAGTGGTTAGCTGGCAGACCGTAAGTCACGGATTGAGCCATGCGCTCAAAATATGTACACTGTACGCATGGGTGACATTCGTTTCGAGTGGGATGAGAAGAAAAGTCGACAGAATATTCGGAAGCACGGTGTCTCGTTCGAGGAGGCGCAGTCGGTATTCCTAGACGACCATGCGCTGCGATTCTACGATCCGGATCATTCGGAGGACGAGGATCGTTTTCTCATGTTGGGCCTGAGTTTCACGCTCCGCATCCTGGTCGTCTGTCACTGCTATCGAGAGCGTGATGCCGTCATCCGGATTATTTCAGCCAGAAAAGCGACACGACAGGAGCGCGAGCACTATGGGAGGTGACGTATGAGAGCACAGTATGATTTCTCAAAGATGAAGGGGCAGCGCAATCCATATCGTAAGCAGTTGAAACAGCCCATTACGATTCGATTGGACAAAACGACCGTGGCCTATTTCAAGGGGTTGGCCGATGAGATCGGGATGCCGTATCAGAACCTCATCAATTTGTATCTGCGAGATTGTGCGCTCAGTCAAAAGAAGCTTGATTTGAGGTGGGCCTCGTAACTCAGAACGTTCGTGAGCTAGCTGAGCTCACGAACTGAGAGGCAGCCGTCGATCAGCGGCTGTGTCGCCTCTCCTTCGTGCTTTGGTAGGCAGGTTCAGCCGCCTGCTATGACTTCACCTTCCTCTGTAAAAACAAAATGAACAGCATCAGGGTCGGCAGCGGTGCCAGCGCGAACGGCAGCAGCCAGAGCAGCACGTTTTTCCCCCGCACGCGGGCTTGATCGAACATCCAGATAAAGATCCACACGAGCAGGCCGATGTAATTCATGGCCATCCAGCGCGTGGTGTGAATCTTCAAGCCGCTGGCCGATTCCGGCTCTCCCTGAATGAGAAAGACTCCGATAAGCAGGACGAACCCTGCCAGGAGGGCTGTCACCAGGCGTTTACTCCACACGAACATAGGCGCTCCTTCCGTTACCGTCGAACCAGTGCGATCGAATCAGCCAGCCCGGATCATGCATGAATGCCGCCGCGAGGCGTTGAGAGCGAAGCCTGCCGGGGCTGCTCTCAAGTCCGGGTGAGGGTTCCATTCCTCAGAAATCGGGCGTAAGCTAAACGGATGGGGTCCAATCTGTCAAACCGCCAGACTGTGGTCTCGACGGAGATGAAGCCCGTGCGTACTGCCCTCGACAAAGGGACATGATGAGTAACCTGAAATTGGCCGGGTTGGTGGCAGGCCTCCTGATCGCCATAGGGCTGGCGGCGACCAATCCCACGATGGATGCCTACGTGCATTTTGTCGAAGCCCGCCTGGTGGCCGAAATCGAAAAGATGGACCAGTCCGGGCCGCGTCACGAACGCGACCTCATCAAGGCCGTCTTTCGCGCGCAAGGCCCCAAACTCGTGGAGGGCGTTGTCCGGCCGAACACCACGAGGAATGACTGGGGCCTGCTCAGTTTCTTCGAAACCAATGTGCTGGACCAACCGGTATTGGTATTGGGGGTGGCCGGTCAATTTGTGCCCTTACGAGGGGTCGAGGAGGCGACATTAAAGGTCGGTCGGCTGGCTTTTTAGCCTGTGCCAGAAATTTTCTCGCCCTCTTGTGAAAAACCTCCTTCCACAGCCTCTGAATCGCTGTGGATAACTCTGCGGAAAATGAATAAAACCAGCATCAAGTCTGGCGTCGGCGCTATCACCAGCTTATCCCCATTAATCACAGGTGTGCCACAACATTTTGTTTGACAAAAAAAATGGATCACTATATCTAGTAGGTATGCGGTTGTGGGAGAGCGGTTCCGAAAGAAATTGACTCCGTTAAGAACCCGTCTTTTCCAATCACACCCCGACACATCATCGCCGACCGTTCTCTGTACCGAACGTTTCGCACCTGCCGAAGGAGGAACCAGTGAGGATTGAACGAAGATTCACCAAGCGTGGGCAGAGCCCCTATGAGGGTCTTGCGTTCGTAAAACGTTCCTCGGAGATCCGCAATCCCGACGGATCGACCGTGTTTAAATTAGACCATATCGATATCCCGGAACATTGGACGCAACTGGCGATCGATATTCTGGCGCAAAAATATTTCCGGAAGGCCGGAGTCCCGCAAGTCCATGAGGACGGCACGCCGGTGGTGGACGCCGCAGGCAAGCCCGTGCTCGGCGGGGAGCGCGACTCCCGCCAGGTGTTCAACCGGCTGGCCGGTTGCTGGACCTTCTGGGGCAAAAATCACGGCTATTTCAAGACGCCGGAAGACGCGACCGCCTTCCACGACGAGATGTGCTACATGCTGGCCTATCAAATGGCCGCCCCCAACAGCCCGCAGTGGTTTAATACCGGGTTGCACTATGCCTACGGGCTCTCGGGGCCGGCGCAGGGCCACTTCTATGTCGATCCCAAACTGGGCGAGGTAGTCAGAGCGACGAATGCCTTCGAGCATCCGCAACCGCACGCCTGCCAGCCGTACGATGCGCTGATTTCCACTCCGGAAGGTCCGATCCCCATTGGCGACATCGTGAGCCGACGGCTGATTGGGCTCACCGTATTCGACGGGAGCCTTGACGGCAAGGGAATCACCCAAGTGCTTGCGGTCAAGGACAATGGAGCCAAGCCGGTATTCCGAATCATGCTCAAGAACGGGGTCTGCATCGATGCCACGGCTGATCATCTGGTGTGGGCCAAGTCGGTGCGTCGGTCGCGCGGCGGATGGAGTCGGGTGGACGCTCTGGCGCCTGGAATGCGGATGGAGCTTTCCACCGCCACAGAGGTGGTCGTTCGTCACGATGCCAAAGCGGAGGATGAGGCGGCATTGGTCGGCTGGCTGCACGGCGACGGGTTTGTGGGGCAGTACCAACAGGGGACCAATCGGAGCCTCACAGTGGAATTCATGACGATCGATAAGGATGAGTTCCACTTCCTCCAGGAGCGGGTTCAGCGCGTATTTCCCGATGTGCACTATCACGTCCGGTCTGTCGAGACTCACACGCCGGGTTTGGATGTGCGGCGCATCCGGCTGTATGGGGAGGTCCTCAGGCCGTTCGTGGAGCAATACGACCTCCTCCGTGGCCCGAAGGAGGATGTGACGATCCCGGCGAAGCTGAGACAGGCGGGTCGAGAAGCGCAGACCGCATACGTGCGGGCCCTGTTCCAGGCAGACGGCACGGTTCGCTTGAGGTCTCGACGATCCCGGACGTCCGACGTGGTGTTGACGACCGTTTCGCCGGACCTCGCGCGCGATGTGCAAGCCCTGCTGCTCAATCTTGGCATCTATGCCAGGGTGCAACGAGGCGTGGAAACGCGGAGTAACCGCCGTGTGCCGTACTTTGTGTCGATCGGGTACGCCGGTGCGAGGCAGCGTTTCCGTGAGTTGATCGGGTTTATTTCGGAAGAGAAGCGAATCAAGCTGGACCGGGCATGTTCGCTGGATTTTCCGGGCAAAGATCTTCCCGGCTTGCGGGAAGAGACGATCCTTCGCATTGAGGCCCTCGGCGTACAGCCCGTCTATGACATTCAGACCGCCAGCGGACAGTACCTGTCGAACAACGTGGTGGTTCATAACTGCTTTATCCAATCCATTGAAGACGACCTGGTCAATGAGAACGGCATCATGGACCTCTGGGTCCGTGAGGCGCGGCTCTTCAAATACGGCTCCGGCACCGGCACCAACTTCTCGCGGTTGCGCGGAGACGGTGAATCCTTGTCGGGCGGCGGCCGCTCGTCCGGCCTTATGTCGTTCCTAAAGATCGGTGATCGTGCGGCCGGGGCGATCAAGTCCGGCGGGACGACCAGGCGCGCAGCCAAGATGGTCTGCCTGGACCTCGACCACCCGGATATCGAAGAGTTCATCGACTGGAAAGTCGTCGAAGAGCAGAAGGTGGCCGCCATGGTCACCGGCTCCAAGATTTGCGCGCAACGGCTGAACGCCGTGCTCAAGGCCTGCCTGTTGGTGGATGCGCAGGGCTTGGGGCAGGTCGAATTGGACATGAAGAAGAACCAGCTGTTGCGGGATGCCGTGACGGCGGCCCGGCGCGACATGGTGCCGGAGGCCTATATCCATCGCATGTTCGATTATGCGAAGCAGGGCTACACGCACTTTGTCTTCCACGAGTATGACACCAACTGGGACGGCAAGGCCTACCAGACGGTCTCGGGGCAGAACTCCAACAACAGCGTGCGAATCCCGAACGGGTTCTTCGACGCGTTGGAGCGGGATGGCGACTGGGAATTGCGCCGCCGGATCGACGGCAAGATCAGCAAGACGCTCAAGGCCCGGGACCTCTGGGACAAGATCGCCTGGGCGGCCTGGATCTGTGCCGATCCCGGAACTCAATACGATACGACGATCAATGAGTGGCACACCTGCCCGGAAGACGGGCGGATCAACGCCTCCAACCCCTGTTCCGAATACATGTTCCTGGACGACACGGCGTGCAACCTGGCCTCATTGAACCTGTCCAAGTTTTTTAATGTGGAAGGGGAGTTCGACCTGGATTCGTTCCGCCATGCGGTGCGTTTGTGGACCGTGGCGCTGGAAATCAGCGTGTTGATGGCCTCGTTCCCCAGTCGCGCGATCGCGCAGAAGAGTTATGAGTACCGGACGCTGGGATTGGGGTATGCCAACCTCGGCACCATCCTCATGAAGCAGAGCATCCCCTACGATTCACCGAAAGCGACGGCGATCTGCGGCGCCGTCACGGCGATCATGACCGGCGAGTCGTACGCGACCTCGGCGGAAATGGCGGCGGAGATCGGCCCGTTCCCAAGCTACAACAAGAACCGTGAATCGATGTTGCGCGTCATCCGGAATCACCGGCGGGCGGCGTACAGCGCGGCGCATGAGGAGTATGAAGGCCTCACGATTCTGCCGACCTCAATTCAGCCGGAGCATTGTCCGCCGGCCATGTTGCTGGCGGCGCGACGCGCCTGGGATCGCGCCTTGGAATTGGGCGCGGCCTATGGATTCCGCAACGCACAGGTGACCGTCATCGCCCCGACCGGCACGATCGGACTGGTCATGGATTGCGATACGACCGGCATTGAACCGGATTTCGCCCTGGTCAAGTTCAAGAAACTGGCGGGCGGCGGGTACTTTAAGATCGTCAACCAGAGTCTGCCGCCGGCCTTGCAGGCGCTCGGGTACACCGATGCCCAGATCAGGGACATCGGGGCCTATTGCGCGGGACATCAAACCTTACAAGGCGCGCCCTTCATCAATCACGAGGTGTTGCGTCAAAAGGGTTTCGACGATGCGGCGCTGGAGCGGCTGGAAGGATCGTTGGCGCAGGCGTTCGAAATCCAGTTCGTCTTCAACAAGTATACGTTGGGAGAAGACTTCTGCCGGCAGAAACTGGGCATCAGCGAGGCGCAGCTGGCGGACCCGACCTTCAACATGCTCAAGCACCTGGGCTTTACCCAGGAAGATGTGGCGGCCGCGAACGATTATTGCTGCGGCACCATGACGGTCGAGGGCGCGCCCCACCTCAAGCTCGAGCACCTGCCGATCTTCGATTGCGCCAATCGTTGCGGCAGGATCGGTCAGCGATATATCGCCGTCGATGCGCATATCCGCATGATGGCGGCGGCGCAACCGTTCATCAGCGGCGCGATCAGCAAGACCATCAACATGCCGGCCGATGCCACGCTGGAAGATGTGAAGGCGGCGTATCTGTTCGCGTGGAAGAGCATGGTCAAGGCCGTGGCCCTCTATCGCGACGGGTCGAAGCTGAGCCAACCGCTGAATGCCTCGTCCGACAGCGGCAAGGGTGCGGAAGCGACGCCCAGCGTCATGACCGTGGCTGAGAAGGTGGCCGAGCGCGTGCTGGTTCGCTACCTCCATAAACGTCGGTCGCTCCCGGCACGGCGCAGCGGGTACACGCAGAAGGCCATCATCGGCGGTCACAAACTCTATCTTCGCACCGGCGAATATGAGGACGGGACGCTCGGCGAAATCTTCCTCGATATGCATAAGGAAGGCGCCGCCTTCCGTAGCTTGATGAACAACTTCGCCATCGCCATTTCGCTCGGCCTGCAGCACGGCGTGCCGCTGGAGGAGTTCGTCGAAGCCTTCGTGTTTACGCGCTTCGAGCCGAACGGGCCGGTGAAACTGAACGATCGCATCAAGATGGCCACGTCGATCATCGACTACATCTTCCGCGAACTCGCGATCACCTATCTGGAACGGACCGATCTGTCGCAGGTGCGTGAAGAGGACCTGCGCATGGACTCGATGAAGAAAGATGAGCAGGATCCGGAATGCGTGGATGAAGAGGCGGATATGACCGCGCTCGCCAAGTCGTCGATCCTCACCGAACATCTGCCCGTGCGGCGGGGCGGGATGAACGGCGGCAACGGCCATAGTCACAGGCCGGGCAACGGCAGCGTCGCGCACAAGGTGGAACTGAAGCGTGAGACCGTCACCGTCACTTCGGTACGCCAGGAGGCCAAAGAAAAAGGCTACGAAGGCGACCCCTGTCAGAATTGTAAACAGTTCACCCTGGTGCGGAATGGAACCTGCCTCAAATGCATGAGCTGCGGAGAGACGAGCGGGTGTTCATAACATCCTAAGACAACCAACGCCGCGTGGGCCTGAAGCCGAGGGGGATGCAGCTGATGCTGCATCCCCCTCGCTGTTTATCGTTCGGAATGGAGTAAATACTTCTTCTCATCAATGAACGAGGTTCTTTCCTGCCAAAGCTCAGAGTGATCGACTTTTCCGATCCTTTCCCGCCAATTTTATCCAATTGCCAGATGCGGCCCCCACTCGATAACACCCAAGCATACTCTCTGTGTCTCGACCTGGCACAGAGCATGACTGTAGATCGTGTATGAATCCTTTTGGGTACACCTAAGTATCTAGCTGGATACAGTTATCCAGGTCTACGTAGTCGATGTTATCAGACGAAAATGTATGTAAAAAAATATATGCGCTGAAAGTAAGCGAACTTATGGTGGAAATGACGCTGAGGTGCTCACGAAGGGAATGGATCGTGCTTCCCAGTCTCTCATCAAAGCAAACTTGTGTGAACAGAGCCTGAAACCGATCCGACTCTCGACATTGAAATGCATGCATTTCAATGTCGAGACCCAGGTATTGATGCACCTTGGCGCCCGGTTTCCCTTGGTCTTGTATGAGGCTTATTAATGTCTGACACAAGAAGCAGCGACACCTCTAGCAAAGCTGCGCCCGAGCAATCCTTTCAGGTCAGTGCGCCTTCCATCACCTTACCGAAAGGCGGTGGGGCGATTCGCGGAATGGGCGAGAAGTTTGCGGCGAATCCGGTCACTGGCACTGGTTCCACGTCGGTGCCGATTGCCACGTCCCCCGGTCGCTCCGGCTTCGGCCCGCAGCTTTCTCTTTCCTACGATTCCGGCGCCGGCAACGGCCCATTCGGGTTTGGATGGAACCTCTCGCTACCATCCATCACCCGCAAGACGGAGAAGGGGTTGCCAAAATACCAGGATGCACTCGATTCGGATGTTTTCATCCTGTCCGGGGCAGAAGACCTCGTTCCATTGCTCGTGAAGAAGAATGGACAGTGGGAACGGGAGAAATTGGAGCCGAGGACCGTTGGGGGACAAACCTATCAAATCAGCCGGTATCGCCCGCGTATCGAGGGCCTCTTCGCCCGCATTGAGCGTTGGACCAATCAAACCGATCCGACAGACACCTTCTGGCGCTCCATCTCCAGAGACAACCTCACGACCTGGTACGGCAAAACCTCAGAAAGTCGCATTGCCGATCCGGCAGACCCGACACGTATCTTCAGCTGGCTCATCTGCGAGAGCTATGACGACAAGGGCAATGTCATCGTCTATCAGTATAAGGCGGAAAACTCCGATGACGTCGATCTCTCACAGGTCCACGAGCGCAATCGTTCCGTCGACTCGCGCAAGGCGAATCGCTATCTGAAACAGATTCGGTACGGCAACCACAATCCATACTTCCCAAATCTCGATGAAACGGCTCCCTGGCCGACAGTTCCCTCGAACGATAAATGGTACTTCCAAGTGGTTTTCGACTATGGCGATTGCGATCTCGATGTACCCAAGCCAAGCGACGAGACGGCGAAGAATGCGGATGGATCGCTGAAGTACGCCTGGAAACCACGTCCAGATCCTTTTTCTTCGTATCGATCTGGATTCGAAGTCCGTACCTACCGACTCTGCCAGCGAGTCCTCATGTTTCACCATTTCCCTGAAGAGGACAATGTAGACAAGGACTGTTTGGTCCGGTCCACGGACTTCAACTATGAATTTGAAGACGATCCCACGAGTGCCCGCGCTCCCATCTATTCCTTCCTGACATCGGTGACCCAGTCAGGCTATGTTCGACAAGGTGATCGGTATCTGAAAAAATCGCTTCCGAGCCTGTTGCTCAAACCTATGATCGAACCCGCTGGTAAGCAGAAATGGATT
>ERZ1292633.566-Hain-H41-02um-R1-566-length-42749-cov-33_pt1 | contig 42749 bp, 46 predicted proteins | sample MGYA00564406_ERZ1292633 | MGnify/ENA primary metagenome ERZ1292633 (study PRJEB36523, sample SAMEA6512639) | groundwater metagenome | collected 2019-01-08 | study: AquaDiva: Metagenomics assemblies of 32 groundwater samples | reverse complement strand
ATAGGCCAAAAAAAAGAGAATGTCAATGTTACCTATTTATTTGTCGTAGACCCCGGCCTGATGAGTGTTCCTCAAGGTGGAAGTAGATGAGGGCGTTAAGTTGTTCTTCAAATTCCATTTGCAAAGGTCTGTTTCCTCGGGCCGCAAGTAATGTTATACGGCTTAATATCTCTCTGAGCGGTTTAAGCAGCAGCCAAAATGACGGCGCTTTTTTAATTTTTTTGTCCAGCGGGTTTAACGTGTAGGGCATTTTCGTAACTCCTTGTAATTAAAGGTATTTTACGAAAATTTTCCCATGGCCGTTTTTTCAAAAGTCAAGCAAAAAGTGGCCTCCACGCTGGGTTTGTGAACTTTTTATCAACAAATAAACTTATGCAATTCCCTAACCGGACAAAGCTGGGTATAATTTTATCCTTTTACGACTTTATGCAGGTTTTTGAATATATGAATAAAATCAATTATTTACTGCTTTTCTCTGCACTGTGCCTCATAACACATAAATCTTATTATTATATGACTTTATACAGCTTTTTGAAGATGTCAATAAAGTCAATAAGTAATGCACTCGAAACAGTGCTTTTTTATGCTGTTGCCGCATAATACTTAAATCTTATTATTATACGACCCTATGCAGCCTTTTTGAATATGTCTTCAAACTTATTCTTCAAAGTTCGTTATAATTTATTGCATACTCTATGATAAAATAGTATTGTCTGTCAAGCAGGTTTGTATTTATTTCGGATATTTTTTATGCATATAAAATACTGCATGTCGGTTCTACCGTGTCAGTATAATTTATGAGGGATTGTATGCCAAACGGATTCAGGGAGTATCTACTCAAGCAAGGTAATGTAAAGCCAAATCATATCCCATACCTGATTAAATGGGTGGGGAATTTCTATTCCTTTCTTAAAATCGCTGATACAGGCTTTATAACTGCTGAGAATAAGAATCAATACCTATCCCATATTTCAAAAACCCATGAGGACTGGCAGGACATCGGTAACCAAGGGGCAGTCTTGAAAAATCCGTTTTCATCTTCTTTCGTGTCTACTTTTTTCAGCTTACCTAACCAAAATCGATAACATGTTTTTTAGATATAAAAATGCTTGACTTAAATTTTCTCTTAAAGTAATATTGAAATCAATTTTCAATTTCACTTTTTTGGAGAGACGGTGAATACCAAGGTTGTAGAATTTGAAAGGTATATGGAGGAAAAGGGTCTTAAGTCCACTATCCAGAGGGATGAAATAGTAAACACCTTTTTCAATGTAAAAGGACATGTGAGCATAGAAGAGTTACATCACACAGTCCAAAAGAGGAATCCAAAGATTGGATACACAACAGTATACCGGACACTTAAGCTCCTTACAGAGAGCGGTCTTGCCCACGAAAGGCAGTTCGGGGACGGACAGGCAAGGTACGAGGCTGTCACAACGGAAGAACATCACGACCACCTGATATGCCTTAAATGCGGGACCATCACAGAGTTTGAAAACATGAAGATAGAAAGGCTCCAGGAGGATGTAGCAAAGGAGCACGGTTTTAAGGTGAAGAACCATAAACTGGAGTTATACGGATACTGCAAGAAATGCAGGAAACAATAAAGTGGCCAGTGGTCAGGGATCAGTGGCCAGTTAAAAACGAATAAACTGACCACCGACCACCGGCCACTGACCACTAATCATTGAGGTACATATGCACGATCACGGTTCACATAAAGAAGAGGAGCCCAAAGGTATTCCGAGACTTGCCCTTATTGGCAATCCAAACGTTGGGAAGAGTGTCATCTTCGGCTACCTGACAGGGAAGTATGTAACTGTCTCCAATTACCCTGGGACAACGGTAGAGATTACTTCAGCCAGGGCGCATGTAAACAAGAAGGAGTACGTGGTTATTGATACCCCAGGCGTCAACTCCCTGTTGCCGATGTCTGAGGATGAAAGGGTCACCAGGGACATTCTCCTTAATGAGGATATAGAGGCAATTATACAGGGGATCGACGCCAAGAACCTGAGACGCGGCCTCCTTATAACCCTGCAACTGGCTGAGATAGGAATCCCTTTTGTTATAGCCCTTAACCTCTTTGATGAGGCCCGCAGCCGCGGTATTTCTGTGGATGCTGAAAAACTATCCGAGACCATCGGAACTACTGCAATCCCCACTGTTGCAACCCTGCGGAAGGGGATGGACCAGTTGCTCAAGGCACTCCAGAATCCAAGGGTATCAACCTTTGCAACTCATTACGACAGGCGCTTAGAGGATGGGGTCGGCAGAATAACCCCACTCCTGCCGGAGGCCAGAATATCCAAAAAATCTCTGGCGCTTATGCTTCTCGCAGGGGATGAGTCTCTCAATAACTGGCTCCACGAACATCTAAAAGAACAGACCATAAGGGAGATAGATAATATAAGACTTGAGGTTCAATCTTCGTTTTCAGAACCCCTTGCCTATGTGATAAACCACAGCAGGCTGATGGCTTCAGACAGGCTTCTGAAGGAGGTCTTCTCTGAGACCGGAAAGAGGGAAAGGGATATCAACTCATTCCTTGGCCGCTGGACCATGCATCAGGTCTGGGGAGTTCCGTTCCTCCTCGCAGTCCTTTACGGATTTTACCAGTTTGTGGGCGTATTTGGCGCCGGGACTCTTGTGGATTTCCTTGAAGACTCAGTCTTCAAAGGGTACATCAACCCGTGGGCCGTTAAACTTTTCGACTACATCCCCATCATGATATTACGAGAGCTGTTTGTAGGCCAGTACGGCATCATCACCATGGCCATTACATACGCCATTGCCATAGTCCTTCCGATTGTAGGCACATTCTTCATAGCCTTCGGCATCCTTGAAGACTCCGGCTACCTCCCAAGGCTGGCAGTCATGGTAAACAATGTATTCAAGGCTATGGGACTCAACGGAAAGGCCGTCTTGCCCATGGTTCTGGGGCTCGGGTGCGACACTATGGCAACTCTGACGGCGAGGATACTTGAGACCCGTAAGGAGCGCATCATTGTAACTTTACTCCTGGCCCTCGGAGTGCCGTGCTCCGCCCAGATGGGAGTTGTCCTCGGCATGCTGGGCAGCATATCCTTTACGGCCACGCTGATATGGCTGGGGGTTGTTGTCGGCGTTATGCTGTTAGTAGGTTACCTGGCATCCAAAGTAATACCTGGTACAGGTTCCGACTTTATCCTGGAGCTGCCGCCAATCAGATTACCCCAGTTGAGCAATATAGGGATAAAGACCATGGCAAGGATAGAGTGGTATCTCAGGGAGGCAGTTCCACTGTTTGTTCTGGGTACCCTTATCCTGTTTGTCTCTGATAAACTCGGCCTTCTTGCATTAGCGGAAAAGATAGCAGCCCCATTGGTGGTGGGATTCTTAGGACTTCCGATAAAGGCCACGGAAGCGTTCATAATAGGTTTTCTGAGAAGGGACTACGGCGCAGCTGGCCTTCTGGTGCTTGCAAGGGGCGGACAACTGGACTCCATCCAGATAGTCGTCAGCATAGTTACAATAACCCTCTTTGTCCCTTGTATTGCCAACTTCTTTATGATAATAAAAGAGCAGGGGATCAAAGTAGCCTTGTACATAACAGGGTTCATTTTCCCCTTTGCATTTCTTGTTGGTGGAATATTGAATATCGTTTTGAGGTATTATCAAGTAGCGTTGTAAACCGCTCATGGAATAACTCCCCTCAATCCCCTCTTACCCTAAGAGGGGGTTAGGGGGCGTTAAGGTTTTTGAGGTTTTTTATGGAAGAAAAAAAAGGTTACAAATGTCCCCTGTGTTCGTACTCCTTTAAGGTCGGAGAGGCAAAGTGCGGGGCATGTCCTATGTCCAAGGGGTGCAAGATAATCTGCTGCCCTCACTGTGGCTATCAGTGGGTAGAGGAATCGAAGGCGGTAAATCTGATAAAGAAGTTGATGGGGAAGAAATGAGCGAACATAATATAGACGAAATCCTCGAACTCATCTGGACGCAGCAGGAGGATGGAAAGGACAGCCTTAACGAACTTTTACGGGTCACAGATGAAGAGAATGCAGAGGACGTTCTAAAGAGAATGGCGCAGGCCGGGCTTGTAGCTATCTCTGGCGACAAGCTCAGTTTTGCTCCTACCGGAGAGGCAAGGGCAAAAGAGATTATAAGGCGGCACAGGCTTGCAGAGAGACTCTTTACCGAGGCATTCAAGATGGAGGTTGATGAAAAGATAGAGTATAATGCATGCGAGTTCGAACACATTCTCTCACCGGAAGTGACTGAGAGCGTATGCACATTCCTCGGACACCCGCCGACATGTCCCCATGGAAAGCCTATCCCAAGGGGGAAATGCTGCGAGAAGTTTCACAAGGAGATGAAACCTCTTGTAACACCGCTTAACGAACTCCACCCTGGAGAAGAAGGTCGGATCGTATTCATTGCGCCCAAAAACCACACTCGGCTCGACCGTCTAAGCACGATGGGAATAATCCCAGGAAGCATAGTCAGGCTGCATCAGAAGAGACCTTCATTCGTCCTGGAGATAGGAGAAACCACCCTGGCGCTGGACGGGGAGATAGTTAAGGAGATATATGTTAAGAGAGTTTAAAATCAGGGGCCAGGGGTCAGGGGTCAGGGGTCAGAAGCAACCGGCCACTATCACATTTCTCACTTTCTTCTTACTTTTCACTTTTCACTTTTCACTTTGCACTGACGTACAGGCCGCGCGTCCCCTTGTTACAGAGGACGCAGTGGTTGCGGGTAAGGGTATTACCCAACTTGAACTGGGAATTGATTATACAAAAGCAGGCAACCGGGGCGAAGGAATTACTCTTCTTCTTTCGCCCATTCACGGCATAATGGAGGATACGGAATTTTCCCTTAAGGTCCCATATATAATTGCAAAACCTTACGACCCGTCAAAAGTGGATGGTTGGGGCGATACCTCATTTATAATGAAACATCTACTTGTTGCAGAAGACGAAAAGACACCGGCGTTTCTTATAAGGATGGCCCTCAAGCTTCCTACAGGGGACAAGGACAAGGGGCTTGGAACCGGTGATACTAATTTGGGGTTTCTGGGGGCGCTCACCAAGGATTTCAATCCAGCAACTCTACATCTGAACATCGGATATACTTTCGTTGGTGAACAGAATACAGGCCGTTATAATAATGAGGTGAATTACGGGATTGCCGGAGAGTATGGCATAGGGAAGAAGGTCAGGGTTGTTGGAGAGGTATACGGCCTCTACCATCCCGATTATAAGGCGGCAGAGATTGAAAGACGGATTCTTCTGGGGTTAACATACAGGATTGATGATACCTTTACAATTGACCTTGCAGCAAAGAGAGGGCTGGAGGGAACAGGTGACGAATACGGATTTATAGGAGGCTTGACGATAACATTTTAGCCTTATAAGGCATCTCATCTGCTTTCCCAACAAGTTCTGAGCTGATCTATGATCATAAGGGAACGTTGACTAATTGTTCCTGCGTTGTTCCAAGCCCTTTCTTTAACTTCTCAGAAATCTTTTCCGCGCCAGTAGCGTTTACTATAAGGTCAATTTATCTGCATGTAATGAGTCCTTTAAAATTAGAGGAGCTACATTGAAGAAGGTCCTGATCATTGAAGATGAGGCAAAGATTGCAGATGTCGTCAAGGCTTATCTTGAAAGAGAGGGGTTTGAAGTTTCTATAGCTGAGAGCGGGGAAAAGGCACTTCGATTAATCAAAGATGGTTACAACCTTATAATACTGGATTTGATGCTGCCGGATATTGATGGGGAGAGCATATGCGCTGCCATAAGAGAGATATCCGATCTTCCGATAATCATGCTGACAGCAAAGAGCTCCGAAGACGACAGGGTCAGAGGACTCGGGATGGGAGCCGATGATTATATTGTCAAACCCTTCAGCGCAAGGGAGCTTGTTGCAAGGGTCAAGGCACATCTCAGAAGGACGAAGAAGACCGAAGATAGAATATTGTCCTTCAACAACGGTCTTCTTAAAATCGATACACAATCGATGGAGGTAATAAAAGGGACAAGCCGCATTGCACTGACCCCTACCGAGTTCAAGATTCTTATTACTCTTGCCGAAAGGCCCCAGAATGTATTCAGCAGGTCGCAACTTGTAAATATCGTTCAGGGATTTGACTTTGAAGGTTATGACAGGGTCATTGACGCCCATATAAAGAATATCAGACACAAGATAGGGGATGACATGCAGAATCCCGTTTTTATTAAAACCGTATATGGCGCAGGCTACAGATTTACAGGAACGCCGGATTTATCATGAGAACCAAGATATTTCTTGCCTTTATAATAGTTATATTTTCCGCCCTCCTCTCTAATTTCATCTTTGAATACCTGATCATCAAGGATTTCGATAGCTATACAGAGAGCGTAAAGGAGGATCAGTACCGCTGGGTCATGGCGTCAATAGAAGGGAACTATTCCGAGAGCGGCTGGGACAAGGAGATGTTGTCGGAATCGATCCACTGGGGGATGATGCTCGGCCTTGATATAAAGGTCATTGATGAAGGGGGAAAGGAAATCCTTTCAGCCCATGAATCAATGGCATCTCTTTCGGACACTATGAACCAGCGGATGGAAGAGCTTTTCCATATCCATAAGACCGAAGGCGAGTTCAAGGAAAATGTCATCATTGTAAAGGGAAGAAAGGTTGGAACAGTTCTGGTAAGGCCGTTTCAAAAGGAGTTGTTAAAGGGAAAAGAGACTGCCTTCAAGAAAAGGGTCCAATACTTTCTTTATATGTCTCTTCTCATCGTTGGTGTCGGCCTGATACTAATGGCCTACCTCTTCAGCAGATACCTTTCAAAGCCTATAACCGATCTCAAGACAGCGGCAGAGAGAATCGCCAGAGGCGACTTTGATGTCAGGATAAAACCGCGGTCAACGGATGAAGTAGGGATGCTTTCCGAGTCATTTAACAGCATGGCGGGATCGCTGAAAAAAGAAGAGGAGTTGCGCAAGCATCTTATGTCAAATGTGGCCCATGAATTAAGGACCCCACTTACCATCATGAAGACGCAGATCGAGGCGGTAACAGACGGGGTAGTCAGTACTGAAGAAGGGATAGAAAATATCAGGAGTGAAAATGAGCGGCTTATAAGACTTGTGGAGGGTATCGAGGACATAACAGCCGCTGAGGCGAGCTTTTTGGGCAAGGTTGAAGAGGAGTCGATAAATCTGAAGGTATTCCTGTCAGGGCTGATCAGAGAGATGCACCCTGCCTTTGAGGGAAAAGGGGTTAAGATAGAACTGATCAGAGTTGATGACCTGTTTGTGGTATCCGATGTCGGCAAGCTTGAAAAAATTGTAAGAAATATAATCTCCAATGCATTGAAATTCACGGAAATTGGAGGGGTATGGATTGATTACGGAGTTGCCGGAAAAGAGTTTTTTGTCGATATACGTGATTCAGGGAAAGGTATTCCTGAAGACAAACTACCTCTCATATTCAATCGCTATTACAGGCTTGAAAAGACAGGTAGAGGCGGCCTGGGACTTGGTCTCGCCATAGTTAAAGAATTAATAACTGTACTTGGTGGCAGGATTGAGGTTAGTAGTGCAGTTGGTTCAGGAACAACATTCAGAGTGCTTATCCCGATAAAACCGGTTTAGCCGCCGCCCACTGTCCTTTTTAAACGCTTTCAGCTCCGTATTTCACTTTTTTTCACTCCCTTCATTGTTTCTTCATATTCTTATGGTAATCTTAAGACATAAAAGATAGCCGTGCATCTTAGTTGCTGCTTTGAAGAGGCATGGTGAGTTTAAAATATGTATTGGAACCGGGGATAGGGAAACAGGGCCATGATGATAAAATTTAAACTCCTGATAATGGTTATATCGATATTCTTCCTTTCCATGCAACCGTCATGGGCATCCGACGAGAAAACCATCAGTCTCAAGCTTCTTATTGATGAGGCCCTGTCGAATAACCAGGAGATAAGGGCCTCAAAAGAGCGGTGGGAGGCGGCAAAGACTGTAATACCTCAGGCAAAATCCCTTGAAGACCCATTGCTGTCAGTGATGTTTGACAAGATACCAGATTCTTCCGTCAACCCAGGGGCCTCTATGGAAAGAGTATACTCCATAACCCAGGAGTTTCCATACCCTGGCAAACTTGGCTTAATGGGGAAGATGGCAGAGAAAGAGGCCCAGATGATATACGAGGAATACAAGGGGAAGGAAAGGGATGTCATAAGGGATATAAAGGCGGCATATTACGACTTGTTCATGATTTATAAATCAATAGAGGTAAACCTGGAGACAAAGGAGATACTCCACCACCTTTCAAAGATTGCAGAGGCCAAATATGCAACGGGGCTGGTATCCCAGTGGGATGTGCTCAAGGCCCAGATAGAGCTTTCTCAGCTTGCCAACGAGATAATCATACTTAAGCAGGAGGAGGAGTCCGCAAAGGCAAGGATCAACAGGCTGCTGAACAGGCCTGTTGAAAGTCCCCTTGGAGAACCGGCGCCTATAAATGGCCAGAAAAACATACCCCCTTTAGAACTGATGAGAGAGCTGGCCTTGCACGAAAGACCCGAACTGAAAGGAATGGAAAGGTTTATCGAAAAAGAAGAGACGGGACTGAATCTGGCGAAAAAGGGATATTATCCTGATTTCATGATAAGGCTCGCCCAGAGGGAAGAGGATGGTAGCGCTGCCGGGTGGATAGCCGAGTTTGGAGTCAGGATTCCCTTATGGTTCAGGACAAGGCAGGACTATGCAGTCAAGAAATCGGTATCGAGACTGGAATCAGCCAGAAACGAGTATCAGGGTATGAGGAACATGGTCTCCTTTGAGATAAAGGATGCCCTGGTGAAGATAAGGTCGGCAAAAAGCTTGGTAGACCTCCACAAGAGCACCCATATGCCCCAGTCTGAGCAGGCCCTTAGCGGCGCAAGAATAGCTTACGAGACCGGAAGAGTTGACTTCTTTGCATTGATGGAAAGCTGGAAGACAGTTAAGAGCTACAAACTCGATTACTATAAGTCTCTCGCAACCTTTGAACAGGTATGGGCAGACCTGGAGAGGGCGGTGGGGAAGGAACTGCCGTAAGCGTAAATGAATTCGTAGAAACAGGCCTTCAGGCCTGTTAACATGGCTGAAGCCATGTTTCTACAAATCGAATAAGAGGGAAAAACATGCAAAATAAATTTTTAACCTTCATTATCATCATTGCCTTACTGGCCATAGGGTCCATTGGCGGCGTATTCTGGGAGAAATCCTCTAAAAAGGCCGTCCAGCAACCTCCTGCTAAAGAGGCAAAGAAGGAACGCAAGATCCTATATTACAAATGCCCCATGGGGCTGCCCGACTACTCACAGCAGCCCGGCAAGGCCCAATGCGGCATGGACTATATCCCGGTTTACGAGGATGAGGCTGAGAGCGCAACTGGTCCAGGTGAAATCTACATAACGCCGGAGAAGATCCAGAGGATAGGGGTTAAATCTGAAGAGGTCAAAGAAAGGCCCTTAAGAAAGATCATCAGGACTGTAGCCACCGTTGATTATGATGAGAGAAGGCTCTTCACTATAAACACAAAGATAGAGGGATGGATAGAGAGGCTTTATGTTAATGCAACAGGGCGGGAACTAAAAAAAGGTGAACACCTGTTAGATATTTACTCGCCTGACCTCGTATCTACGCAGGAAGAATATCTGCTGGCCTTTGAGACAAAGAGGAGGCTTGGTCCAGGAGCGTTGCCGGATGCAGTGGAAGGGGCGGAATACATCCTCGATGCCACGAGGAGGAGGCTTAAAAACTGGGATATTAGCGATGACCAGATCGAGGCCCTTGAGAAAAGCAATAAGCCGACAAAAACTCTTGCATTGCACTCGCCGGTGGAAGGGATAGTCATAGAAAAGATGGCCGTCCAGGGGATGAAGGTCATGCCCGGAGAAAAGCTCTTAGGCATTGCCAACCTCTCCAATGTATGGCTTTATGCAAATATCTATGAGTACGAACTCTCTCTCGTAAAGGCTGGACAGAAGGCCAGGGTCACAATAAATGCATATCCCGGTGAGACCTTCTATGCCATTGTATCTTACATCTATCCATACATGAACACAGAAACCCGGACGGCAAAGGTCAGGCTGGAGATGGCTAATCCCGGGTTTAAGCTTAAACCGGGGATGTACGCCAACGTGGAGCTTGAAAGCGTGATATCGCCTAAAGCAGTGGCTGTCCCTGAGGATGCCGTCCTTGACACAGGCGAAAGGCAGGCTGTTATTCTGGATCTTGGTGCTGGAAGGTTCAAGGTATTGGAGGTAAAGGTCGGTCTTAAGGGAGAAGGTTACTACCAGATACTTTCTGGACTGGCCCCTGGCTGGAGGGTTGTCACATCTGCCAACTTCCTGATTGATTCCGAGTCCTCCTTCAGATCAACAGCACAGACCATGCTGGGGATGGAGCACGGGAAACCCAAAGAAGGGATGAAGGATGAAAGCGGAAGGATGAAAGAAAAACCTTCAACCCCTGAACATAAAGGGCATTAAACTTAAACCTCCCCTCCCCTGGCGGGAGGGGATTGAGGAGTGGGGGAACAAGCAAATTCACCCTCACCCTGACCCTCTCCCGTCAAGGGAGAGGGAAAAGGATCAAAGGGATAAAAAAATGATCGAAAAAATAATAGAATGGAGTGCGAATAACAGATTCATCGTCTTCCTCCTGGTGGCTATCCTCCTGATGGGCGGCATCCTGTCGATGAAACAGATACCTCTCGATGCTATCCCGGACCTCTCCGACGTCCAGGTGATAGTCTACACAAAGTGGGAGGGACGTTCCCCAGACCTGATGGAGGACCAGGTCACATACCCTATCATCACCGCCCTCATCTCAGCCCCCAATGTCAGGACAGTGCGCGGTTTCTCAGACCTCGGGTTTTCCTATGTATACGTCATATTTGAGGAGGGGACCGACCTCTACTGGGCCAGATCCAGAGTCCTGGAATACATGCAACAGATAGGGGGCAAGCTCCCTGAGGGCGTTACCCCTACCCTTGGCCCTGACGCCACAGGCGTTGGTTGGGTTTATCAGTATGCAGTGACCGACAAGTCAGGGAAGTACGACCTGGCGTATCTGAGGACAGTGCAGGACTGGTTCCTTCGCTACCAGCTCGCCTCCGTAGAAGGCGTGGCAGAGGTGGCGTCCATCGGCGGATTTGTAAAGCAGTATCAGGTAAACGTTGATCCGAATAAGCTGGCGGCCTACCGCATCTCCATCAGGGACGCCATGGAGCGGATCAGGATGAGCAACAACGATGTGGAGGGGAGGCTCCTAGAGTTGGCAGGCCGGGAGTACATGGTCAGGGGACGGGGATATATAAAGTCCATAAAGGATATAGAAGATATTTCCCTCGGAAGCTTTAACGGAGTCCCCATATCGATAAAAGACGTGGCAAAGGTAAGTCTTGGTCCTGAAATGAGGCGCGGGATTGTTGAGCTTAATGGAGAAGGGGAGGTAGTTGGCGGGATCGTGGTCATGCGCCAGGGGGAGAACGCCCTGAACGTGATAAACAGGGTAAAGGAGAAGCTGAAAGAGATAGAGCCCTCCCTTCCTGAAGGGGTTGCGGTTACGGCTGTATATGACCGCTCCCAGCTTATCCAGGCATCGATAAACAACCTCAGGGACACCCTTATTGAAGAGGTAGCAACCCTCTTCCTCATAGTAATCGTATTTCTCCTTCACGGCAGGTCATCCATTATACCTATCATCACCATCCCGATAGTCATGATAGGCTCGTTCCTTCCCCTTTATTACCTGAAGATAAGCTCCAACATCATGTCCCTGGGCGGTATCGCCCTGGCCATCGGAGAACTTGGGGACGCAGCCATTGTCATGGTTGAGAACTCCTACAGACTCCTCTCCGAAGGGGATGAAGAGGCAAGGAAAAAATACAAAGAGACATGCATCAAGGCTGCAAAGGAGATAGGGCCGGCCATATTCTCATCTCTGTGGATCATCATAGTCTCCTTTATCCCTATTTTTCTTCTTGAGGCCCAGGAGGGGCGGCTCTTCAAGCCCCTGGCCTACACAAAGACCATAATAATGGTAGTTTCTGCCCTCCTGGCCGTTACCCTGGTCCCGGCCCTTCTGGTAACATTCATGAACGGGAAGAAGTTAAAGAGGGACGAGGAAAACCCTCTGTCCCGCTTCTTTACCTTCTTCTATATGCCGGTAATCAAGTGGGTATTGAAATACAGGAAGACCACCCTCGCCATAGCAGTAATAGCCGTTTTGCCTACAATCCCTCTGTTTTACGCCATCGGAAGCGAGTTCATGCCGCCACTTTACGAGGGGACCATCCTATATATGCCTGTCACGGCCCCGGGACTGTCTGTAACCGAGGCAGGAAAGCTCCTTCAGGCCCAGGATAGGCTGATAAAGTCTGTCCCGGAGGTCGAGCACGTCTTCGGGAAGGCGGGGAGGGCCGAGACATCCACAGACCCTGCCCCTCTGAGCATGATGGAAACTACCGTGCACCTCAAACCAAAAGAGGAATGGCGCAAAGGGATGACATATGAAAAACTTCTCGAAGAGCTGGACCAGAAGGTTCAGTTCCCCGGCGTATCCAATGCCTGGACCCAGCCTATACGTAACAGGATAGACATGCTGACAACAGGGATAAGGACTCCCGTGGGAATAAAGGTAATGGGGACAGACCTCAAGAAGATCCAGGAAATCGGTGAAACCCTTGAGATGGTGATAAAAGATGTCAAAGGGACCAGGAGCGTATATGCAGAACGTGTCTCCGGCGGGTATTTTGTTGACATAAAGATAAAGAGGGATGAGGCTGCACGCTACGGTCTGACTGTCGGAGATATACAGGATGTCATTCAGACCGCCATTGGCGGGATGCAGGTAACTACAACTGTGGAGGGAAGGGAGCGCTACCCTGTTAATATCCGCTATCAGAGGGAATTAAGGGATGATGTAGACAAGCTGAACAGGATTCTTGTCCCCACCATGAACGGAATGCAGCAGATTCCCTTGGCACAGGTGGCAGATATAAGCCTTACCTCCGGCCCTGCCATGATAAGGGACGAGGATGGCCTCCTGTCAGGGTATGTCTATATAGATGTCACAGGCAGGGACATTGGCGGGTATGTGGATGATGCCAAGAAAGCGGTCATGGAAAAGGTGAAGCTCCCTCCCGGATACGCCCTCTCATGGAGCGGCCAGTATGAGTTTCAGGTAAGGGCAAAGGAGAGGATGAAGCTTGTTATGCCGGTGGTCTTCCTGATCATATTCATCGTCCTCTACATGACCTTCGGTTCCTTTGCCGAGGCACTCATCGTGATAGTGGCTACCGCCTACGCAATGACAGGGGGGCTGGTCCTCCAGTATATCCTGGGATACAACTTTAGCGTGGCCGTATGGGTCGGCTACATAACGGTTTACGGTGTTGCGGTGATGACAGGGGTGATGATGATGGTCTTCCTGAATGACGCCCTGAAGGAAAAGATGAAAGACGGAAGAGAGATATCCATGCAGGACATATACGACGCCACCATAGAAGGTTCAGTAATGAGGCTCAGGCCGAAACTAATGACCGTGGCCACAACCATGATAGGGCTCATTCCCATCATGTGGTCCAGCGGAGTGGGCGCAGATGTGATGAAGCCGATAGCAGCCCCCATCATAGGCGGGATGGTCACATCCACCATCCAGGTATTGATAATAACCCCTGTGATATTCATCATTATGAAGGAGAGGGCACTTAAGAAAGGAAAGTTATAGAGGAACTTAAAGATTAGAGTAACTCCCCTCAATCCCCTCTTAACCCAAGAGGGGAAGCTTAAGTCCCCCCTCTTAAGATAAGAGGGGGTTAGGGGGCGTTATGAAAGATTATACATAGGTTGAGGTACTAAGATGAAAAAACTGTTTCTGGCAATTGCACTTATGTTTACCGCATCATTTCCGGTACTTGCCGGGATGAAGCACGAACACTCCATGCCGATGTCAAGTATGGAAGATATGAAGCATCAGATGGATACCCTTGAGACAAAGGCTGACGAATTCGATCTGAGCCTCGACATCATGACCCACAAAGACTATCAGAAAATGATGAAGGTAATGAAGATGGGGCCTATGAAAGCAAGCTCAGAAACTACACACCATATTGCTGTTTCTATCAGTAAAGACAACAAGAAGGTAGACGATGCGGTTGTGAATATGAAGGTGATATCTCCTGACGGGAAGGAAGAGATCCATGTGCTTACATATAACCCGGATATGATGTACCAGTATGTGGGGCACTTCAACATGCCCAAGAAAGGGAAGTATCAGGCGCTGGTCCTCTTTAAGACAGGAGAGGAGAAGCACCAGGGCGGGATGTATTACGAAGTGAAGTAGCTCCCATCCAAAAAGTTCCCTCCCTTTCAAGGGGAGGGTCAGGGTGGGGATGGGGTAAAGAGGAGGAAAAAATGATTATCAAAAGAAATGTCATTCTTGGCCTGATCTTTCTCAGCATGTTTTCAGCCATTCCTCTGAGAGCTGAGGAGATTCAGTCCCCAAAAGATGAGAGTGCGGCTATATCCGCCACTTCATCTTCCGAACCTGGCATGAAGATGAAAGAGGGCGAAATGAAACATGAAGAAGATCTGCATAAAGACAAAGAGCATGAAGGGATGCACGGGATGATGATGGGGCATCATATGAAGGGCTGGTGGATCGTCATAGGGGTCGTGATGGTCATCATGATGGGAGCCCATGTAGCTGTTTTATTCTAATAGCTTTCTTAGAAAGATTTGTTGACCGGAGGGGACATGACAGAACTGATTATCAAGCCTGTAAGATACGGGATTTTGATAGGCCTTCTTGGCCTCGTCTTTGGCATAGGCTGGGCATTCTGGCTTGTGCTTGGGCATGAGAGGATACATAGAAGTCTTGAAAAAAGTCTTGTTGAAAGGAAAGAGGTGCATAGTCTTATTGACATCTTGGAACCCGATAATGCTCAGGCCAACACAAATGCTAAGGGAGTGCATAACGAACACAGTCATGGTCAATCTTCAAATAATGAAGATACCCATCAACATGAACAGGAAGAAAAACCCCTGCAAAAAGATGAGCATATGGACATGATGAGTGAAGGACAGCATATGATGCAAACCGGGGAAGGTAAAGATCAGCACGGTGAAGGTATGCATGATAGCCCCATTATGGAGCTTGCCCATAAAAGGCTTGTCAGGGGACACCTTCATTTAATGGGCCTCGGTCTTGTTTCCGTTGTCGTGTCCTTAATCCTCGGCTTTACAAGCGCTCCTCCGCTTTTCAAGACAGTTGCATCCGTACTTACCGGTATTGGCGGGATTGTCTACCCGGCAGCGTGGATAGTAATGGGTTACATGACGCCCCGGATAGGAGCTGCCGGCGCTGAGGCTTATGTGACTGTTATTGCCGGACCTGGTGTCTTACTCGTCACCTTCGGGCTAATTTCTGCAATCACCTTCCTTTTAAAGGACATATTTTCTGAGAAGTAATGTAAGAGGATGCCATGAAAGAAAACGAGATAATAGAGTCGCTAAGGAGCTTCCACGACATATCAAAGGCCATCAATTCAACCCTTGATGTCGATGAGGTAGTGAAGCTGATATTGGATAAAACCTCCGTCCTTATGTCGACAGACAAGGTGCTTATCCTCCTCTTGGACAGGGATAAGATGGTTTTGAGCATCTACAAGTCATTGGGTTTTGATGAAGACGAGCTGAAGGTAAAGTCCTTCCGAGATGTCAGGTTATTCGATCATTGCATAGTGCAAAAGGGGGAGGTCTTAGGTATCGAGGACGTCATTCAGGAGAAGGATTATAGGGAATTAACCAAAGCGATGCCTGTCCTCCTTAATATGTTCTTTGCCCCTCTTGAGATAAAGGGAAATGTCCTCGGCCTCCTCGGGGTCCTTGATAATAAAGAGGGGGTCTCGGAGATAAAGCTGGAGGTCTTTTGTGCCTTGGGGAGCCAGGCTGCCGTGGCTATAGAAAATGCCTCCTTGTACAAGCGACTGAGAGATGCCTTTCTTCATACAGCAGAGTCCCTGGCAGTGGCCATTGACAGCCGGGACCCCTATACCGGTGGGCACACAAGAAGGGTTGAGGACTATTCAGGCAGGCTCGCCGATCACCTTAACCTGTCGAAACAGGAAAAGGAGGAACTGAGGCTTGCAGCCATCCTTCATGACATCGGCAAGATAGGGATAGACGATGCCATATTGAGAAAAGGTGGTGCCCTTTCAGAAGACGAAGAGCTCATGATGAAGAGCCACCCTGAGATCGGCGCAAGGATCCTGGGATCTGTCGAAGAGATGAGGAATGTAATCCCAGGGGTGCGTTACCATCATGAAAGGTTCGATGGCAGAGGCTATCCTGAAGGGCTTAAGGGAGAAGAGATTCCGCTTTATGCGAGAATTATATCCATAGCCGATGCCTATGATGCCCTGACCACCGACAGGCCCTACAAAAAGGCTGTTGATAAGGATGCTGCACTGGAAGAGATCGCAAAGGATAAGAGTTTGAGGTTTGACCCATTTATTGTTGATACATTTTACAGGATTATGAAACTGGAGACAAAAGATCGATAAATGGAAGGTTGATGATTATGGCAAAAGACCCTGTTTGCAATATGGAAGTGGAAGAAGAGAAGGCCGAGTTTGTGGTACATGTGCACCATGAAACATTCTATTTCTGCTCAGAACGGTGTAAAGAGAAATTTGAAAAGGAGATGGGCCTGATAGAGCCTGCCAAGGGGATAAGGATATGGAGCAGGTTTTTAAAGAGGCTTTCCAATGGTGCTGATAACCAATTTGGCGATAAACCGGCAAAATGCCATTAAGTTGATAGTGAGCCAGGCTCGCAGGGCTTTGTAAAAACCAATAGGACGTGGTGAGATGTTCAAAAAATTGGTATTTTCCTTTGTTCTGTCAAGCATGCACCAGCCACGTCTGCATGGTCAATAACGAGGTAATGGGGAAACCCCAGATACCTGTGAAGGTGGGAGAGCAAACATACTACAGGTGCTGTAAGATGTGTGTTGGCAACATTCAGCAGAACCGTAAGGTTCGCTTTGCCATTGACCCTATATACGAAAAGAAGTGAATAGGGCAAAGGCTGTCATTGGCGCAAAGCCTGGCGGTGGGGATTATACTTCGAGAACGAGAAGAATTTTCAGGCATTTACTTTGAAATAGATGCGGTAAAGGAGGCAATTATGGCAATAGACTCGGTCTGTAAGATGGAAGTGGATGAAGATACGTCCTTAAAGAGAGAGTTTGAAGGGAAGAACTACTACTTTTGTTCAGCAATCTGCAAGAGCGCATTTGAAAAGGAGCCACACAGATACGCCGAAGAGGATTGAGCCGTGCATGACGCAATAAGACACATTGCCCATTATACCGCCATGCTCTCAGAAGGGATTGCGGTCATAATCATCATCATGGGTATAGCCGCGTCCATTTCGGTATACGGGAGAAAGACATATTTCATAAGAATGGACTATCCGGCGGTGACCGAAAGCAGAAACCGGCTTGCCCATTCCCTCTCACTGGCCCTCGAATTTCTCATTTGCGCCGATATCCTGAAAACAGCCATCTCTCCAACATGGCAGGACATAGGCCAGCTTGCCGCGATTGTCGGTATAAGAACGTTCTTGAATTTCTTTTTAACAAAGGAATTGAAAGAAGGAGAACCTCATGCCTGAGAAGTGGCATGCCTTAAGCAGTGACGAGGTTTTAGGCAGGCTCGGGACGGATATCGCAAAAGGCCTTTCACAAGCCGAGTCCGAAAAAAGACTTCAGGAATTCGGTCCCAACAAACTCGCTGAACAGGAACCCGCTTCTGCCTTCATCCTCTTCCTTGAACAGTTCAACAATTTCATAGTCTGGGTACTGATAGCTGCTTCCCTTATCTCCGGCTTCCTCAGGGAGTGGGAGGATGCCATCGCCATAGTTTCTATAGTTATCCTTAATTCAGTCCTCGGCTTCATCCAGGAATCCAGGGCACAGAAATCCCTCGCCGCCCTAAAAAAACTATCCGCGCCTACCAGCAGAGTTTTACGTGATGGAGAATACAGCGTAATCCCTTCCGAAGGGATTGTCCCCGGTGATATGGTGATGCTGGAAGCCGGGGACTATCTACCGGCTGATGTGCGCCTCGTAAACGTCAGCCGTTTTGCCACCCAGGAGGCGCCCCTTACCGGGGAATCCACTTCAGTAAATAAGACAGCTGAAAAGATAGATCAGCTGGAGCTATCCATTGCGGACAGAAAGAACATGGCCTTCATGGGAACCTCTGCTGTTTCAGGGAAGGCCAATGCGATTGTTGTTGAGACCGGAATGAATACTGAACTAGGAAAGATCGCAGGACTTCTGCAGGAGACTGAGGAAGAGGAAACGCCGCTTCAGAAGAGGCTTGACGAGTTCGGGCACAAGCTGGTTTACTTTACACTTGCCATAGTTGTCATCGTCTTTTTCATGGAAATCTGGCGGGGAGGTGAGTTTTTCGAGACTTTCCTTATCGCGGCAAGCCTCTCAGTTGCCGCCATCCCTGAAGGGCTTCCGGCAGTAGTTACCATTGCCCTTGCCCTCGGCGTCAACCGTATGGTGAAAAGGCACGCCCTTATCCGAAAACTCCATTCCGTTGAGACCTTGGGATCGACATCCGTAATCTGCTCTGACAAAACAGGGACGTTGACACAGAATGAGATGACGGTTAGGAAGGTATATTGCGATGGGGTAGAGATAGAGGTGACTGGGGTGGGGTATGCGCCGGTAGGGACTTTTTCCGTTCACCCTTCGACAAGCTCAGGGCAGAGGGGACTGTCCCTATTTACGGACGAAGCAGCGCGTAGTCGTAGAATAGGGACTGTCCCCGGTGTTGAAACAAATAGCCTCGACATGCTCCTCAAGATCGGTGTCCTCTGCAACAGCTCCTATCTCCAAAACAAAGAAGGTGCATGGAAGATCGTCGGAGATCCCACCGAAGGGGCACTCCTTACTCTGGCCGGCAAGGCCTCCATCTTCAAGGAAGAAACTCTTAAGGCTTATCGGGTAGTCGCCGAGATCCCATTTGACACTGAAAGAAAGATGATGTCAGGCGTCTTTAAGGGGCCGGAAGGGCTTATTGCCGCCGTCAAAGGCGCTCCTGACATAGTCCTCAATAAATGCAGCCGCTATCTGGATCGCGGAGAGATAAAAACTCTTACCCAGCCCATAAAGGAATTGATTCTCAGGGAAAATGAAACACTGGCAGGCCAGGCCCTGCGGGTGCTTGGGATGGCCTACCGGAGCTTCCCCGATATTCCTGACAACCTTGAGCCTGATTACATCGAAACAGATATGGTCTTTGCAGGTCTTGCAGCAATGATAGACCCGCCCCGCCCCGAAGTGAAGCTGGCAATTGAAAAATGCAAGGATGCAGGCATCCGCACGGTCATGATCACAGGAGACCACAAGAATACGGCAATTGCCATTGCAAGGGAGCTTGGATTTTATAATGAAGATTCCGAGGCGGTCACAGGTCTTGAGCTTGATGCAATGCCGGGCGAGGAGTTGGAAAGGCGCATACAGAGAATAAGCGTATATGCCCGTGTCTCGGCGGAGAACAAGCTCAGGATAGTGAAGGCATGGAAGGATGCAGGTTCAACTGTTGCGATGACTGGGGATGGTGTAAACGATGCGCCCGCGGTGAAAGAGGCCGACATCGGGGTCGCCATGGGGATAACCGGGACGGACGTCACAAAGGACGCATCGGACATGGTGATAACCGACGACAACTTCGCATCTATAGTGGCCGCGGTCGAGGAGGGGCGGGGCATATACGCAAACATAAAGAAGTTCATATATTTCCTTCTTTCATGCAATATAGGCGAGGTCCTGACCATGTTCATTGCGTCACTCTTCGCCCTGCCTGTGCCCCTTTTCCCAATCCAGATCCTCTGGATAAACATTGTTACAGACGGCCTTCCGGCCCTGGCCCTTGGCGTAGACCCGGTCAGTCCCACAATAATGAAAGACCCCGTTCGCAAACGTGATGAGGAGATCTTCAGCCGGCCGGTTGCCCTTAGCCTGCTCTGGCAGGGATTATTAATTGCCCTTGTAACACTGACTGCCTTTCTTTACGTATTGAAGGTGAGAGGTGAAGATATCTCTTATGCCCGGACCGTGGCGTTCAGTGTACTTGTGTTTAGCCAGTTGTTCCATGCCCTTGACTGCCGGAGTGAAAAGGAATCGATCTGGGAATTGGGACTCTTTACAAATAAATTCCTGATCCTCGCTGTGGCAGCTTCCATTACACTTCAGATGATGCTGCACCATTTTGATCTTACAAACAGGATATTTAAGACCCAGCCGCTCGATACTATTGACATGATCCTCTCCGTTGGTATATCAATAATGCCGATGATGATTGTCGAAGGGTGGAAGTTTATCAAATATTCGGGAGGTAAAAATGCGACAATTAATATTTAAAGAAAAAGTAGTTAAACCTGATAAATAATTTATCCAAAGAAATTATCTGCGAGAACCCTATGGGTTAACGGAGAATTTATATGAATCATAAAAAAATGGTCGAATCTTTGTTAGAAGGGACAGGAATCGGGATAAACGGGAGCAACCCTTGTGACATCCAGGTTCATGATAATAGGTTTTATAATAGGGTCTTGACTTATGGCTCTTTAGGACTGGGCGAATCATATATGGATGGCTGGTGGGATTCTGAAAGCCTTGATGAATTTTTCAATAAAATCTTCAGCACCGGAATCGAAAACAAGGTCAGGAACTGGCGGATAATTCCTTATCTTTTAAGATCTGTAATTATGAGTGTTGGCCATAAATCCAAGGCATTTAACATCGGAGAAAGGCATTATGATATAGGAAACGATTTATATAAAAATATGCTGGACAAAAGAATGGTATATACCTGCGGCTATTGGAAGGAAGCAAGGAATCTTGACGAAGCACAGGAGGCAAAACTGGACCTTGTCTGCAGGAAATTAGATTTCAAGCTTGGGCAAAAAGTGCTCGATATCGGTTGCGGATGGGGAAGCTTTGCCAAATATGCGGCTGAAAAATATGGAGTTTCGGTAACAGGGGTCACTGTTTCCAAAGAGCAGGCCGAATTGGGGCGCGAAACCTGCAAAGGCCTGCCGGTAGAAATTCGTCTTCAGGATTATCGCGATCTAAGCGGGCAATTCGACCACATAGTCTCATTGGGGATGTTTGAACATGTAGGTTATAAATATTACAGAACCTACATGAAAATCGTAAACTCCTGCCTCAAAGACCATGGTTTGTTTTTGCTCCACACAATCGGCGGAAACAGCTCAGCTGTAGCTACCGACCCATGGATACATAAATATATATTCCCTGACAGCATGATCCCTTCCATAAAACAGACCGGCGCCTCGATAGAAAACTTATTTGTTATGGAAGATTGGCATAATTTCGGCAGCGACTACGATAAAACCTTGATGGCTTGGTATAGTAATTTTAAAAATAACTGGGACAATATAAAATCAGATTATGATGAAAGATTTTATCGGATGTGGAAATATTATCTGCTTTCCTGCGCTGGTTCGTTCCGCGCGAGGAAAAATCAGCTCTGGCAGGTTGTCTTGTCAAAAAATGGCGTCTTTGGCGGATACAATTTTCGCTGACATAAAGACTTTATTAAAGGAGAACCAATGGCTAAGGATCCGGTTTGCGGAATGGAAGTTGACCCTTCAAGAGCGGCAGGGACATCTATTTATAAGGGTGAAACCATATACTTCTGCAACGTTAAGTGCAAAAAGAAATTTGATGCAGACCCGGAGAAATATGTAAAAGAAACAAAAGAGGACACTGCCATAGACCCAATCTGTGGGATGACAGTGAGCAAGGCCTTACCAAAAGGGGGGACCTCCGAATACAATGGTAAAACCTACTACTTCTGCAATCCTGTCTGCAAGAATAAGTTTGATGCAGATCCCGAAGCAGCCCTGCATCCAAAGAAGGAGATCATAAAGATAGGGGCTAAGAAGCGCCTTGGTAAGACCACAACCGTAACACTTGCAGTAGAGGGTATGACCTGCGCGTCATGTGTCAGGACCATTGAAACCGCCCTTAATAATGCGGAGGGGGTGGCAAAGGCTGGGATAAACTTTGCCACAGAAAAGGTCACCATAGAGTATGACCCGAAGATCCTGGATGAGAAGGGCCTTGCCAGAATAGTTGAGGATGTTGGCTACAGGATACCTCTGACAAAGGTAGCTGAAGAGGAAAAGGACATCAGGAAGATGAGTGACGCCAGCTTCAAGATGCGCTCTGCCTGGGGGTTCTCTTCGCCTATCATATTGTTCATGATCTTTCACATGGTATTTGGATACCATGTCCCTGGATTTGACTGGTTCATGATTCTGCTGGCCGTGCCGGTGGTGTTTTGGAACGGCAAGGAGACATTGATTGCAGCGCTGAAGGCCACGCGAAATCTGACTCCCAATATGGACACCCTAATTGCAATGGGTACGGGCGTTGCCTTTATTACAGGCCCGGTAAGGGTGGCAGGGTTCCCGATAGAAAACTATAGCGGTATTGCAGCCATGATCATGGCCTTTCATCTGACAGGGAGATACATAGAGGCCCTGGCCAAGGGGAGGGCCTCTCTTGCCATAAAGAAGCTCCTTCAGCTTGGAGCAAAGTCAGCCCGCGTCATTCTTAACGGGGAAGAGAAGGAGATACCTGTCGAACAGCTCAAGGTTGGAGATATAATGGTTGTCAAGCCTGGGGAAAAGATCCCCACTGACGGAATAATTACCGAAGGGCAGAGCCAGATTGACGAGTCCATGGCGACAGGGGAGTCTATGCCGGTGGGTAAAAAGATAGGTGACAAGGTCATCGGGGCCACCGTCAACCAGATGGGACTTTTGAAGGTTAAGGCCGAGAAGGTCGGGAAAGACACGTTCCTTGCAAATGTCATCAAGCTGGTGGAGGAGTGCCAGGGCTCCAAGGTCCCTATCCAGGAGTTTGCAGACCGGATCACTGCGGTTTTTGTCCCCTCTGTCCTGGGGATTGCTCTCGCCACCGTCCTTCTCTGGCTGGCATTCCCTTCTTTCTTTCTATCCATCATACAGCGCGCTTCCTCCTTTGTCCCTTGGGTGAACCCATCCCAGAATATAACTTCCCTGGCAATCTTTGCAGGGATAGCGGTCCTCGTCATCGCATGTCCATGCGCCCTTGGTCTGGCTACACCTACAGCCCTGATGGTCGGATCAGGCCTCGGTGCGGAGCATGGCATCCTCATCCGCAAGGGAGAGGCGATTCAGACCATGAAGGAGATAAAGGCAGTGGTCTTTGACAAAACAGGGACCATCACCAAAGGGAAGCCGGAGGTTACGGATATAATAGTGGTCGGTGGTCAGTGGTCGGTGGCCGGTAGGGGCGAGGTGTCCTCGCCCGAAACAGAACTTCTTCGTATAGCAGCATCTGTTGAGGCCGGTTCGGAACACCCACTTGCTACTGCAATTGTAAATGGGGCGCAGGACAGGAAGATAAGGGTTGGGGTGCTCAGCGATTTTACGGCTATTGCAGGCCATGGTGTAAGTGGAAAGATAGATGGAAAGTTTGTCCTGGTAGGCAACCAGAAGCTGATGAAGGATTCTGGTATCGAATCCAGCACAGCTTTAGATGACCTGCACCGCCTTGAAGACGAGGCAAAGACCGCCATGCTGGTTGCTGTCGATGGAAAGATAGCAGGTATTATCAGTGTTGCCGATACGTTGAAAGAAGACTCGGTTAAGGCCATAGAAGAGCTTAAAAAAATGGGACTGGTAACAGTCATGCTTACCGGCGATAACCGGAGAACTGCCGAGGCGATTGCAAAGAGGGTAGGTATCTCCAGAGTCATTTCAGAAGTACTCCCCCAGGACAAGGTCTCCGAAGTCAAGAGGGTACAGATGGAGATTGGAATGACGGCCATGGTTGGTGACGGCATAAACGATGCCCCTGCCCTCACCCAGGCCAACGTTGGAATTGCGATCGGGACTGGCACAGATATCGCCATAGAGGCCTCGGATGTAACCCTTGTCAGGGGCGAGCTTTCCGGTGTGGTGAGCGCCATTAAACTTTCACGGGCTACGTTCAGGAAGATCCGCCAGAACCTCTTCTGGGCGTATTTTTACAATACTATAGCCATCCCCATCGCCATCTTCGGCCTTTTACACCCAGTCATAGCAGAGGCCGCCATGGCCTTCAGCTCTATAAACGTCATTACAAACTCTATGAGGTTAAGGAAGGCGAAGCTTTAGCTCTGATTGAAAAACTTTGATAAAACGGCTGGAATAGTGATATACTGCTGTAAAATGTCTGGAGGTAAACAATGTTAAAATCAAAGAAAAGATATTCGGCTCTACTTATTCTCTTTCTGGTTATTGCGTCTGCGGGGACGGTTCTGGCAGAACAGCTGCGCAGGGTCACGGATATCAGCCATGTATGCATGGTGAATAATGAGGATATGGGAAAGCCCCAGATACCTGTAAAAGTTGGGGATCAGACCTATTACGGATGCTGCAAGATGTGCATAGGGACTCTGAACAATGACCGAAAGGCCCGTTTTGCCATAGACCCGATGAGTGGCAAAGAGGTGGACAAGGCAAAGGCGATCATAGGGGCAAAACCCAACATGGCGGTCTTATATTTTGAGAACGAGAAGAACTTTCAGGCATTCACCTCGAGATAAATCCCTTCAGGAGGGGTTGCGAAGATGGATTCTTGCCTAAGGCATCTCTAAGCATCTCCAGAAACACCTGACGCGATATCTCCCTTGCACCCAGACTTATAAGGTGTTCTGTCCTGACCTGGCAGTCAATGAGGCTGAATCCCTGGTCCTTCAATCTCTCAACTATGGTAACGAAAGCAACCTTCGATGCGTTGCTCACCTTCGAAAACATAGACTCGCCAAAGAAGACCTTTCCGAGGATGATCCCGTAAAGCCCGCCCACCAGCTCTCCCTCGCGCCAGCTTTCCACTGAATGTGCATACCCCAACCTGTGAAGCCTGATGTATGCCTCTATCATCTCCTCCGTGATCCATGTCCCCCCCTGCCCTTCCCTTGGAGCCCCTGCACAGCTCCTGATGACCTGCTCAAAGGCGGTATCCATCGTTACCTTGAAAATCCCTTTGTTGATAACCTTACGGAGGCTCCTCGACACCTTCAACTCTTCAGGGATCAGTATGAGACGCGGGTCAGGAGACCACCAGAGGATTGGAGAGCCTTCACTGTACCACGGGAATATCCCCATGGAGTAGGCAGTTATAAGCCTCTCCTCGCTGAGGTCTCCCCCAAAGGCAAGGAGTCCGTCCTTTCTTGCCAGTTCAGGACTGGGAAAAATGATGTCAGTAGGTAATTGGAAGACGGGCATGGATTTAGAGGTTAGTGTGAATCCTGGTTGATCATTAAAAGTGCGCCTTAACCTCTCTTTGAACGAATTGGGAGGGCCGGAGATGAGTTATTTGTCTTTAGTGTTTTGCTGCACTGGAGCCATGCTTAGGCCCGTGCTTTTTCTCCTGAATCTTCTCCTGAATCCAGAGGTTTACGAGGGTGTCAGCCGAGACGCCTCTTTCCTTTGCAATCGAATGGAGGCGTTCTGACAGTATATTGTCTACAGCATAGTAAGTCCTTTCCGACTTAATATCTACATCAAACTTTACCTCTTCAGTCTTATCCCAGGTATCTGACAAATCGTGTGCATCCCAGAATTTACCCATCTCTTCATAAGAACCTGCCTTGGATATTGCGCTTTTAGCTCTGTTCATACTTTCTCCTTTCCCCCTGCGTCATCTCCCTTGCTGATAGAACCAGTGCGCTTTTGTCCCTTTTGTACACGAAAAAGACTATCAGGTAGCGTCCGCCTTCAGTCTGCCCCAATGCAGCATAGACGTTTTCATCCGGCCTGTGTCCCTTTTCAACAAACCGGAAATGGGGCTCGTTGTCGAGGAGTTCCCTTACCTCGTCCTGCTGGACATTGTGCTTCCGATCAAGCTTTTCAATTATCTCTTCAAGCCAGATGATATGCTCAATCTTCAAGCAGAGCTCCTATTCAGGATATCATGTTTAAGAAGCAAGACTATGTTTTTTCTAATTTCATCTCAATTTGAGATGGAGGTTTAAAATCAATTACTTCGTAGCCACTTAACGTTGGCATACCGTTTACGACCTTCATTATTGGTTTAGCAAGACATTCAATTGGTCCTTTATCATATGCGAGATTGGAAAATCTATGAACATCAATCGAAGGTGCCAAACGCATACTATAAGTTCCTCCATTAGCCGTTTCCAACTTGCCCTTGCCATTTTTGGTATTTAAATCATAGACTGTCGCAACAATTGGCAAAGTCAAATCCTCTATTAATGTTTCCGACCTATAATATTCTTTAGTTGACGGATCAATGGAAAAAGATTTCTCGACCTCTTTTCCATTTTTAAAACCGTAATAGTCAATTTATATTGAAAATATATTTATGATGGGCCAATTATCACGGAGGCAGGTAAAATAGTCAATAAGAATATTACCAGAAGAGAAACTACTTTATAGCGGTAATCTACTACAAATAACTGAAGCTCAGCTTCCCTTCTTTTAGTGCTATTTCCACCTTCCCGCCCTTCTTCAGCTTACCAAAAAGTACCTCATCGGAGAGGACGTCCTTGATCTCTGTCTGGATAAGTCTCGCCAGAGGGCGGGCGCCGAAGGTTGGATCGTAGCCCTTTTCAGCCAGCCATTTTCTGGCATCATCGGAAATAGTAAGGGTGACCTTCTTGGGCTTGATGGTCTGCTGAAACTCGGATATGTATTTATCAACCACCTTCTGCATTATCTCAGGCGTCAGCGGATTGAAGAAGATGGTGGAATCGAGGCGGTTTCTGAATTCCGGGGTGAAGAGATCCTTTAAGGCAGCCATCCCTTTACCCTGCGCATCCTCTGCTCTTTCGCCAAAGCCAGGAGTCTGCTTCCCCATGTCCCTTGCCCCTGCATTGGAGGTCATGATAAGGATGACGTTCCTGAAATCTGCCTTTTTGCCGGTGTTGTCCGTAAGGGTGGCATAATCCATGACCTGGAGCAGGACATTGAATATGTCGGGATGGGCCTTTTCTATCTCATCCAGCAAGAGGACGCTGTAAGGGTTCTTCCGCACGGCATCCGTCAGGAGCCCTCCCTGGTCAAATCCCACATATCCCGGAGGGGCGCCGATCAGCCGGGCCACCGCATGCTTCTCCATATATTCGCTCATGTCAAACCTGACAAACTTTACACCAAGCACATTGGCAAGCTGCTTTGAGACCTCTGTCTTCCCGACGCCTGTAGGTCCTAAAAAAAGGAATGAACCTATGGGCCTCTCAGGATTTCCCATACCGGCCCGGCTCCTCTTTATTGAGGAGACAAGGGAGGTGATGGCATCGTCCTGGCCGAATACGCTATTTTTAAGCTCGCCTTCAAGGTTCGCAAGTTTATTTATATCCGATGTCGAAACGGTATGGGGAGGGATCATTGCAATCCGCGCAACCACCTTTTCTATCTCAGGGACCCCGATGCTGTTCCTCTTATGGTCACCCAGCTTGAATACGGCCCCTGCCTCGTCAATAACGTCAATGGCCTTGTCAGGGAGATGCCTGTCGTTTATATATTTTGAGGAAAGTTCGACAGCAGCCTTCAAGGCAGCCGTAGTATATTTTACGCCGTGGAAATCCTCGTAATGGGCCTTCAGGCCTTCGAGGATATGGAAGGCTTCATCGACATCAGGTTCATGCACATCTATCTTCTGGAATCTTCTCGAAAGTGCCCGGTCCTTCTCAAAGTGGTTCCTGTACTCCTCGTATGTACTGGCTCCTATGCAGCGGATGGCCCCGGAGTTAAGCACCGGCTTAAGGATGTTCGATGCATCCATAGACCCGCCGCTTACAGCCCCTGCCCCGACAATTGTGTGTATCTCATCTATGAAGAGGATGGCCCCCGGTATCTTTTCCAACGCCTTGATGGTAGACTTCAACCTTGCCTCAAAATCACCCCTGAACCTGGTTCCTGCAATCAGGGAGCCCATATCAAGGGAATATACCTTCGTCTTTTTTAGAGGTTCAGGGACTTGTCCACTGTGTATCTTGAGGGCCAGTCCTTCCACTATGGCAGTCTTTCCTACCCCAGGTTCACCAACAAGGATGACATTGTTCTTCCTCCTCCTCCCCAGCACCTGGATTGTCCGCTCTACCTCAAGATCTCTACCCACAAGGGGGTCGATACCTTTGGAGGCCGCCTTTTCAACCAGGTCTACAGTAAAGAGCTTGAGTGGGTCAGGGGAACCGCTGCTTTTCTCCTCACGAGGGACAGCCTCCTCCTCACCGCCTTCAGTATCTGTCTTTTCAACATTGTGTGCCTTGGATACGCCGTGGGAAAGGTAGTTAAGGACATCCAGCCGTGTAATCCCTTCCATTTCCAGTATATGGACAGCGTGGGAATCATCCTCCAAGAATATTGAAACCAAGATATCCCCGGAATCCGCCTCTGCCTTGTTGGAGGAACGGACATGGTTCAATGCCACCTGGATTACCCTCTGGAACCCGATGGTCTCCTCCGGATAAACTCCTGACTTATCAGCAACAAGAGGGATGTTTTTACGGAAATGATCCTCTATGGCAGACTTTATAGCCGACACGTTCCCGCCACAATTCACAATGATGTTTACCCCTAATGCATCGTGAAGAATGGCATACAGAAGATGCTCAACAGTCAAGTATTCGTGATGCCTGACCCTGGCATCTATTATTGTGGCCTCAATTATAAGTTCCAGTTCCTTATTAATCATGTCTTCTCCATTCTGCATTTCAGTGGGAACGCATGCTCCTCTGAAAGCCTATGCACCTTATCCACCTTTGTCTCTGCTATATCCCTCGTATATACACCTGCCAGACCCTTACCTTTATTATGTACAAGGAGCATTATCTGAGTGGCCTCAACGGATGACTTATGAAAGACCCTCTCAAGGACATGCACAACAAAATCCATAGTAGTATAGTCGTCATTCAACAGGAAGACGCTGTAATATGGAGGCTTCCTGGTCTTATGCTCAGCCTTTTCCTGTAGTTCCTGAATTGTCTTATGCTTGCTATCCATATTTTAACATTATACTAAGAAAACGTCTGAAAAGAAATAGTATTAACCGCTGTGTCTCTGCAGAGTGTGAAATGGAAACTAATAAGGCTCTTGCAAAACTATTTTCCCCCTCCCTTGACGGGAGGGGGTGAGGGGGTGGGTGAACTCTCAAATGTCTCTAAATGGGACTTTCACCCCCACCCTAACCCTCCCCCGTCAAGGGGGAGGGGATATTTTTGGCATTTTGCAAGAGGCTCTAATGATAACAACGATTAAAGAGAGAAAAAAACAACTTATACCTTCAACGAATATAAGAAAACAGTCTTTCTGGTTTGATCGAAGCAGTAAGCCTTATTTTCTCTTTATCCTGCTAACGGGCTTCCCCAATATCTCGCCATATAATCGGAGGTGCCCTTCTATCTCGGCAGCCAGGCTATACTCCCTGGCGACCTTATCTATGGCCGCCTTACCAAGCCCTTCTCTAAACTCAGGATCAGGGATAAGGGATTTGGCCTTTTGCAGGAAATTCTCTTCGTCACACTGTTTATAAAGCAGGCCGTCCACGCCATCGGATATTACGGCCGTGTTCCCGTCACAATCCGACGCCAGAACAGCCTTTCCAAAATACATAGCCTCTATAACGGCATTGGACAGCCCTTCCGACACGGAGGTGTTGAGTACAACGTCGGCAGACTGATATATATCCGGCATCTCATCGTGAGCAACCTTCCTGTAAGATATCCAATCCCTTCCCTCCATCGCTTCAGAAAGCCTCTTCCACTCGGATTCATCAAGGATGGGTCCGACAATGACAAGTTTGATTGAAGGGTATTCCCTGCGCAACAGTTCGAGCGGCCTTATGGCAAAGAGGGGGTTTTTAACCCTTCTTATCCCTGAGGGTAGCAGGAAATTGAACCCTTTTGGCAGGCTGCCTGTAACACTCTTAGGTCTGCCGATATCCACAGACGGCCTTATGACGGTAACCTTTCCTTCTAAGAAAGGGCATTTAGTCAACAGCCGCTTTTTTGCAAGCTCGCTGTACACAATGATTATTGCAGCCTTATCAAGGACTGCCGAGACCCCGCTGCTGCAATGCTGCATAAGATCTATGTTGAAGTCCGTCCCTGTGACAGTCACTACAAACGGGACACCCAATCTATCTGCCATCTCTTTTGCCGGGACACCGCCTTTTAAGGCATGGAGGGCATGAATAATGTCGGGCTGGAAATCGGGCGTTTTGCAATCCGCCGCAACGACTACCTTAACTTCTACCCCTTTATCGCTTAATCCTTTATAGAGCCTATGGGCAGTTATGGAGTTACCTGTTACATCTGGAAGGTAGGCAGGTGTGACTATTAATGTCCTGAGGCCTTCAGTCAATGGCCATCTCCGCAAGGTCTCTGAAGGATATAAGCCTTATGCCGCCAGCCTTGACTGCATCTATCCATTCCATGCTCTCAAGGGTCTCCAGTTCCTTAATCCTCCAGTCTTCCTTTGTTCCGGGATGGACCATAAGCTCTGTAACACCATCGCCAATACTCCCTAAATCATATGGCTGCCACCCTTTTACAAAGTGGTTCGCAACTCTTATTCTGTTCTTCTTCAAAAGTCTCTTCATCTCCCGGAAGAACTCTTCGTCCCAGCTTATGGGCGGATACTTTATCAGGTCAAACTCCCTGGAGAACCTGATGGTCTTGATCCCGTAAGAGACCATTTTGTTAACAATCAGCGGAAAAAGTTCGGGTATTGCATGAAGGTGATGATGCCCATCTATATGGGTCAGCTCAAGACCTGTATTTTGAAATCCCCTTATCTGGGCATCTATTTCAGCCTCCACCTCCTTGAAGAACAAAGGCTCCTCAAGCTGCCTCGATATCCTCTCCATCCCGAACCTTTCAGTTCCAGTTTCGTCCCTTCCCAGGTAATCATCAAGGTCCAGGTGGAGCCCCACGCAAAGAGATCGGTTTTCCTTCGAAAGCCTTACGGCCTCTCTGGCATACTCTCTCTTGATCATGAGAGTGGTACTGGTAATGCTTCCTGCCTGATGCCCCTTTATAATTCCCTCATTGATATAATCCGATAGCCCGAAGTCATCAGCATTCACAATCAGGTATTTCATTTAGCTCCCCTCTGCCTCACTGCCTCATACATGATCACAGCAGCAGCAGCCGAGGCGTTAAGAGACGAAACCTTTCCTTTGATTGGGATGGAGACCAGAAGGTCACACTTTTTTGCCACAAGGGGCCGCATCCCCTCCCCCTCCGACCCTATGACAAGACCAACCGGCCCTTTAAAGTTCGCTGAATACAAATCTCCGGTCGCCTTACTGTCTGTCCCTATTATCCAGAACCCCTTCTCCTTGAGCTCTTCCAGGGTCTGGGCAATGTTGGTCACCTTTGTCACAGCCATATATGAAATGGCGCCTGCAGATGCCTTTTCTACTGTAGAAGTCAGTCCTACGGCCCTGTCCTTGGGAAGAACTACACCATGCGCTCCTGCGCATACCGCACTCCTGATTATAGCTCCCAGGTTCTGGGGGTCCTGAATGCCGTCAAGGATAATAATAAATGGGGGCTCACCGGAACTCTTGGCCTTATGAAGTATCTCATCCAGGGTTGTATACTTTCCGGCTGCTACAATGGCCATAACTCCCTGATGGGTCTCAGTCCTTGATACTCTGGATAGAGACTCCCTCGGCTCATAGGAGATCTTGATATTCCTCTCCCTTGCAAGGTTTATGATCTCCGTAATCTCCCTGCCGCCGCGACCCTCTGACACTATCAACTTTTCAATACCGCGACCGGCCCTGAACGCCTCTAATACAGGATTTATTCCATATATAAGGTTCTCTTCCCTGGCGGGGCGCTCCTCGCGAAGGAAGCCCTTTTTTGCTGCCACCTCTTCAGCCCTTGGCCTTTCTGTCTCAGGCCTTCTTCCTCTTGATGCAGGTTTTTCAAAACGACCTGTCTTTCTGCCCCCACCCCTTGGATCTGAGAAATCTCTGCCCTTTCTCATCTCCGGCTTCCCCTCTAAATAAGGGGCAGCTCTTTTCTTTTCGAACCTCCCTTCCTGGGGCCTTCCCGCCTTTCCGGCATCAGGTCTGGCATTTGAAAACTTTTCTGGACCCTTCCTTGCAGGCCTGTCATATGAAAACTTATCGGGCCCTTTCCTCGCAGGCTTTCCAGAACCCCCCTTTTTCCCGAACCCTACAGCACTTGCCTTCTTCCTGATCATAGTTACACCTTTTTCCTTTATTTTAGTTGACCAATTATCTGCCATCAACCCCTCTAATGCAAGCTCTTTCTGGGAGGTTCATCAATCTAAACATGCCATAACCTCCGTAATTTTCAAATGAGAAACCTATTGGTCAGGCTACTTTCTTGCCATGAAACCTATGATACCTCTTTCAGGGAAGATATAAGGCCATCCTCATCCAGAAAGACAGCCACCTCCTTGAAGTCTCCAGATACTTAGTACTAAATCTTGTCCAAGCAGGGGAACGGCGGGGAGACTGGAAATAGAGCAGTTACCGGGTCACCGCAGGAAGAGAAAAACCCCACCCCTGCCTTACCGTAGAATGGATACTCTGTCAATTTGGCAGAACAATGGGGAAGGCCGAAAAAGAATACAAACAGTTTGTAAGCTTGGGGATCGGGGAAAAATAAATCTGGACAGACCTGGAGGGCAGGCTATACTCGACAAAGACGAATTTGTGGATGGCCTCATAGATCACCTCAAAAAGCACAAGGCTATACCCGACATACCGAAAAGCCAGCGGTATGTGAACCTGCCTTCGCTTGAAAAGATTTTCTCTGAAGCGATTTTGCGTGATAGGGGCAAGAGAGACAAGAAGATAGTCGAGGCAGTTGAAAAACATGAATACAGGCAGCGTGAGGTTGCCGATCACCTGGGCATGTATTTTACGTCAGTGAGCAGAATTATGAAGCGGAAATAGTCAAATGACAAGAAAGTAGACCCCTTATTCATGCATCGTGAGAAGATCATGACCGCGGTTCAAAAACTTTTGCGAGATGCCATGCCCAATTTGTGGCTGGCCCTCTTTATGGTGACAATCGCCGCTATGGGAGTCGTGTATGTTTTCTTTAATCTGTAGCTTAGAATCAACTTTGAAACGCAACTCCTCTATACCTAACATGCCGGTCAACCGGACGCCGGTTAAGTAGGACACCTCGCGGGAACGCGGGTTACCTCAGCATTAGGCCTCAGGAGCTAACCGACATGAGAGAAAAACCTGACGTTTCCACAACGCCCGAAACCGATACAAGCGCGTCGGGAATACCGCCCCCCCGATCTTCTTCAGAAATCGGGCAGACGAGGAGTTCCCGCGTTGATGCCTTACCTATTGACATTGGTTTTCATCATTGGCATTTTGACCTTAATTTACAAACGAGCATAGGCCACAGGGGTTTTATTTGTTTACTTAGAATATAGGAGATGTTCCTTGCCAGGGTATGCAGGGCAGGCATGAGTCTTTATTCAGTAAGGTGCTTGGATAGCCTATGTCCCTTGTAGTACAGTTTTCCCCATCTTTATCATCTGTGTCTGTTTTATCCCGAATGACACCGCCTTATCCGTATCATGGAAGAATATGTCAACCCGTTTTTTCCATCTTGGATGCATTCTGTCCCAGACTTCAAATACTCCCAGGCCTGCAATATGAACCTTGTCTCCCAGTCGCCAGCCAAACTCCTTCTCCAGGTCCCGGCTTATGGCGATTGTTCCCTCTCTGACCGGTTTCTGGTATGCCGTAATATAAGGGTCGCTGTCGCACTCCTCCTCGGTTGGGCTGTAAGCTGTGACAGTCACAGGAATAACGGGATTGGGGTCTAACTTTACCGGTCTGATATCGTTAGTCTCATTTAACCACACGAAATTTAACCTTTCGGCATCCTCTCTCTGAAGGATAATAAGTAATAAGGCTGTCAGAGCAGTAAATATGACATATTTTTTCATAATATCCCTCCTCCTAAAACTTGCCGTAATTTTAGTGCACTTTAACTTTAATATAGCTTCAAGGCACTTTTCTTTAAAACATTAAGCGATTAATCGGGTGCTGTCAAGGTGAGCTTGTTACATATCGTTGAACTGTCTATGAATGCTGGAGAAACAACAGAGAAAATCTATGAAAGTTATGCAATTATATTTAATTACGGCCTCAATGTCAACCTTTTCTTGACAAAGGCCTTCCTTAGAATCTAAAATCAAACGCATGAGAGATAAGATAAAGAGCCGGGAAGAGTTGAAGGAGATTGTTGACAGGGCAAGAACCGAAGGGAGGAAGGTAGCATTTACCAACGGATGCTTTGATCTGATTCATGTTGGCCATACAAGGTATCTGCAGGAGGCCAAGAAGTATGGAGATATCTTTATTGTTGCAGTTAACAGTGACTCTTCGGTAAGGGCATTAAAGGGGGACAGCAGGCCGATAATTTCTGAAGACCAGAGGGCTGAGGTTCTGGCAGCCCTTGGATGTGTCGACTATGTGACAATATTCTCGGAACTCGACCCGCTTAAGTTGATAACCTACCTGAAACCGGATTTTCTTGTTAAGGGAGGAGACTGGGCGGCAGATTCCATTATCGGCAAGGAGGTAGTGGAGGCTGAAGGAGGCAGGGTCATAAGGGTTTCTGTGATCGAGGGGGCCGCTACAACAAACATAGTTCAGAGGGTGATAGATATCTATTGCAAAGGGAAGGTAAGGGTAGAGGTAGAGAAAAAGGCGAAGGCGATAAGGTTATTGGTGCTGGACGTAGACGGTGTTATGACTGATGGCAGGGTTGTTTTTGCTGACAGCGGCGAAGAGTTGAAGGCCTTTGATGTAAAGGACGGACACGGGATAAAGATGCTTATGAGAAGTGGAGTGGGGGTCGCATTGCTGACAGGAAGAGAATCCAGGGTTGTTCTTCACAGGGCCAAAGACCTCGGGATAGATATGGTCTATCAGGGAGCAAAGGACAAGCTTCCTGTATTTGAAAGGATACTGAGTGAAAAAGGATTTATAGGTGAAGAGGTTTGCTATGTCGGAGACGATATAGTAGACCTGCCTGTTATGAGGCGGTGCGGCTTATCGATATCTGTTGCTGACGCGCATGAAGAGTTAAAGGGATCTGTAGATTATGTGACTTTGATGCCTGGAGGAAGGGGCGCTGTGAGGGAGGTATGTGAGCTTATACTCAAGGCCCAAGGCAAGTGGGAAGATGCGACATCAAGGTATTGGAAATGAACTTTACTTCAATAAAATTGTTTGGTATAGTTTTTGTATGTCGACCCCGCTATTTAAGATATTTAAGTACCTGGTAATATCCCTCATATTCCTTGTTTCGATTACAGTGGCTGGATTCTTATACCTGTGGATGGGAAGTAAAGGCGCATCTTTTAATCTTCCCAGGATAATACCAGATCTAAAAATAGAGGGTGTCCATTTAACGAGGGCTGTAGCCGGGAAGATGGAGTGGGAACTGAGGGCAAGATCGGCTGATTTTTTCAAGGAAGAGGGAGTGACCCGTCTTGATGCCCCTAAAGTAATTTTCTTTGGGAACGGAGACAAAAGGATTGAACTGACGGGGAGCAAGGGAGAGGTATTCAACAATAGTAACGATCTGGCTGTTTCAGGGGATGTTCGGATAGTCAGCAGTGATGGATATACCTTGAGGTCGGATTTTCTACGGTATTATTCAAAGAAAAAGATTGTTACAACTGAATCTAAGGTTTTCATGAAAGGTAAAGGGATAGATATGGAAGGTGTGGGAATGGTGGCAGATATCGAGCGGGAACGGGTTATTATAAAAAAAGGTGTGAAGGCGGTTTTGTCGACCGGCGAATGGGTGAAACGATGAAATATCAGAAATCGAGAAGCTTTAAATTTGAGAAATTGCGTAACTTCTTATCCTCTCAACTTCTCAACTTCATATTTTTAATTTTGGTGTTCCTGCCATCCTTACTGTTTGCGGCGGAAGAGAGTAAACAGCCGATTAATATCACCTCCGACAGCATGGAGGCCGAAACCAAGGCAAACAAGGTAACCTTCAGGGGGAATGTTGTTGCCAGGCAAAAGGACATGACGATAACATCCAATGAGCTTACAGCAACTTATACAGACGACGGCAAAGAACTTAGAGAGGTAGTGGCTACAGGGAATGTCAGGATAACGCAGCAGGACAAGATCGCAGTGGCTGACAGCGCTCTTTTTCTTAACACAGAGAGAAAGATAGTTCTTACAGGGAACCCAAAGGTCTGGCAGGGAAAGGATATAGTGTCGGGTGACAAGATTATCTATTTTCTTGATGAGGACAGGACCACTGTTGAAGGTGGAACCAAGGCTGTAATCCATCCCAGGAAGGAGGGGGCCTTTGCAAATCCTACAGGCGAAGGGTCTAACTAAGGCCTTCAGGGGAAGGAGGGTGGTGGACGGCGTGGACCTCTACCTGAAAGCCGGAGAGGTCGTGGGCCTCCTGGGGCCAAACGGGGCTGGGAAAACTACCAGTTTTTACATGGTTGTCGGGCTTACAAGGCCTGACAAAGGCTCGATATTCTTGGGAGACGATGACGTCACCACCCTTCCAATGTATATAAGGGCAAGAAGGGGTATAGCCTATCTTCCGCAGGAGGCGTCGGTATTCAGGAAGCTCACTGTAAGGGAAAATATACTGGCGATATTGGAGACTATCCCCATTGCGAGGGAGGAAAGGGAAGAGAGACTTTCTTCCTTAATGGGAGAGCTTGGGATTTCCCATCTCGCTGACAGCCGGGCCTACTCACTCTCAGGAGGAGAGAGGAGGAGAGTTGAGATAGCGAGGGCCCTGGTCATATCACCTTCTTTTATACTTCTGGACGAACCGTTTGCAGGGATAGACCCTATAGCGGTTATTGATATACAGGGTCTTATAACCCATCTAAAGTCCAAAGGGATAGGTGTGCTGATTACAGACCACAACGTAAGGGAAACCCTTGGGATATGCGACAGGGCGTACATCCTTAGCGACGGAAAGATCATAGAGGCCGGGTCCCCTGAAGAGATTGCCAATAGCGACAGGGCAAGGAAGGTTTATCTTGGTGAGAAGTTCAGATTGTAAAAAGCATTAGTGATCAGTGCCAGTGTCAGTGTCAGGCCTAATACTAATACACTGATACTAAAGGGATATATGGCCTTAGAAACAAGACTTTATCATAAACTAGCTCAGCAACTTGTTATGACCCCTCAGCTTCAGCAGGCCATAAAGATGCTCCAGCTCTCAAAGCTTGAGCTGGTTGAGGCTATTCAGCAAGAGCTTGAGGAGAATCCCCTGCTTGAAGAAGACCTGGAGGCCAGGGAAGAAGAGGAGGAAGTAATAAAGGAGGAGCATCTTTCTGAGGAAGACTGGGACAGCTACCTGAGCGCAAGCGAATTTGATAAACCTGCGTCTACTACTTATAGAGACAAAGACAGTGAGGCTGGATTTGAGAGCTTTACCTCGCACCAAACTACCCTCTTGGAACACCTCCTTTGGCAGCTTGGACTCTCTGATACTGACAATAAGACCCTACAGATAGGTGAGGCACTTATAGGGAATATAAATGAAGATGGATACCTGGAGTCTTCTACTCAGGAGGTAGCCGATTCTCTTAAGGTTGATAGGGAGGATGTTGAAAATGTGTTAAGTGGGGTTGTCCAGGGTTTTGATCCTCCAGGGGTAGGCGCCAGAGACCTGAAGGAGTGCCTCCTTTTACAGATCAAAGCCCTCGGGATAGGAAACCCGCTTATAGAAAAGGTAGTCTCCGACTACCTTCCATTTTTGGAAAAGAGGGATTATAAGGGACTGGCCAAGGTATTGGGTGCCGAGATGGAAGATGTAATGCTGGCTGTTAAGGCCATCTCAGCCTTAGAGCCAAAACCAGGACGTCCATTTCAGCAGGAGCCTGCCACTTACATAATCCCTGATGTATATGTATTTAAGGTCGGCAGGGAATATGTTGTAATGGCTAACGAAGGAGGTATCCCAAGGCTGAAGTTGAATGAGTTCTATAAAAATTCACTCAACGGCATGGAAAAGGGTGCTGCATCAAAGGAATATATCCAGGATAAGGCGAGGTCAGCCTCATGGTTCATAAAAAGCATCCAGCAGAGGCAGAGGACTATATGCAAGGCTACTGAGAGCATAGTCAAATTCCAGAAGGAATTTCTGGATAAGGGGATTATGTATCTGAGGCCAATGGTGCTTCGCGATGTGGCTGAAGATATAGGTATGCATGACTCCACCATAAGCAGGGTAACTACCAACAAATATGTCCATACGCCACAAGGGCTATTCGAACTGAAATATTTCTTTGGAGGTGGTTTAAACTGTTCAAATGGAGAGTCTGCCGCATCTGGAAGCGTGAAGGACATGATAAAGAGGATCATAGAGGGGGAGGACCCCAAGAAACCGTATAGTGATGAATGCATAATGGAGTTGTTAAAGAGGTCTGGAATAGAGATCGCAAGGAGAACTGTAACCAAATACAGAGAGGCGATGAGGATTGCATCCTCTTCCAGGAGGGCCAGGGGATTCTAAAATACTTGACAGGTTGTGACTTGAAGATTAAACTGTTCACGTTTCATAATTCTTAAGGAGGTACAGGGATGGATATTACAGTAACATTCAGGCATATGGAGCGTTCGGATGCCTTAGAGGCTTACGCAAAGGATAAGGTCGGCAGGTTGAGTAAATATCTGGACAGCATTCTGGATGCCCATGTGATCCTTTCGGTGGAGAAAAACAGACACACAGCTGAAGTGACCATGAATGCCAGCGGGGTTACCATAAATGGCCAGGAGACAAGGGAGGATATGTATTCTGCCATAGATCTGGTTGTGGAAAAGATGGAGAGGCAGGTAAAGAAGTATAAGGACAAGATCCTGGGGAAGAGGCCCCTTCATACGTTCCCTGCCAAGGCAGCAACGGCAAGCATAATTTCCTCAGAGAGTATTGAGGAGGCGAGGGAGCCCCAGATAATAAAGGTTGAGGACTATAGGGTAAAACCTATGACCCTGGAGGAGGCCGCAATGCAAATCGACCTTCTCCACAACAACTTTCTGGTCTTCACTAATGCCGGCACCGAAAAGGTTAACGTCATATATAAAAGAAAAGACGGGAACTACGGACTTATCGAACCTGTTGTCTGAGCCAAGGGAATCAAGGTATGAAGATTACTGAGATACTTGGCCACGATGCGGTTGTTGAAGAACTAAGGTCAGATACCAAGGAAGGGGTTCTTGAAGAACTGGCGTCAATTATTGCCAGGGTTAGCGGGAGTCCTCTTAAGGAACAGTTAGTCCAGGCATTGGCAGAAAGGGAGAAACTTGGCAGTACCGGGATCGGCGATGGGGTTGCCATCCCGCACGGAAAGCTAAAAGATGTAAAGGTTATGATGGCTGCTTTTGGGAGGAGTTCCCGGGGGGTGGATTTCCAGGCCATAGATGGAAAGCCGGTTCATATATTCTTTATGCTTGTGGCGCCGGAGGAGATGGCTGGGCCTCATCTTAAGGCCCTTGCAAGAATTTCGAGATTGCTTAAGGAGCCTTCAAGAAGAAAGGCCTTTCTGGAAGCTAAAAGCAAGGAAGATATCTACAGACTAATATCGGAAGGGGACGAGAAGTTCTAACCATCAAATGAAAGCCGTAAAGGTAGCAGATATCCTGAAGGATGGCGAATACCAACTGGGCCTGAAGCTTGTTGGAGGAAAAAGCGGCCTTTCAAAAGAAGTTACAGTCCCGAGGATACAGAAGCCCGGACTAGCCCTGGCGGGCTATTTAGAGCAAATCCATCCCGACAGGGTACAGGTCTTGGGATCTGTCGAATTGTCTTATCTCTCAACCCTGTCAGAAAAACAAAGGGAAGCGGCGATAAAGAATCTGTGCAACCGAGATATCGCCTGCTTTGTTATCACAAGGGGCCTGCCCGTTCCAAGATTCCTAACTCAGGAGGCAAATAAAAAGGGAATAGCTGTTTTAAGGACAGAGCTGTTGAGTTCCGTCCTGATAAACCGGATAACCAAATTTCTGGAAGAAAGACTTGCGGAAACGGTAGCTGTGCATGGCGTCCTTGTCGATGTCCTGGAGGTTGGAATACTTCTCCTTGGGAAGAGCGGGATAGGAAAAAGCGAGTGCGCCCTTGACCTTGTGTTAAGAGGACAAAGGCTGGTGGCCGATGACATGGTAGAGATAAAAAAAAGTCTTCCCTCTACTCTCGTAGGAAAGGGAACAGAGCTGATAAAATACCATATGGAGATAAGGGGAATTGGTATCATAAATGTGAAAGACCTCTTCGGCATAACGGCAGTGCGGGATGAAAAGGATATAGAGGTTGTTGTAGAACTGATGGAGTGGTTTGGGGAAGAACATGAACGACTGGGGCTTGATGAAAAGAAGTACTCTATTCTTGGGGTTGACCTTCCTCACCTGCGGGTGCCGGTAAGGCCGGGCAGAAATATGGCAACTATAATAGAGGTGGCTGCCAGGAACCATCTCCTTAAAAAGACTGGAAGGCACTCTGCCAGAGAGCTTCAGGATGCACTTATGCAGAGGATTCAGGGCAAGGGGAAGCCGCAATGACAAAGCTGAAGATTGTTGTGATAAGCGGGCTTTCAGGTTCGGGCAAGAGTACGGCAGTCAAGGCATTGGAGGACTTGGGCTATTTCTGTGTGGATAACCTCCCGGTAACCTTGCTGCCGAAGTTTCTTGAGGTATGCCAGCTGTCTTCAGGAGGAATAAACAGGGTATCCCTTGTCATGGATGCAAGAGAGGGAGATTTTCTTAAGGAATATAGTAAGACTGTAAAGGGGCTAAGGGAAGAAGGGTACAACATAGAGCTGTTTTTTTTTGATGCCTCCGACGAGGTGATTCTGAAAAGGTACAGCGAGACCAGGAGGAGACATCCCCTTGCTGGGAGCGAAACCGCAATAGACGGAATAAGCAGGGAGAGGGAGGAACTTTCCGAGTTAAGACTGATTGCAGACAGGATTGTAGACACTACTGCGCTGAACGTCCATCAGTTAAGGGAGCTTGTATTTCAGAGCTATGGCGATAAGTCAAGGGAGGGAGGGCTGGTAGTAAACTTACTTTCCTTTGGTTTCAGCCACGGCCTTCCCTTTAATGCAGACATTGTCATGGATGTCAGATTCCTTAAAAATCCATATTTTGTTGCCGAGATGAAGGGGCTCACAGGTGAAGACCCAAAGGTGATAGGCTACATCATGGATTCTGAGGAGTCTTCCTTGTTTATGTCCAAGTTTCTAAATCTGATAAAGTTTCTTGTTCCTCTTTACGAAAAGGAAGGAAAGGCTTACCTGACAATTGCTATCGGGTGCACCGGAGGAAGGCACAGGTCGGTTGCAATAGCCAATGAAACTGGAAAGGCCATGGAGGGCGGCAAGCACAAGGTAAAGGTATTGCACAGGGACATTGCAAAGGCGTAGAAAAGCAGGATTAGAGGATTAGAGGATTAAGCTTACCCCTTAATCCTTCATGCAGGTTTTGGAGGAACCATGATAGGTATTGTGATAATAACTCACGGGAGACTGGCAGAGGAGTTTGTTAAGGTCGCCAGTGATATCGTAGGACAAGCCAAAGGGGTAATACCTGTATGCATAGAGAGAAGCGATGCAGTGGAGGAGGTCAGAAAGGAGATAGAAAAGGCGATAAAAGATGTAGACGAAGGGGATGGAGTTATTCTGTTTACAGATATGTTTGGCGGTACTCCGTCTAATTTAGGGCTCTCGTTTCTGGATGAGGGAAAGACAGAGGTGATCGGAGGGGTGAACCTCCCGATGGTAATAAAGGCATCCATGTCGAGGGAAGGTAAGACTCTTAAAGAGTTGGCGTCATTTATAAAAGAATATGGCCAGAATAGTATTTCTCTGGCCAGTGAGATACTTACAATGAAGTCTGCAAAGAGGTAATACCAAGTTGCTTTCAGATATATAATTATCGCTAATATGAAAGCTTACTTGGTATTTATACCCGGATGGGTATTGTACCCGGACTACAATTAATATTATTTTGAATGCGAAAGGGTATATATGTCAATAGTGCTTGCACGGATAGATAACCGTTTTGTACATGGGCAGATACTGGAAGGATGGATCCCTTATACAAAAGCGACCTGTATAATTGTAGCCAGTGACGCCGCTGCCAGGAACCCTGTTCAAAAGATGGCTATGGAGACCTGTGGAACATGCGGGCTAAGCATTCAGACGCTGGAGGTCGAGAATGCAGTTAAGCGACTACTGGGAGGAGAGTTTGACAACTCAAGGGTAGTTCTTTTGTTCGGCACAACAGAGGATGCCTTGAAGGCAGTGAAGCTCGGGCTTAAACTGGAAGAGCTTAATGTTGGGAATATTCACTTCTGCCCGGGCAAGTTACATGTATCACCGTCTGTTTCTGTAGACACGGCCGATCTGGAGAACCTCAATGCCCTTACTGATAAAGGGGTTAAAGTAGTGATGAGATGTGTCCCTTCAGATGCGCCCCGCGATATATGGGAGGTTGTTAAAAGAAAGTGATTAGATGAAAAGGGAATGGATATGTCAGATGTTTTAATAGTTGCTCTTGTAGGGGCTTTGATATCCCTTGACAGAACGGCCTTCCTTCAGATGATGGTAT